>ERZ1643250.130-NODE-130-length-96023-cov-7.020934_pt1 | contig 96023 bp, 76 predicted proteins | sample MGYA00579262_ERZ1643250 | MGnify/ENA primary metagenome ERZ1643250 (study PRJEB29033, sample SAMEA4952265) | chicken gut metagenome | biome: Broiler Chicken; feature: Gastrointestinal Tract; material: Caecum | place: Ireland | collected 2018 | study: Broiler... | reverse complement strand
GAGCGCTCCCAGTCCGGCGCGGCCGCCGCGCGTCCCATGGGCGGCGCCGGCGCACGGGAGCACGAAACCATGCGGATCACCCCCGGGTGTCCAACGGTTCTGGCAACAATGGACGCCGACACGGGGTGCCCGGGCCATGATCTCAAACATGTGCTGGACCTCCCCGCCGCGGTATGACGCGACGGGCGGGAAAGCGGATCGGCTGGGCTGAGATCACACTCGTCGAACCTGAAATAGGCAATGCTATCGAAGGGAATGTCATGTCCGTTCCAGAGCAGATCGGCGCCGTCACGTCCAGTGCGCTGTCGTCGACGTCCGCATCATCCTCATCAGCCGTATCGTCGGCGACCCCTGCGTCGTGCGCCGCGCCCCGCTGGGTCCGGCGCACGGCGAGCATCGGCGCCGTATGGGCGTCCACGCTCGCGTTGTTCGCGTTGTGGGCGCTGTGCACGCGCTCGGCGCCCGACACGCGCGCGCTGCCCTCCCCCGGCGAGGTCGCCGCCGCGTTCGTGGCCCTGCGCGACGAGGGCGTGCTGTGGCCGTCGGTGCGCGTCAGCGTGCTGCGCGTGCTCGCCGGCCTCGCCGTCGGCGTGGCGCTCGCCGTGCCGGCCGGCGTCGTCTCGGGCGCGAGCCGCATCGGCGGGGCGATCATCGACAAGCCGGTCCATATGCTGCGCGCGATTCCGTTCCCGGCGCTCGCGCCGCTGCTCATCGTCATGCTCGGCATCGGCGAGGCGATGAAGATTACGCTGATCGCGGTCGGCGCGTTCGCGCTCGTCTACGTCAATGTGCGCGACGGCGTGCGCGCGATCGACCCGGGACTGATCGAACTCGCACGCGCCTACCGGATGCCGAAGCATGTCGTCTTCACGAAGATCCTGCTGCGCGGCGTGCTGCCGCAGTTCATGACCGGACTGCGCTTCGCGATCACCGTCTCGTGGATCGCGCTCGTCACCTGCGAGACCGTGAACTCGTCGGTCGGCATCGGCTATCTGCTCACACGCTCCCAGCAGTTCTTCCGCACCGACCAAATGGTGCTGTGCATCGTGCTGTACGCGGCGCTGGGCCTGCTCAGCGAGTCGATCGTCGGGGTGCTCGAGCGCCTGCTGCGCACGCGCGGCTGACGTCCCACTCCCCTCATCCGGTTTTCCGGCAGGCACCGCCTTGTCTCAGGACCACCACATTCAACCACATTCAACCATCGAAACCGGCCGCGGCACGACCATGCGGTCATGCGGCCATGCCCCGAAGGAGGCACCATGTCATCCACATCCCACTCCCACCGCCGTCCGCGCCGTCTGCTCGCCGCCATCTGTGCCGCCGCGCTGCTCGCCGGCGCCGCGGCATGCGGCACATCGGCGCAGGCGGGCGACGACGCCACGATGCGCGTCGCCTACCTGTCCACGGCGAACTACCTGACGACGGTGCGCGACGAACCCTTCCTCGATGAGACGATGGGCTCGACGAACGTCGACTTCACCGGTCCGTACAATCCGACCGACGCCTATGCCGCCGTCCTGTCCGGCAACGCCGACGCGACGAGCACCGGCACCGGGTCGTTCATCAAATTCCTTGCACAGGGACAGCCGTGGACCGCCTTCGCGATCGAATACTACAACGGCGACTCGCAGGGCATCGTCGCCGCGCCCGGCTCGGGCGTCGAATTGCTCGATGACCTTGCGGGCAAGAAGGTCGCGATCATCAAGCGCGGCGGCACCGGCGACTACGTGCTGCACAAGGCCCTCGAAGGCAGCAATGTGGGCGTCGACGACGTTGACGTCGTCGAGATGAGCCCGAGCAACTTCCAGGCGGCCTTCACCTCCGGGCAGATCGACGCGCTGTCGTCGTTCGACCAGAACCTCGCGGCCGCGATGGCCACGCCGGGCGCGAAGCTGCTCGTCAACGGCAAGGACTACGACAACCACAACGTCTCGATCCACATCGTCTCGCGCGACTTCGCGACGAAGCACCCCGAAGCCGTCAAGGCGATGTACCGGGCTCTCGTCAAGGAATCCGAGGCCGCGGCGAAGCGCCCCGCGATCATCACCGACGCCTACCGGCAGTTCGGTGCCTCGGACGAGGTCGCCGACCAGGTCTCGCACTTCGACGTGCCGAAGATCCTGCCGATCGACGCCGACGGACGCGCGATGCTCGAAGCGCAGGCCAAGGAGTACGTGGACTTCGGCTTCATCGACGAGATGCCCGACATCAAGGCCGCGACGATGGACTGCGGCGCATGAGCGGCGACGTCGCGCGCGCCGTCGCGCCCGATGGCGTGTGCAAGGCCTTCGACGGGCGCGACGTGCTCGCCGACGTGGACCTGCACGTCGACGCCGGCGAGACCGTCGCGCTGATCGGGCGCTCCGGTTGCGGCAAGTCGACGCTGCTGCGCATCGTCGCCGGGCTGCTCGACGCCGACCGCGGCCGGGTACGCACCACAGGCCGCGTCGCCTTCGGCTTCCAGGACGCGCGTCTCGTGCCCTGGCTGCGCGTCTGGGACAACGTGACGCTCGGCATGGAGGCGCACGCCGGACGCATGACGCGCCGCGCGCGCAGGGAAGCCGCCGCCTGCGCGCTTGCCCAGGTGCAGCTGGCCGACGCCGCCGACAAACTGCCCGCTCAGCTTTCGGGCGGCCAGCGGCAACGCGTCTCGCTCGCCAGGGCGCTGACGCGCCGGCCGCGGCTGCTGCTGCTCGACGAGCCCTTCGGCGCGCTCGACGCGCTCACCAGGCTCGACATGCAGGATCTGCTCGCCGGGCTGCGCGCGCGGCTCGGCTTCGCGACGGTGCTCGTCACCCATGACATCGCCGAGGCGGTGCGGCTCGCCGACCGCATCCTCGTGCTCGCCGACGGCCGCATCCGCGACGAGGTGTGCGCCGACCGCTCGAGGCTCGACGCACAGGGACGGCCGCCCGACCATGCGGCGCTCGAAGGGCGGCTGCACCATGCACTGCGCGGATGACGCGGCAAGCACATGTGATGCGGATATGCGTGGGGCCCGGGGGGAGATTTCCCCCGGGCCCCACGCCGTCGTCCGGCGGCCGTCTGCGCGGCCCCGCGGGAACCGGCGTTCAGGAGCGCGGCTTCGGCGTCCACGCAAGGTCGTCGAGCAGCTGACCCACCCACCGGATGACGCCGTCGGAGTCCATCGGCGCCGAGCCCAAGGACCCTTCGAATGGGGTGGGGATCGTGTAGGTCTCGGTGAGCGGGCGGTATTGTGCACCTTTGTAAATGCGTTCGATGCGCATGCGCACCGACTCCGGCGGGTTAATCTTGCCGACGCGCAGCTTGCGTCCCTGCCCCACAATCTCCGTGATACCCAAATCACGGGCGCGGGCCCGCAGACGCGCAATGTCGAACAGCGACGTGAACACCTGCGGAGGCTCGCCATAGCGGTCGGTGAGCTCTTCGCGCAACTCGTCGAGGTCCTCGTCGGTGCGCGCCTCGGCGAGCTTGCGGTACGCCTCGAGCCTGAGCTTGTCGGAATCGATGTAGTCGACGGGGATTGACGCCTCGACCGGCAGGTCGATCGTGACCGCGACCGGTTCCACGCGCTCGGGTTCCTTGTATTCCTCGATCGCGTTCGTCACCATGCGCACATATAGGTCGAATCCGACGCCTTCGATGTGCCCGCTTTGCTCATCGCCCAGCAGGTTGCCGGTGCCGCGCAACTCGAGGTCCTTCATCGCCACGTCGAATCCGGAGCCGAGCGCGGTGTGCTGGGCGATCGTGACGAGGCGTTCATGCGACTGCTCGGTCATCGGCTTGCTCGGGTCGTACAGGAAGTACGCGTAGGCACGGTCGTGGCCGCGGCCGACGCGCCCACGCAGTTGATGAAGCTGGCTGAGGCCGAATTTGCCCGCGTTGTCGACAATCAGCGTGTTGGCGTTCGAGATATCGAGGCCGGTCTCCACGATCGTGGTGCACAGCAGCACGTCGATGTCGCGGTGCCAGAAGTCACGGATGATCTGGTCGAGCTGCTTGCGCCCCATCTTGCCATGGGCGATCCCGATGCGCGCCTCCGGCACGAGTTCGCGCAATTGGGCCGCCTTCTGGTCGATGTCCTGCACACGGTTGTGGATGTAGAACACCTGGCCGCCGCGCAGCAATTCGCGGCGCACCGCCGCCGTCACCTGCGCATCTTCATATGCGCCGACGTACGTGAGCACCGGCAGGCGGTCCTCAGGCGGTGTGGCGAGCGTCGACATCTCACGGATGCCCGTCACCGCCATTTCGAGCGTGCGCGGAATCGGCGTGGCCGACAGGCTGAGCACGTCGACGTTGGTGCGGATGGCCTTGAGCGTCTCTTTGGCCTCTACACCGAACCGCTGCTCCTCGTCGATGATGACGAGGCCCAAGTCCTTGAACTTGACCTTGGGGTTGAGCAGCTTGTGCGTGCCGATGACCACGTCGACCGTGCCGTCCTCGAGCCCCTTGAGCGTCTCGTTGATCTCTTTGGCGCTCTGGAAACGGCTCATCGCCGCCACTTTGACCGGGAACCCCTCGAAGCGTTCGCTGAAAGTCTCGAAATGCTGCTGCACGAGCAGAGTCGTCGGCACGAGCACGGCGACCTGCTTGGCGTCCTGCACCGCTTTGAATCCCGCGCGCAACGCAATTTCGGTCTTGCCGAACCCCACGTCGCCGCAGATGAGCCGGTCCATCGGAATCGGCTTTTCCATGTCGGCCTTCACGTCGTCGATTGTGGTGAGCTGGTCGGCGGTCTCCTGGTACGGGAACGCGTCTTCGAGCTCTTTCTGCCACGGCGTGTCTTTGCTGAAGGCGAACCCTTTCGCCTGCTGGCGTGCCGCATACAGCTTGATGAGGTTCTGGGCGATCTCATGGACGTGTTTCTTCGCCTTGGCCTTCGTCTGCGCCCAGTCCGACCCGCCGAGCTTGTTGAGCTTGGGGATCTCGGCGCCGATGTATTTGCTCACTTGGTCGAGCTGGTCGGTCGGGATGAACAGTTTGTCCGGCGGCGCGTTGCGTTTGCTCGGCGCGTATTCGATGACGAGGTATTCACGCGTCGACTGGTTGCGGCCTGTGCCGGTGGTACGCTGGCGCATCTCGACGAACCGGCCGACGCCGTGCTGCTCGTGCACCACGAAATCCCCCGGCTTGAGTTCCATGAGGTCGATCGACTTATGGCGTTTGCGCGGGGTGCGCGACGCCCCCGCCGCGCTCGCACGTCCCGTCACATCGCGCTCGGTGAGCAGCGCGACCTTGGCGGCGGTGTCGATGAACCCGTCCTGCGCCTGCGAGCGCACGCAGGCGAACCGGGTGACGCCGATGCCGTGCAGCATGCGCTTGAGGCGCTGCAGCGTGCCGTGCGCGGCGGCGGTGAGGGTCAGCTCATACCCGCTGTCAAGCAGTTCGCGCAGGCCCTGTTCAGCTTTCGTCTCGCTGCCGCGGAAGTCGACTGGCGTCTGCGCGGCGATCTGCACATGGCCGGGCTGTGCGGTGTCCACGGTGAATCCGCTGACCTGCCACACCTCGCGCTCGCTGTACATGAGCTGTGCGACGGCCTCCTGGTAGTTGAGGAAGTTCGCTTGGTCGAAGGTGATCGGCGCGCCCGAACCGTGGCCGGACGCGGCGACGCTCCAGCTGGTCGCGAGGAACTCGTTCGCGGTCTTCTCGAGGTCGTCGACCGCGCGGCGCAGTTTCTCGGGGTCGCTGAGCATGACGACACTGCCGTGGGGCAGCATCGACGAGACCGGCTGCATCTCGTCGATGAGCGCGGGGATGAGCGATTCCATGCCTTCGACGGGTATGCCCTGCGCAATGGATTCGAGCATGTCGTCGGCATTGGGAATGGAGCCGACAAGCGAGCGTGCACGGTCTCGGATCTCGTCCGTCAGCTGCACTTCGCGGCACGGCGTGGCCCAGATCGAGTCGATCTCGTCGCCGTAGGTGCGCTGGTCGGAGGCGTGGAACTGGCGTATCGAGTCAATCTCGTCGCCGAAGAACTCGATGCGCACAGGGTGCGGCGCCGTCGGCGGGAAGACGTCGATGAGGCCGCCGCGCACTGCGAACTCGCCGCGGTCCATGACCAGGTCGACGCGCGTATAGGCGTTGCGCACGAGCTGCTGTGCTGCGGTGTCGAGCGGCATCTCCCCGCCGCATGTGAAAACAAGCGGTGCGACGTCGCCGATGCCGGCGACGACTGGCTGGATGAGTGAGCGCACAGGCATGATGAGGATGCGGATGGGGCCGAACATGGCACTGCCCTGCTGCGGGTGGCACAGGCGGCGGAACACTTCCATGCGGTTGGCCACGGTGTCCGCGCGCGGCGAAAGACGCTCGTGCGGCAGCGTCTCCCATGACTGCAGTTGGGCGACCGACGCGGGGTCGCCGCGGTACCACGAGCGGATGTCTTCGACGAGCTCCTCCGCCTCACGGCCGGAGGGGACGATCACGACAACGGGCGCGCGTTCGGCGGTGGCGGCGGCGAGCGCCGGGCGTATGCCTTGCGGTGCGCCGATGAGCAGGCTTGGGTCGGTGGCGTCGTCGGGCGTTTCGATCTCGCCGTGCGCGAGCGCCGCGAATTGCGGGTCGCGGGCGAGCGCCTCGCGCACGTCGCCGAGGGAGCCCGCAATGAGCTCGTCTTCCGGGGTGCGGGTGTCTCGATCAGCGGGCATTGAACGTGGCCTGCGCTTTCGTCAATCCATCGAACACGATCGATTCGGCGGCGTCGGCGCCGTCGGCGAGGAATTCGGGCAGCTGCTTGCGCTGGGCGGCGTTGAATTCGCCGAGCACCCAGTTGATCGTGTTGTCGTGTGCGTCGCCCGAGCGGCTCGCATGTCCGACCCCCATGCGCACACGCGCATAGTCGGGGGTGTGCAGGCAGCGGTCGATGGATTTGATGCCATTGTGGCCGCCCGCCGAACCGCCCGACTTGAGTTTGATGCGGCCGAACTCGAGGTCCATGTCGTCGTGGATGACGACGATGTGGTCGGTGTCGATGCGGTAGTAGTCGCGGATCGAGGCGACGGCGTTGCCTGAATCGTTCATGTAGGTCAGCGGCTTGCACAGGAACATCTTGACGTTGCTCCCATTGAGCGCCATGACGCCTTTGCCCAAGTCGGCCAGGCCCTTGTGGTTGGCGAAGTGCACGCTCCAGCGTTGGGCGAGCTCGTTGACGGTCATGAAGCCGATGTTGTGGCGCGTGCCGCGGTATTTCGCCCCGGGGTTGCCCAGTCCGACGATGAGCCAGTAATCGGAAGCCATGTCATCCTCTTTTCGTGTGCTGTGGGGCGCGCGCCCCTTGCTTTCCATACGGGTGGTATGCGGGTGCTCCCCGCTCCTGTGGCGCTATAGGGCGTACGACCAGAACCCCACATCGTGCAATGTGCCTTTGGAATCATACGCCGCCTGCGGCAACAGGCCATAGCGGGTGAAGCCGAAGCGCTCCATGAGACCGCTCGAGGCAGCGTTGTCGGCGAAGATCACCGTGCACGCCATGCGCATCGCGCGGGCGCGGCATTCGTCGATGAGCACGCCCAACGCGTATTTGCCGGCGCCACGGCCCTGCCACTGGGGTGTGATGTAGTACGCGAGCGAACAGATGCCATCGTAGCCGGGGCGCGGGTTGAAGGCGCTGATGGCCGCGAATCCGATCGGTTCGGCGGTGTCGCCGGCGCCCGCATCGATGACGAAGACGGCGTACGGCGTCTGGAAGGAGTCGAGCCACGCCTTGCGCTGTTCGGTGGTGACAGGTTCCGTGTCTGCGGTGGAGCCGCCCCGGATGATGGCGGCATTGTAGATATCGGTGAGCGCAGGCAAATCGGCGTCGGTGGCCACATGGTACGAATAATCTGTCATACGCGCCAGTGTAGCGCGCCACTGCCCTGATGCTCGCCGTAGGCGTAGGGTATGCGACAGGCGGGGCACGGGCCCTGCACGGACCGGCGCCCCGCCTGTCGCATCAGTGGGAATCAGTGCTCACACGCTCTGCTTCCCTACCGTTCACTCGAGTTCGAGAGCCTTGTTGATGGCCTCCTCGAGTTGCTTCTGCGCTTCGCCGTAGGCGCTCCAATCGCCGCTCTTCATCGCCTTGTCGGAGTCCTTCATCGCCTGGGCTGCATCGTCGAGCGCGGATTTGAGCGCGGCGGAATCCTTCGACGCGGAACCACCCGGCTCCGGCTTCTCATCGCTGCCGGCACTGGGCTCCTTGCCCTGCTGGTCGCCCTGCGTGTTCGCGGCGTCGCCTGCGGAGGCGCCGGAATTGCCGCCGAACACCTGGTCCAGTGCCTCGTCGAGCGTATTGGCGAAACCGACCTGGTCGCCGAACGCCACAAGCACCTTCTTGAGCAGCGGATAGCTGGTAGCGCCGGAGGACTTGACATACACCGGTTCCACATACACCAGTCCACCGCCAAGCGGCAGTGTGAGCAGGTTGCCACGTTCCACCTGTGTGGAGCCCGATTGCAGCAGGTTGAGCTCCTTCGACACATCGGCATTCGCGTTGAAGTTGTTCTGCGCCTGCCCCGGGCCCGGCACATTGGAGTCCTTGGGCAGCTCCTGCAGGCGGATCGTGCCGTAATCCGGCCCCTTCACACCCTTGGTGCGCCCCGCGTCGGAATCCACCGAAAGGAATCCGGTGAGGATCTCACGCGTGCTCGCACCGGCCGGGATGTACGACGAGGTCAGGGAGAATACCGGCTGCTGCGAGCCACCCGTCTGCAAGGTCAGGTAGTACGGCGGCTGCAGCACGTCGCGCGCCTGCTGTTCCTGGGATTCGGTGGGGTCGACCGGCGTCTGCCAGAAATCCTCACCCGAGAAGAACTGGTTCGCCTGGGTCACATGGTACTTGGCGAGCAGTTGGCGCTGCACCTTGAAGATGCCCTCCGGGTAGCGCATATGTGCCATGAGCTCACCCGAGATCTCCGACATCGAGTGGTACTGGCCGGGGAAGATCTTCTGCCACGCCTTGAGCACCGGGTCCTGATCGTCCCACGTGTACAGGTCCACCGAACCGTCGTACGCGTCGACCGTCGCCTTGACCGAATTGCGGATGTAGTTCGCCTGCTTGTTGCCGAGCTCCTGCACCGAATCCGAGCTCAACGTCGTCGAATCCTGCGTGGCGGAGGCGAGGTCGGTCATCTGTGCGTACGGGTACTGGTCGGACGTCGTGTAGCCGTCGATGACCCACTTCACGCGGCCATCCACAACGGCCGGGTAGACACGGCCGTCGAGGGTGAGGTACGGCGCCACCTTGGCCACGCGCTCGCGCGGGGAACGGTCGTAGAGAATCTGCGACTGTGGGGTCACGCGGTCGGAGAACAGGATCTGATCCGAACCGAACCGGATCGCGTACAGCAGACGGGCGAACATGTTGCCGATGTTCGGGCCGCCATTTCCTTTGAACGTGGTGACGGCGCCCTCGGCGCCGCTTGTCGGGTAGTCGAACTCCCAGGAGCGCTCGCCTTCCGGCGCGCCGACGATCGAGTATTCCGGCGCGTTGGGCGAGAAGTAGATGCGCGGCTCATAATGCTGTGTCTCGGTCAGGTACCCCTGCGTGGGGATGCCGTATTCGAAGAACTCAGGCTGGCCGTCGCTCGTCACGCGGTTGCCGTAGGCGGCCACCACGCCGTAGCCATGCGTGTACACCGTGTGGTCGTTGACCCAGTTGCGGTTGTCGTTGCCCGAAAGGTCCATCTCGCGGGCAGCGATCACCGTGTCCTGGTTCACCCCATCGATGTCGTATTTATCCACGGCCAGCGTGTCGGCGAACGTGTAGTACTGCTTCATCTGCTGCAGCTGACGGAACGTCGGCGCCACGATCTGCGGGTCGAGCAGGCGGATCTGCGCGGTCGTCTCGGCGTCCTTCTGCAGCGCGCCCTCGGTGCCCTTCGTCGTGGCCTTGTATTCCTCGGTCTGCACGGCGTCGAGCCCATAGGCGGCGCGCGTGGCGTCGATATTGCGCTGGATGTACGTCGATTCCATCTCCTGCGCGTTCGGATTGACACGGAAGCGCTGCAGCAGCATGGGCCACAGCGTGGACAGCAGCAGCGACAGCACAACGGCCGAGGCGACGGCGATGGCCGGCACGCGCCATGCCTTCCACGCGGTGACGAACCCGGCGGAACGGCCGCCATCCTCGTCGAACAGGCGCGTGCGCATGAGCCAGATGCCGAGCACCACGCCCACACCCACCGTGATCACCGCCATGATGATGACCACCGGGATGTGCGCATGCACCGTCGTGTAGGTGGCGCCGGTGATGCGGTCGCCCTGCGCGGTCATCGTCGAGAAGATCGACAGCACCTGATTGGCCGCCCAGGAGACCATCCACAGCATGAACCAGATGGCGATCTGACGGCGTGCGCGCGTCGTCATCGCGAACAGGCCGCGCCCATGGACCGGCATGCGGAACCGGATGCCGCCCATCGCGATGTGCGTGCCGATTGAGAACACGAGCGCGACGACGAGCAGCAGAGACAGGCCCGACAACAGCAGCGACAGGCCGGGCAGCACAAACACGTAGAACCCGTTGTCGATGCCGAACTGCGGGTCGGACACACCGAACGATTCGCCGTTGAACATCAGCAGGATCTCGGTCCAATTGGCGTTGAACCGCGAACCGAACATGAGGCCGGCGACGAGCGAGACCACGATGGCCACACGCCGCGCCGTCTTCGAACTCACCGATTTGCCCACTTCAATCGTGTCGCCATGGATGCGAATCGTAGAGCCGTCGGAGTACGCGGGCCGGGCACGGATCGCGAGCGTGGCGGAGATGAAGGTGACCAGCACCATGAGCGCCGCATACGCGAGCCACAGGCCCACGCGCGTGCCCAGCAGCGTCCACACAATGCTCTGGAACCCAAGTTGGGAATACCACATGACGTCGGTGGCGAAGTTGGCGACGGCGAAGAACAACGCCACCACCACGGCGATCACCGCCACGACCGCGATCAGCACGCGGGAGCCACGGCCATGCGATGGCCGTTTGGCCTGGCGGGTGATGCGCGGCGCGTCCGTGGGCGGCTTGGTGCCCGAACCGGCCGCGGCGTGGGCTTCGTCGCCGTTGGTTTCGATGTCGATGATGACCGGCTCGTCATCATCCTTCTGGTTGGAGGGTTTGCGCGACCCCGGCGTAGCGCCGAACAAAGGTCCGAAATCGAAAAAAGACATTCTTTCAGCTTACTGGAATACCGCGAACGGCATCAAGGGCCATGCGCATTCTTCCATCAATACTCCATAATTCGCCACATTCAGGGAGCGCGCGCCGCCTTGTCGCGACTCATTACACTGGTAGCAACGGACGCAAGACCAATCAAGGAGGGGCCATGGCGCAGCAACAGGCGAACAGGCACGGCAGTGAACAGCGGCATCGCACGCACGCATGGATCGCCATCGTGGCCACCGTGGTCGCCCTCATGCTGGCGGTCGGCGCCATATGGTGGGCGTGGGCACACCATGCCCACACCCCGCGCCCTCAGGCCACCACACCAGCGCTCACAGCCACCCCCAGTGTCACGCCAAGCGGTTCCCCCAGCGGCGCCACGCCGACCGCATCCCCCAGCCCGACCACAACAGACCGCGCCCAGGAGATCGTGGATGGCATGAGCCTCGACGAGCGTGCGGCGCAACTGGTCATGACGCCACTGGCCGCAGGCACCGACCCGTCTGCGATCCGCGCACTGATCGCCGACGAGCATGTCGGTTCCGTCATCCTGATGGGCAATTGGACGAGCGGCGTGGCCGGGGTGCGCAAAGCCACCGAGATGCTGCAGTCCTATGCTGACGGCCCCACGCGCGTGCTCGTGGCCACCGATCAGGAGGGCGGACAGGTGCAGCACCTGCAGGGGCCGGGGTTCGAGACCATGCCGAGCGAGGTCACGCAGGGGACGATGGCCCTCGCCGACCTGCAGGCGGCGAGCCGGGGCTGGGGCGAACAGCTGCATATGGCCGGTGTGCATGTGGATTTGGCGCCATGCGTGGACACCGTGACGATCGACCGCGCGTCCAACGCTCCGGTCGGCGCGCTCGACCGCGATTACGGGCTCGACGCCGCGGGCAATGCGCAGCACGCCGCCGCGTTTGTCGAAGGATTGCGTGCCGCCGGCGTGGGCGCGGCGGCGAAACACTTCCCTGGGCTTGGCGCCGTGACCGGCAACACCGACTTCACAACCGATGGCATCGTCGACACGACGACCACGCGCAACGGCCCGGAAGTGCAGGCGTTCGCCCAGGCGATCCGCGCCGCCGACCCAGGCATGGTCATGATTTCGCTCGCCACGTACACGGCGATCGACCCCGATGAGCCGGCGGCGTTCTCGCCCACCGTCATCGACGGCATGCTGCGCGGTGACATCGGCTATGGCGGCGTCGTCATCTCCGACTCCCTTTCGGCGAGCGCCGTCAGCGCGATTGCCCCCGCTGAGCTCGGCGTGCGGCTTGTGCAGGCCGGAGGGGACTTGGCCTGTGTGAACGACCCCGCGTTCACGCAGCCGATCCTCGACGGCTTGCGCGCGCGAGCGCGCGGCGACGCTGCGTTCGCCGAACGGGTGACGCAGTCGGCGCGCCGCGTCGTCTCACTCAAGCTCGCCCTCGGATTGGCGCAGTAGCGCGCACTAACAGCAGCAACTGGTGTTGGGGTGCAGCCGCTCGTGCTCCTCGCGCGCCCGCAAGTAGGCGCGCTCGCTGAGCGGCTCCTCACCGGGGTGCTCACGTGCGAACCGCTCCACGTAATGCTCGTAGCGCGCTTCGCCGCTGACCTCCCGTGCATACCACACCACGGCGCTCCATGCACGGGCTGCGATGGCGCGCAACTGTGTAGCCGCGTTCATCCGAGCTCCGCCGGGCGCGCAGGGTGATGCTCGAACTCGTGCTGCACCTTGCGCTCGAGTCGAGTGGCGATGAGGCCCGACGGGGCGAACCAGTTCGACTCGAGGAACGGTTCCTGCGAGGTCAGGTGGTCGCCGTAGGCACGGGCGCGCACCGTGGAGACGACCGTCTTAACGCCCACGGCCAGGAACGCGGCCATCATGACGAGGAAGAACACCGAGAGCACACCGTCGAGGTAGGCGTTCGACACTGAGGCGTATGCGTTGGCGAGTGCCTCGCCCTCAAGCTGGCCGGAGTCAATCGAGGCGCGCAATGATGAAGCGGTGGCGAAATACCCAAGCTGCGGATCGAAGATCTTCTCGAAGTCGGCGGTGAACGTGACCGCCACGTCCCATACCAACGGCACGACGGGGATCCATGCGTACCGCCCCAAGCCGGCTTTGACAACGCAGACGGTGACGAGCATGAAGCAACCGGCGGAAAGCAACTGGTTCGAGATGCCGAAGATCGGCACCATCGCGTTGATGCCGCCGTTGGCGTCCGAGACGCCCATGTAGAGCATCGTGCCCCACAAGGCGGTGGCGATGAATGTGGTGATCAGATTGCCGGGCCGCCATGTGGGGTCGGCGAATTTCCTGAGTTTGCGCACGTTGCCCAAGAGGTCGCCGATCTGGTACCGGGCCACGCGGGTGCCGTTGTCGACGGTGGTGAGGATGAAGAGCGCTTCGAACATGATTGCGAAGTGATACCAGAACGCCATGGAGCTCTCCCCGCCCAGATAGGATTTGAGGAAGTTCGCCATGCCGATCGCGAATGTCGTCGCACCGCCGGTGCGTGAGACGAGTGTCTCCTCGCCCACGTCATGCGCGGCCGCGTCAAGCGCCTCGGCGCCGGTGACCACGGTGCCGCCGGATTGCCATTCCACGCGCATGCGTTGGCCTTCGATGTTCTGCACATCCATCCGGCTCACCGCGGCCGCCGCGTTCTGCTCGGGGCTCGCGGAGGCGGAGTAGGCGCTGCCGGCCGTCGCCTCGATTTGCGCGGGTGACATGTTCATCGAGAAATACACGCCTTGGCTGATGGTGATGGCCGCGATGAGCGCGATGATGGCGGTGAACGACTCGACGAGCATCGAGCCATAGCCGATCATGCGGATCTGGTTCTCCTTCTCGATTGCCTTGGGGGTCAATCCGGAGGAGACAGCACCATGGAAGCCGGACAAGGCGCCGCACGCGATGGTGATGAACAGGAACGGGAACAGGTTGCCCGAGAACGTGGGGCCGTTGGAGCGCGATGCGAGCGTGGTGAGCGCCGGCACTTGCACCTGCGGGTTCGCGATGACCACGCCGATGACGAGCAGGGCGAGCGTGCCGATCTTCATGAGGGTGGACAGGTAATCGCGCGGGGTGACGAGCAGCCAGTGCGGCAACGCGGCGGCGGCGAACGAGTAGAGCACGAGCGCCACCACGAGCTGCTTGGCGTTGAGTGTGAAGATCGGCGCGAGCACCGGGTTCGCAGCGATCATGCCGCCGCCGACGATCGCGAGCACGAGCAGCACGAAGCCGAGAATCGTCGTTTCGATCACACGGCCCGGGCGCAGGAACCGCTCATAGCACCCCATGATCAGGGCGATTGGGATCGTCATGCCGAGCGAGAACACCGCCCACGGCGACGACGCCATCGCCTTGATCGCGACGAGCGCGAGGAACGACATCGCGATGGCGGTGACGACGACAAGGAACACGGAGATGATGAGGCCGCCGACCTTGCCCATCTCGTCGGTGGCCATCTGACCGAATGACCGGCCGCGGCGCTTGGCGGAGATCCAGAGCATGAGCATGTCCTGAACGGCACCGGCGAAGATGACGCCGAGGATGATCCACAGGACGCTCGGCAGATAGCCCATCTGCGCGGCGAGGATCGGGCCGACGAGCGGGCCGGCGCCCGAAATCGCGGCGAAATGCTGGCCGAAGAGCACGCGGCGGTCGGTGCGCTCGAAATTCGCGCCGTCCTGCACGCGTTCAGCCGCGGTGGCATTGGCATCGTCGGTGCGCATGATCTTGATCTGGATGTAATACGCGTAGAACCGGTAGGCGATCGCATACGAGCTCAGGGCCACCACAACGAACCAGATGGCGCTGATCTGCTCGCCGCGCGCAATGGCGAGCACCGACCACGCCAAGGCGCAGACGATGGCGATGGCCGCCCACAGCAGCGCCTTGGGCCATGTCCAGACCATCTTGGGCTTGATGCCGACGGGCAGCCCGGACGAATTGCGGATGATGCGCGCCTCTTCATCCGCGGTATACGCCGTATCCGGCGCAGGTTGTGATGCCGCTGGTGTCGCGGTGGTCATCGTGGAGCCTCCTTGGTTCTTCTTGGGGTGAAACGTGTTGGCCGCCCTCCTCTCTCACAGGGCGGCCAACGCGTGCAATAACAGTAAGAACCACGGATTACGACATTTTTGATGGTTCAGTATACGGACAGATTTCACCAAGAGATGAAATACCGGCTCCCATCGGCCTCCGGCCTCACGCGAACTGCGAGTTGTACAGCTTGGCGTAGGCGCCTGCCTGGCCGAGCAGCTGCTCATGCGTGCCATGTTCGACGATGTCGCCGTGCTCCATGTACAAGATCAGGTCGGCATCGCGGATCGTGGAGAGCCGGTGCGCGATGACGAAGCTCGTACGGTTCGCCATCAGTGCGCCCATCGCCTTCGCGATCACCTGCTCGGTGCGCGTGTCGACCGAGTTCGTCGCCTCGTCGAAGATGGGCATCGCCGGGTCGGCGAGGAACACACGCGCGATCGTGAGCAGCTGGCGCTGGCCGACCGACAGGTTGTTCGTCTCGTTGTCGAGCACGGTGTCATACCCCTTCGGCAACGCGCGGATGAAGAAGTCGGCATGTGCGGCCTTCGCGGCGGCGATGATTTGCTCGCGTGTGGCGTCAGGCCTGCCATAAGCGATGTTCTCGGCGACTGTGCCACCGAAGAGCCACGTGTCCTGCAACACCATGCCGAATTCACGGCGCAGGCCGTGCCTGCTCATCGTCCGCGTGTCGACGCCGTCGAGCGTGATATGCCCGGCATCCACATCGTAAAAACGCATGAGCAAATTGATCAGCGTCGTCTTTCAGGCGCCGGTCGTGCCGACGATCGCCACCTTCCAGCCCGGTTCGGCCACGAAATCGACGTCTTTCATGAGCGGTCCATCACGGTGCTCGTGACCGCCGACGTGAAGATCGAGCACTCAACAACGTTTCGTCCCAACACGTGCTGGATGAAGGCGAAGGACAGTCAAGCGTCGCGCAATGGCGCGAGGAGCATGAGGCATTTTGGAACAGCATCTCATCTGACCGCGGAGGCATCAGGATCGATGATGACACGAAGGTCGTGCTCGAACACTTCACCGTGGAACGATAGGGCGCTTCCACCCCTACAACTTGCTAAAGTCTGTATTGCATGAAATTGCCGTTGTGGACGAAACCGAAGGCGTCATAGAGCTTCACACCCATGTCGGAAGCCGTGATCTGCACGGTGCCGCAGCCATATGCCCTGACCTCGTCAACGGCTTTGCGCAACAGCTCCGTCGCGATGCCGCGACGCCGGTACCTGGGATCCGTGTACATGCTGGACAACAAGCCCATCCTGCCGCTTGGGCATCCGAAATACGGTGGTTTCTCTACGAACGACACGCCGCTCGTCCCGACGATCCTGTCATCATCCACAGCGAGCCATGACACGAATGTGCCATCCTTCATATGGCGTATGTAGTAATCCAGCAGCGCCGGCCGCAAATCGACGTCCTCAGTGGCCCCTTCCTCCCGCAACTGCCGTATCCGCAACCCTATGAACGAGTCAAGATCCCGCTGGCCGAGTCCTCCTGTATTCCATCACCGTTCCAGCATATCCCCACAGTGTCGCGCCGGCACGCCGATTGGACGGCTGCCCCAAGCAACCGGAAGCGATGTCACTGTTCCTCGTCCGCAAACAGATGATGCAGCAACAGGTCCCTGTGATGGATGAACGATGCGGTGATGCGGTAAGCGTCGGTATCCTCGTAGTTGCACGAGAGAACGCCATCGTCGTCGAATTGAAGAATCTGTGCGCCCGGTAGTCCGAGCAATATCGGCGCATGCGTGGCGACGATGAACTGCGCGCCCTGTCCCGCCAGCCGACGCATATGCGCCAGCAGGGCCAGTTGCCGGCCAGCGGATAACGCGGATTCAGGCTCATCCATAAGGTAGAGGCCAGGAGCATTACGCGACAGCATGATCTCCAGGAAGCCCTCACCATGCGACATCTCATGCAATGCAGACATCGCGCTGCGACCCTGATCGTAATCGCGCGCCTGCGTGGCCATCGTGAAGAAACTTTCGGCGCGCAGGAAGAAACTGCACTGCGGAATAGTTTGTTTGCGATAGAGGACCAGCGCATCGGCCAGATTCGAACAGTCGTCATAGGTGCTGAAACGATAGTTGCGTGAGCCGCCCTCGGCACTGAATCCGCACGCCACCGCAATCGCCTCCAGCAACGTCGATTTTCCGCTCCCGTTCTCACCGGTCAGAAACACGACGGGTGAGCCGAACTCTAGTTCATCAAGCGAGCGCAATGCGGGAATCCACTCCACATACGAGTCAGACAGAACATCATGATCGATTCGCAACCCAGCGATAATCAAATTCTCCACGCCATTCCCCCGTCTCTCGCCATCTGCAGCCCTTGCCCTGCAGACAGTACGTAAATCCGATCACCGTCTGATGAATCTCTCATCGGCGGGGTTGTCGGCGAGGCTCTCGAACCGTTCCACACTCATATGCAGATCGTATTGGTCACGCAGTCTTGCAATACGCTCCATCACAGGGGATGCATGATGCGCGTCGAGCGCATCCTGACCGGTCCAGCTGTCGACAAGCATCACCGTTTCGGGATCTTCAAGCGAAACGTAATACTCGTACCGCAGATTGCCCGGTTCCTCACGGATCATGGACACCGTCCCCGACGATGCCATCTCCCGTGCGAACGCACGTGCCTGTCCACCGGTTCCGGTGTATCTCACATTGATCGTTATGGACATAAATCCCTCTCTGTTCCGATCCGCAGCTATATTGCGGCATTCTGAGTATGGTGGCGGAGCATGTCAGGCCTCAAGGCCGCCCATCCGCCGTTCGAGCGCGTTCATGAACTTGTCGACATAGGCGATCATCGCGCGGCGCTCATCGGGCTCGAGCGCGGCCATGGCCTGCAGTTCTGCCCCGCGCACGGGCGTGACCACCTCGTGGCAGTAGAGATCCCCCTCGTCGGTGAGATGGATGCGCTTGACGCGTTTGTCGTGCTTGCTGCCCTCCAAACGAAGCAGCCCTTGGGATGCAAACACATTGATGACGTTGTTCACTGTCTAGCGTGGCAACAATGTATACGCGCAGATCTCGCGCTGTGACGTGCCGTCGTTCTGACAGATGTAATCGAAGATGAGGTACGCGCTGAACGACAGCCCACAGCGCCTCCCATACGCGCCGTAGATGAGGTCGATGCGGCGGAACTCCTCGAAGAATGCGGTGAGCTGCGTATCGAGGTCACTGTGGGCCGCCTGCGCGTATTCGATGACATCGGCGCGGGGCGGCTCAAATTCATTTGGATCGCTGTGAGTCATGGGCATGACAGGGCCGGCGGCAGGCACCGGCCCCTCAAGGGTCTTACCGCTCGCCTCTCACTGCTCGTCAAGCTGGATAGGGCGCACCTGGCCGGAATCCAAGAGTTCCTCAAGCGCCGCGGGGCCGTCAAGCACGGCGGTCGCCGCCTGGTCCACCATGAGGCTGATGCGCGAATTGGGCAGGATGCCCTCGCAGTACGCATATACCGGCTTGCCCAGCGCGAAACCGTAGGCGAGCGCGAAGATCGCGCCGGCGTCCTTGTCGTCGAAGTTGGCGATGACGGCCGCGGAGTTCTTGATGGCCTCGATGCGGTTCTCGAACACCGCTTCCGGACCCGAGACATTCACATCCATGGCGAAACGCGGGCGGTACACGCTCAGATTGCGGTGCTGCAGCACGCGCTCAAGGCGCTCCATGCTCTCCACCTGTTCGGCGGTCTGGTACGGCCCAGCGACATAGAAATCGTAGATGGGCTTGGATGATGTGAAGGTGATGTGCTGATTGGCGTTGAAGTTTTCCATAGCTCTATTGAACCTCCCCTGCGGCAGTGGCCATCTGAATTGGCTGTAAGCAATAATACGCCCGCCACGCCGTGCGTGCCGCCGCTACAATGTTGGCGGCGGCCGTGCACGCCGATCGACCCCGCGCACATGCGCATACCGCGCCCGCCCCGCGCGAAAGGAGCGCCATGAGTACGTCATCACCAGCATCGTCGACCCCGCGTATGCGCGTCGAGCATGATTGTATAGGGGCACTCGAAGTGCCCCAGAACGTGTATTGGGGCATCCATACGCAACGCGCGATCGAGAATTTCACGGTGAGCGGCATTCCGGACGGCGCGCATGGGGCGCTCATCCGCGCCTACGCCGTCGTCAAGCGAGCCTGCGCGATCGCGAACGCTGAACTCGGGTTGGTCGACACGCGCAAGGCCGAGGCGATCGAGCAGGCGTGCGAAGAGATCGAGCACGGCGCGCTCGCCGACCAGTTCCCCGTAGACGTGCTGCAGGGCGGTGCCGGCACGAGCCTCAACATGAACATGAACGAGGTCATCGCGAACCGCGCGCTCGAGATCTGCGGACGCCCGCGCGGCGACTACGACTACATCCACCCCAACGACGACGTCAACCATTCGCAATCGACGAACGACACCTACCCCGCGGCGTGCAAGCTCGCGATCTGCGGCGGCCTGACCCCGCTCGCCGAATCTGCCCGGCGCCTGCGCGCTGCGTTCCACAAGCTGGCGGACAAGCACGCGAACGACGTGACAATCGGGCGCACGCAACTGCAGGACGCCGTGCCGATGACCTTCGGGCAGGAATTCCACGCATGGGCGACGTTCCTCAAACTCGACCTGCAGGCGATGGACGCGCTTGTGGGGCAATTGTGCGACCTCAACCTCGGCGCGACGGCCATCGGCACCGGCATATGCGCCGACCTGCGGTTCCGCGACACGGTGACGCGCACACTCGCCCAACTCACCGGCCTGCCGGTGCACGCCGCGCTCGACCCGGTGGCGTCGGTGACCGACATGAGCGCCTACATCGCGGCGAGTGCGACGTTGAAGAACCTGGCGGTGCATCTCAAGAAAGCCGCCGACGACCTGCGCCTGCTCAATTCCGGCCCACGCTGCGGATTCGAGGACCTGCATGTGCCGGCGAGGCAGGCCGGCTCCTCGATCATGCCCGGCAAGATCAACCCGGTCATCCCCGAATGCGTGGACCAGTGCTGCTTCATGATCTTCGGCATGGATGTGACGGTAAACTGGGCCGCCGCGGAAGGCCAACTCCAGCTCAACGCGTTCGACCCGGTGATCATCCACGAGATCCTCACCGGCATGACGCTCGCGATCAACGCGATGGACATGTTCCGCACGAAGTGCGTGGATGGCATCGAAGTGAATGTGGAGCGCGGGCGCCTGTATGCTGAGCGGTCCACGTCGATCGCCGCGGCGCTCAACGACGCAATCGGATACGAGCATGCGGCCGAACTCGCGCAGACCGCCGCCGCCGAGCACAGCACCGTGCGCGAGGCGGCCAAGGCACATACCGGTCTTCCACATGCTGAGATTGACCGGCTGCTCGACACGGTGGCCCTCAGCCGCGGGCTCGGCCAGACGTGCCGGGAACACGGTGATTCCACACGCTGACCGCGTGCCGCGTCCGCACCGTTCATTGACGGTTTTTTCACTTTTTTGCCGCAAGGGTATTGACTTTGCCCAATGAGGCCATAACAATCGGCACCATGACCTCTCCCAGCAGCACCACGCCCGACGGCGCGCATGCCACCGACCCCACCGTGGAAACCTGCCCGTTGCACGTGGACATGGTGATCACGGCGATCGACATCGACGAACGGCACCGGTTCCGCATGCTCGAGCTCGGGTTGCGGCGCGGCACCGTGATCCGTGTGACCCAGCGTTCCAACTTCCACGGGCGCGTGGTGGCCAAGGGCACCGAGCGCATCGCCCTCGACGGGCAGACGGCGGCGCACATCCATGTCCGCCGCGCCGAACACCCCGCCAGCCCCACCGCAACACCCACCAAGTAAGCCACACAGCCCCGGAGCCTCCCCTCATGGACAACACCAGCCATTCCTCGCATTCGCGCGGGTTCGCCGCGCTGCTTCCCCACGGCACGTCACACGACCATGCCACCGCTAAACCATGCTGCGACACCGGCGGCCACCGGCTGCCCAGCGGACACACCATGCCACGCATCGTGTTCATCGGCAACCCGAATGTGGGCAAATCATCGCTGTTCAACACATTGTTGGGTGCCAAAGCGCGCGTCATGAACGCCCCCGGCACCACCGTGCTGCTCGAAGAAGGCGTGTACACCCACAACGGCGTGCAATGGGACCTCATCGACACGCCGGGCACCTATTCGCTGCTGCCGCTCTCCCCCGACGAACGCGTGGCCGCCGAAGCGGTGATGGGGCTCAACGGCGAAGCCACCCCGGACCTCATCGTGGCGGTGCTCGACGCCACGAACATCTCACGCGCCCTGTACTTCCTGTCGATGGTGCTCGAGCTCGGGCGCCCCACCGTGGTGGCCCTGACGATGAACGACCTGGCCGCCAAGCAGGGCACCGGCATCGACGCCACGCTGCTGTCGCGTGCACTGGGCGGCGTGCCCGTCGTCCCGGTCAACGGGCGCACGGGCGAAGGTGGCGGCGAGCTCATGGACACGGTGTCCGCCCATCTGCACGGCACACCGCTGCCCGACGGCCTCGAGACCATCGACCCGCAGCATGTGGACGTGCAGCGCTGGGTCGAAGACGGCGCCGACGAACGCTTCGACTGGGCGGCGCGTGTGTTGGATGGCCTCGGCACCAACGCGCGCGACCGTGTGACGTTCTCGGACCGCATTGACGGTGTGCTGTTGCATCCGGTGCTTGGCATCCTCATCTTCCTGGCGATCATGCTTGGCATGTTCGAAGCCACCACCACGCTCGCGGGCCCGGCACAGGACTGGGTCGACGGCCCGGTGCGCGATTGGCTCACCGCGCTCATCGACGTGGTGTTCTCGTGGTTCGGACCGCAGGCGACGCAATCCTGGTTCCATTCGCTCATCATCGACGGCGTGGTGGATGGTGTGATCACGATTGGCACGTTCATTCCGCCGATGGGCATCATGTTCATCCTCCTGTCGTTGCTCGAGGACTCGGGCTATCTGGCACGCGCCGCGTTTGTAATGGACCGCGCCATGCGCTGCATGAGGCTTGACGGGCGCGCGTTCCTGCCGATTGTAATCGGCTTCGGCTGCAACCTGCCCGCGCTCGCCGCCACGCGCACGCTGCCCGATTCGCGCCAACGCGTGCTCGTGGGCATGCTCGTGCCGTTTTCGTCGTGCACGGCGCGCCTGTCGGTGTATCTGGTGTTAGCCTACGCGTTCTTCCGCGAGCAGGCTGGCCTCGTCGTGTTCCTCATGTACGTGTGCTCGATTGTGCTCATCCTGCTGCTCGGCATGCTGTTGCGCGCCGTGCAGTTCCGCGACCTGCGCTCCGAACCGTTCGCGATGAGCCTGCCGCCCTACCAGATGCCGCGCCTCATCGTGCTCGCGCGCAGCGTGCTGCTGCGCCTGTGGGGATTCGTGCGCGGTGCGAGTTCGATCATCATCTCGATGCTCGTGGTGATGTGGTTGCTGCAGTCCATTCCCGCCACGGCCACCGCCGGGTCGTTCGCGCAGGTCGACGACGTGCACGACTCGGTGTACGGCGTGGTTGCGGACGCGGTGGCCCCGGTGTTCGCGCCGGCCGGTTTCGATGATTGGCATGCGTCGGCCGCTCTCATGACCGGTTTTGTGGCGAAGGAGGTCGTGGTGGCGTCGATGGCCCAGTCGTACAGCATCGACACCGGCGACGAAGACGAACAGCAGCAGGGCGAAGGCACACTCGGTGCGGCGATGCGCGAGTCCTTCGACCATGCCTCCGGAGGCCATGGCAAGGCGGCCGCCGTTGCGTTCATGCTGTTCACACTCGCCTACACGCCCTGCTTGGCGACGGTGGCGGAACTCAAACGCCAATTCAACATGCGCATCGCCATGCAATCAATCGGCTTGGGGCTTGTCGTGGCGTACCTGCTCGCGGTGATCGCCTTCCAGACCCTGCGGTTCATCCTATGAGCGAATTCAGGTCCACACACGCCCCGCGCACCGGCATCACGGCCCAAGTCATCCACGACCTGGGCCGGGGCATGACCGTACGCGAATGCGCGGATGCGCACCATTTGCCCGAGGCGTTCATCGCGCAGATCGTCGAGTTCGCCCGCGCACGTGGCGAACTCGACGTGGTGGCGCTCGACCGCGGGTGCGTGACGAAAGGCATGTGCACGCCCGACCCGGATTCGGTCATCTGCGCAGGCTGCCCTCTCGCCGCACCCAACACACGCCGTACACCGGTCTGGCGCGCATGGTTCCGCGCGCGCCGGCATACGGACCGGTGATCCAACGACATTCCACCGACGGGGAAAGCACAAGATACGTCATGGCCGCGCGGCGCGACACGCATTAGTATGGCGGATATGAGTGAACATACAACCCCCACACCATGCGAGCCGCAGTGGCACAATCCCCTGCGCGACCCGCGTGATCTGCGCCTGCCGCGCATCGCGGGGCCCTGCAGCATCGTCATCTTCGGTGTCACAGGCGACCTGTCGCGTAAGAAACTGCTCCCGGCCATCTACGACTTGGCGAACCGCGGCCTGCTGCCGCCTAGCTTCGGCCTGACCGGCTTCGCGCGCCGCGATTGGACCGAGGACCATTTCCGCGAATTCGTCAAAGAGAACGTCAAGGAACACTGCCGCACGCATTTCCATGAGTCCACATGGAAGCAGCTCGCCGAGGGCATCCGCTTCGTGCAGGGCACGTTCGAGGACGCCGACGCGTTTGAACGGCTGAGCAGCACGGTGGCCGAGCTGGACCGCGACCGCGGCACCCGCGGCAACCACGCGTTCTACATGTCGGTGCCACCTCGCGACTTCCCGATCGTGGCCAAGCAGCTCGCCAACTGCGGCCTGGCCAAATCGGAAGGCGACGCATGGCGCCGTGTGATCATCGAAAAGCCGTTCGGCCATGACCTGGCGAGCGCCAAGAAGCTCGACGCGGTGATCTCGGAGGTCTTCGACCCCGATTCGGTGTTCCGCATCGACCATTATCTGGGCAAGGAGACGGTGCAGAACCTGCTCGCCCTGCGGTTCGCGAACACGATGTACGAGCCAATCTGGAACGCGAACTATGTGGACCATGTGCAGATCACGATGGCGGAGGACATTGGTGTGGCGGGGCGCGCCGGCTATTACGACGGCATCGGTGCGGCGCGCGACGTGATCCAGAACCATCTGTTGCAGCTCATGGCACTGACCGCCATGGAGGAACCGGTCTCGTTCTCCGCACGCGACCTGACCGACGAGAAGACGAAGGTCCTCTCCGCCGTACGTCTGCCGAAGGATCTGGCCGCGCACACCGCACGAGGCCAGTATTCCGCAGGCTGGCAGGGTTCCGAACCAGTTGTGGGCTATCTGGAGGAAAAGGGCATCAGCCCGGATTCCACCACCGAGACCTATGCGGCCATCCGGCTGGACATCGACACGCGCCGTTGGGCCGGCGTGCCGTTCTACCTGCGCACCGGCAAGCGTCTGGGGCGGCGCGTGACCGAGATCGCGCTCGTGTTCAAGCGCGCGCCGCATCTGCCGTTCGAATCGACCGCCACGCAGGAGCTCGGCAAAAACGCCATCGTGATCCGCATCCAGCCCTACGAGGGCGTCACAATCCGCTTCGGGTCCAAGGTGCCCGGCGGCACATCGATGGAGGTGCGTGACGTGTCGATGGACTTCAGCTATGGCCGTTCGTTCACCGAATCCTCGCCCGAGGCGTACGAACGGTTGATCCTCGACGTGCTTCTGGGCGACCCGCCGCTCTTCCCCACCACGCAGGAGGTCGACCTGTCGTGGAAGATCCTCGACCCGATCGAGGATTTCTGGTCGACCCTCGGCCAACCCCAGCCGTACCGTTCGGGCACATGGGGACCGCAGGAGGCCGTGGAGATGCTGGCCCGTGATGGACACCGTTGGAGAATGCCATGATCATTACATTGCGCGATACGCAAACAAGCACGATCTCCGAGAAGATCGACACGCTGCACGAAGAACGTGGCGAAGTGGCGCTCGGCCGTGTGCTCACCCTGCTCATCCTCACCGATGAAGACAATCTCGAAGCCGCCCTGCGATTGGCGAACGAGGCGAGCCTCGACCACCCATGCCGTGTGATCGCCATCACCCCGAGCACCCGCCGCATGACAGAGCCCGAGGAGAAGCGCACCTACCTCGACGCCGAAGTGCGCATCGGGGCCGATGCCGGCGCCGGCGAAATCATCGTCCTGCGCCCGCGCGGCGGTCTCATCCACCATCAGGACACGCTCGTCATCCCCCTGCTGGTGCCCGACGCGCCGGTCGTGGCATGGTGGCCCACCGAGGCGCCGGCCAATCCGTCGAAGGACCTCGTGGGAGCTATGGCGCACAGCCGCATCACCGACGCGATGCGCTCGTCGAACCCGCTGCGCACGATGGAGGACCTGCGCCGCAACTGGTCTCCGAAGAACGTCGACATGTCGTGGACGCGCCTGACCCTGTGGCGCGCCATGCTCGCCTCGCTGCTCGACCAGCCGCCGCATCTGAGAATCACGTCGGTCACGGTCTGCGGCCCCACCGCATACCTGCCGATGGACCTGCTCGCCGCATGGCTCACCCTGCAGCTCAACGTGCCGGTCTCGATCGAGCGAGAGCCGGACGCCACGGCGATCACCGGCGTGACGATGACGCGCGAGGACGGCGGTGTGCTCAGCCTGGAGCGCCGCCCCGCCGAAGACAGCATCGCCACAATCAGTGTGCCTGGGCAGTCCCCGCAGACGATCCCGCTGCCGATCCGCTCGCTCGGCGATTGCCTGAGCGAGGAGCTCGGCCGCCTCTACCCCGACGAGATCTATGCGCAGGTCGTGACGCAGGGGTGGAAGAAGATCCACCCGAACGACGACTGAGAGGAGCACCATGCACGAACGCACATTGATCGTCTATCCGGACCCGCGCCTGCTCGCGCAGGCCGTGGCGGCGCGCACGCTGCTCACGCTGAACGAGGTCCTCGGCACGCCGGGCCGTGACCGGGCCGACATCGCCGTGACCGGCGGCACCGACGGCACCGCGATCCTTGAGTCGATGGCTTCCAGCGCACTGCTCGACATCGTGGATTGGTCACGCGTGCATGTCTGGTGGGGCGACGAACGGTTCGTGGCCGCCGACAGCGACGAACGCAACGACCGCGCGGCCCGCGCCGCACTGTTCGACGCGCTCATCGCCGAGGGGCGTATGGACGATGCGCAGATCCATGCGATGCCCGCCGACGACCGCAGCGCCGAAGCGCGCGCCCACGCCACCGCACACGATGACGGCGAGGCGCTCGAACACGCAGCCGCACGCTACCAGCAGGAATTGCTGTACGAGCTCGGCGAGGCCGCCGCGATGGACCTCATGATGTTCGGCGTGGGCCCTGACGGCCACTTCGCCTCGTTGTTCCCCGGCCGCCCGCAGCTTGGGCTGGACGGAGACGACGTGCTGGTGACGGGCGTGCAGGATTCCCCGAAACCACCGCCGCTGCGCCTGACGATGACCGTGCCGATGATCGCCCGCAGCGCACGCGTGTGGATGTGCGGGTCGAGGCCCGGCAAGGCCGAGGCGATGGCGCACACGTTCCTGCAGAGGCGCGACACCGCGTTCCCCGGATCGTTCGCCGACGCCACGCACGAGGTGCTGTGGATCTGCGACGGGGATTCCGCCGCGCAGATTTGACAGCGGCAGTAGACATCCGTGCACGCGGCTGCATCGCGTACACCAACCAAAAACCGCTTGTGGGCGGCACTCCTCGATGAAGTGGCCGCCCACAAGCGGTTTTTGGGTCGCTACATCAGAACCTCACTTCGATGTCTGAATCTCCTCCTGCCCCGGTTCGGCCCACAGGATGTGGAACGAACCTGGCTCATCGACACGCTGATAGGTGTGCGCGCCGAACAGATCGCGCTGGCCCTGGATCAGCGAAGCCGGCAGACGCGTCGAACGCAATCCGTCGAAGTAGGCGAGCGACGAGGCGAACACCGGGTCCGGAATGCCGTGCGCGGCGCATGTGGCCACAATGTGGCGCCATGAGGCTTCGCATTCCTCGATGGCCTTCTTGAAATACGGCGCGAACAGCAGCGAGACATCGGCCTGACCGGTCTCGAACGATTCCGAGATGCGGTCGAGGAACTCGGCGCGGATGATGCAGCCGGCGCGCCAGATGCGCGCAACCGCCGCCAGATCGATATGCCAGTCATACACCTTGCCTGCGGCGGTGATCTCATTGAACCCCTGGGCGTAGGCGATGATCTTTGAAGCGTACAGCGCATGGCGGATGTCGTCGATGAACGCCTTGCGCTCGTCGTCGCCCAACTCGATCAGTGCTTGCGGTCCGGCGAAATGCTGCTTCGCGGCTTCGTCACGCAGCTCGGTCTCTGAAGAGAGTCCGCGGGCGAACACGGCTTCGGCGATGCCGGTGACCGGCACGCCGAGCATGAGGGCCGTCTGCACGGTCCACGTGCCGGTGCCCTTCATGCCGGCATGGTCGAGGATCACATCAACAAGCGGCTGGCCGGTCTTCTTGTCTTTCTTGTGCAGCACTTCAGCGGTGATCTCGATGAGGTACGAGTTGAGTTCGGTGCCGTTCCACTCCTGGAACACATCGCTGATCTGGTCCGGGCTCATGCCCAGGCCGCGGCGCATGAGGTCGTAGCTTTCGGCGATGAGCTGCATGTCCGAATATTCGATGCCGTTGTGCACCATCTTCACGAAATGGCCGGCGCCATTGGGGCCGATGTGCGTGACGCAGGGTTCACCTTCGGCCTTGGCCGCGATGGATTCGAGGATCGGCTTGAGGCGCTCCCACGACTCATCGCTGCCACCGGGCATGAGGGACGGCCCGAGCAGCGCGCCCTCCTCGCCGCCGGAGACGCCCATGCCCACGAAATGGATGCCGCGGGCGCTCATCTCCTTCTCACGGCGGATCGTGTCCTGATAGAACGCGTTGCCGCCGTCGACGATGATGTCGCCGGGCTCCATGAGGTCGGCGAGCTCGTTGATCACATCATCAGTTGGCTCGCCGGCCTTGACCATGATGATCGCCGTGCGCGGACGCTCGAGCGACGCCACGAATTCCTGGACCGTCTTGGCCGGGTAGAACGTGCCTTCACCACCATAATTGTCGATGAGGTGCTCAGTTCGTGCATAGGACCGGTTGAACACAGCCACCTTGTTGCCATGCCGGGCAAGATTCCTTGCCAGGCTCGCGCCCATGGCGGCCAATCCGACCACGCCTACGTTCGCTTGTGCAGTCATGCCATTCCTCCACATCGTATACAACAGTTTCCGTGCCCATTCTAACGGGTCGGGCGCCGAACGTGTCGGGTATCCGCGCATGGCCATATATTCGCGCAACGCATGCTCACATGGCAAGCGGCAGCACCGCGCGCGTCGTGAAGACCCGCGCCTGTGTGCCGGCCACCACAAGCGCCTGGTCATTGCGCAGCGGCACAAAGCGCGGATCTGCGGCATGTGCACGTACGATGCGTGCGGCCTCGCGCCCCAACGCCAGCCCGTGCACATGCGGCACCACCCGGTATGCACTGAGCGCGAGACCAGGCACGGGCACCGTCGATTCCCCCGCTATCGCGGGCCGCTCGTCCATCGGCGCGATGTAGTCAATCGACGGCGCAGCCGCCACGGCGCCGGCGGACTCCCCCAGATACGGCACGCCCTGTGCCACGCGCTCGCGGATGATGCCGGCCGCCCCACTCGACTGCAGGCAGTGCATGAGGTAGAACGTGTTGCCGCCGCACACGTAGAACACGCCAGCGCGGCGTAATTCGTCATGGATACGCCAACGGCGCGCATCGGTCAGGTCGACCACATGCACGTCCACGCCCAAGGCACGCCACCACCATTGCATCAGACGGTTCGCCACACCGTAGTCGGCCGCATAGCTCGCGGTTGGGATGAACGCCATGCGCCGGCACCCCAAGTCGGGGATGAGTCGGCGGATGACCGGCGTCATGCCGACGAGCGACGACATGAGGAAGAGCCGGCGGCGCGCACGACCATGCGCATGAGGGTCGGCGCCACCCCAATCGTCTGCGTATGCCATGCCCCGCCCCAGTCCGTTGTGCTGATGGGGCACATCCGTTAATGTGCCTGCACACAGTGTATGCCGCACAAGGCGAACCGCACCACCGTACAGGATGGCATTTGCCCTCACCGCGCAACCCCAGTGTGCCGGGTGCGGGGCGGCGGTACCCTAGTCCACAGCTTTACCCATACGACACATGAGGACACCACCGGCAATGGCATCGCTTATCCCATCTCAGCACACGCACACCGACGACCCCGCGCACGAAACACCCACCGTTGTGGCACAAGACCTTGCGCAGAGCCGCGAATCCGGATTGGCTCAGGCGCCGGAGCGCACCCAGCTGACCGGCAGACAGCGATTCGTCGTGGCCGTCACGTTCTTCTCGATGTTCTTCGGCGCCGGCAATCTCATCTTCCCGCCGCTCGTCGGCGCGTTGAGCGGCCACGCGGCGGTGCCCGCACTGGTCGGCTTCACCATCTCGGCGGTCGGCCTGCCAATCCTCGGGGTGATTGTGGTGGCCCGTGCCGGTGGGTTCGCGCATCTTTCGGCGCGCGTCTCCCGCCACTTCTCACTCATCCTCGGCGTGGCGATCATACTCACGATCGGCCCGCTGTTCGCGATTCCACGCACAGCGTCGACCTCGTTCGAGATGGCGGTCGTGCCGTTTCTGCCCAGTGGCGCGCGCCCATGGGCGCAATTCGCCTATTCCGTGGTGTTCTTCGCCCTCGCGTTTGTGGTGGCCCAGCATCCTGACCGTTTGACCGCCGTGCTCGGCCGGATCATGGGGCCGATCCTGCTGGTCATGATCGCCGCGCTGTTCGTGGCGTGCCTTGTGGTGCCGCACGGTCCGTTCACCGCACCGACCGGCGTCTACAAGCACGACCAGCTCATTCAGGGATTCCTTGACGGCTACCAGACGATGGACCTGATCGCGGCATTGTATTTCGGCATCGTCATCTCGGCGAACATCAAGGAGCTTGGTGTGCGTGACGAATCACACAACCGGGCGGAGACCGGCATCGGCGGCCTATGGACCGGCGCCATGCTCATCATCGTGTACGGCGTGTTGGGATTCGTGGGCGCCGTGTCCGAGACCTTCCACGCCATCGACCCCACGACCGATACGGGTGCCACCGTGCTGACGAACCTCACGTCGCACGCATTCGGCCCGGTCGGTCTCGCCTTCATCGGCATCGTCTTCGTCATCGCATGCTTCAACGTGTGCACCGGCCTCATCTCCACCTGCAGCTCGTACTTCCACACCACGTTCCCCCGTATGGCCGGCCACCGTGTCAGCTACCGCGTATGGAGCCTCGTGTTCACGCTGATCAGCCTGTCCATCGCCAACATCGGCCTGAGCGCCATCATCGCGCTTTCGGTGCCGGTGCTGGAGTTCCTCTACCCCATCGCAATCGTGCTCGTGGCGCTGGCGCTGTTCGGCCGCGTCTTCACGCAACGCTTCCCACGCGCCTATCTGTGGACCGTTCTGGGCGCCGGCATCGCCAGTGGCGCCAACGCCATCCGCGGATTGGCCGCGGTGTTCGGCGCACATCTCGAATGGCTCGACCGCGCGTGCGCGCTGTTGCCCCTGCAGCAGGTGTCACTGGGATGGCTCGCGCCTGCTGCAGTGGGTCTGGTCATCGGCATCGCCATCAGCATCGCCGAACGCCGGCGCGCACGCTGACTCGGCCGGCGCTGGCGTGGCTCAGGCCTCGGATTGGTCGCGAATCCGCGCGTCCAGGGCCTCCACCAGATCGCCATAGCCTTCACTGGCCATCCGGTCGCGTGGCACAAAACGCAGCGACGCCGAATTCATGCAGTACCGCAGACCGCCGCGCTCTCGCGGACCGTCCGAGAACACATGGCCTAGGTGGCTGTTGGAACCCGTCGCGCGCACTTCGAGACGCGGGTGCATCGGCAGGCTGTAGTCTTCGACCTCACGCACCGACGCGCGGTTGATCGGCGCGCTGAACGCCGGCCACCCACATCCGGAATCGAATTTGTCGGCCGAGAAGAACAACGGCTCGCCACTGACGCGGTCCACATAGATCCCCGGTGCGAACACACGGTCGTATTCGTTGCGGAACGGCGCCTCCGTGGCGGCGTGCTGCGTGACTTCATACTGTTCGGGAGTCAGGCTCCAGATACGTTCGATGTAGCGTTGGCGCTCACGCATATGGTTGATCACATCCACCGGAATATGGCAATAACCACCCGGATTGACGAGTAGATAATCCTGATGCTCGGGCTCCGCAGGTGTGAAGTTGCGCAACTGCTCCACTTCTACAGCCGGTTCGTGGCCGGCACGTTGCGCGAGTTGCGCCAGCGCCTCCTCATACACCACACGTTGTTCGGCGGCGCGCTCACCGGCCGGATACAGGCCGGAACGGTACTGCGCACCGACATCGTTGCCTTGGCGGTCGACGCTGAACGGGTCGATGATGTCCAGAAACAGCAGCGTCAACGTCCGCAGGCTCACGCGCTCCGGGTCATAGGCAACGCGCACCGTCTCCACGGCACCCGTTGCGCCGGAACACACCTGCCGGTATGTGGGATTGGGCGTGTTGGATTGCGCATACCCCACGGTCGTGTCGGTGACGCCGTCGACGTTCTGCATGGCACGTTCAAGCCCCCAGAAACAGCCGCCGGCCATATATGCCACATGTGCTTCGGCGGCCGGCTCCGCATCATGCGCGGCCATGGCGCTCACGCCTCGTCCGCGTACTTCGCGGGGTCCTGATCAAAGACCTCGGCGCAGTGGGGGTTGCAGAAATAGATGGTTTTGCCGTGGAAGACGCGCGTGTCCGCCGCGTGCTCCGGATCGACGACCATGCCGCAGACCGGGTCAATCGCCTCATGTACATCGTTCATGGTGTGTCCTTTCGTTGTGGCGGTGTTGTCTGCCGCCGGCTTGGCGAGCGCCTGCTCGTCGATGGTGACGGGCGCAAGGCGCCCTGTGGTATGTCTAGGCTTAGCACGAGTCGGGTCGAAGGCATGCAGCCGGTTAGCGTTGAGCACAACCGAGAGCGAGGAGAACGCCATCGCCGCGCCGGCGATCATCGGACTGAGCAGGATGTGCCACGCGGGATACAGCACACCGGCGGCCACGGGGATACCGAGCCCGTTGTAACCCAGCGCGAAGCCGAGGTTTTCCCGGATGTTGCGCATGGTGGCGCGTGAGAGGTCCCATGCGGTCACTACCGCCATCGGCGAACCGTGCATGAGGGTGATGTCAGCGGATTCCATGGCCACATCGGTGCCGGTGCCCATCGCCATGCCCACATCCGCGCGCACAAGGGCAGGAGCGTCGTTGATGCCGTCGCCCACCATGGCCACCACATGCCCTTGGTCCTGCACCATGCGAATCACCTGCTCCTTGGCTTGTGGAGCCACATTGGCCACCACAGTGCTCATGCCGACCTGATGCGCGATGGCATGGGCGGTTGTGGCGTTGTCACCGGTGAGCATGACCGTCTGCACGCCGCGCGCGTGCAGCGCCGCGATGGCTTCGTGTGCGTCCGGTTTGACGGTGTCGGCCACGGCGAGCACCGCCACAAGGGAGCCATCAATGGCGGCCAGTACCGGCGTGGCGCCTGCGGTGGCGAACCGTTCCATAATCCCGTGTGCGTCGTCCATCTGCTGCGCGGGTATGGCGCCGTCAAGCAACGCGGCGTTGCCCACACGCACGGCGTGGCCCCGCACAGTGGCCAGCACGCCCTGACCGGGCACACTGGTGAATGCGCTGGCGTCGGGCAAGTCAAGGCTCTGGGCGCGGGCGGCCTCCACGACGGCTTGGGCGAGGGGGTGTTCCGAGCGTGCCTCCGCCGCCGCAATGAGCGCGAATGCGGCGTCATCGAGCGGTGTGCCTGTACCGTCCGCGCCATCTGCGCCGCAGTATGCCACTGCATGCGTGAGTGAAGGGTGTCCTGCGGTGATGGTGCCGGTCTTGTCGAAGACCACCACATCCACGGCGGCGGTGCGTTCCAACGCCTGTGCGTTGCGGTACAGCACGCCGTATTGCGCGCCCTTGCCGGTAGCGATTGTGATCGACAACGGCGTGGCCAGGCCCAACGCGCATGGGCATGCGATCACCAGCACGCAGATCGCACAGATGATGCCGTAGGCGTGCTGCCCCATTGGGCCCCACAGCCGCCATGCCACAAAGGTCCACAGTGCGATCAGCACCACGGCTGGCACGAACACGGCGGCCACACGGTCCGCGATGCGTTGGATCGGCGCCTTCGACGTCTGCGCCGTCTTGACGAGCGTGATGATCTGCGCGAGCGTCGTGTCGGCGCCCACACGTGTGGCACGGTAGCGGATCGCACCGGTCGTGTTGACGGTCGCGCCAATGACCTCGCTCCCCGCATGCTTGGTGACCGGCATCGACTCGCCCGTGACCATCGATTCATCTACGGCGGTCGCGCCATCGGTCACCACACCATCCACGGGTATGCGCTCCCCAGGCCGGATCTCCACAATGTCGCCAACGTACACGTCGTCGGTCGGCACATCGACCACTGCGCCGCCGCGCACCACATGCGCCGTGTCGGGGCGCAGCCCGATGAGCGCGCGGATCGCCGCGCCTGTGCCGGCACGCGCGCGCGTCTCCAGCAGCTGCCCCAGAATCATCAGAGTGATGATCACGCCGACGGCCTCGTAGTATGGCTCGCGCGCGCCCCGCGGCAACAGGCCCGGCCAGAACGTGACGACGAGTGAATAGGCGAACGCGGCGACCGTGCCGACCGAGACGAGCGAATTCATCTCGGGCGCCCGGTGTGCCAACGCCATCCAACCGGTGCGGTGCACCGGCCAGCCGCAATAGCACATGACCGGCAGCGCGAGCGCCAACTGCAGCCACGGACTGGTGACCCACGCGGGCAGCGTGCTGTGGAACCACGCGCCGACTGCGGGAATCATCGGCAGCATCGCCACCAGCAGCAACGGCACGGTACATGCCACGCCGACGATGAGCCTACGGGTGAGCTCATGCGCCTCATGCGCGCGCTCGTCGTCCTCCGCCTGTTGCGCGGCGCGGAGCTGCTCGGGCCCCTGCAGCACACCCGTTGCCTGCGACGGTGTCTGTACGCCCTGTGCTTCGTCACCGGAACCGGTGACGCGCAGTTCGCCGTGGAGCATGTTCATACCGCACGCGAACGGATAAGTGCCTGGAGCGAGCGCCGGCAGCATGAGCTGCGTGGTATCGAACGCGGGCAGCGCACGGTCGATGCCCAGGTCGGGGAACACGACATGCGACGAGCATTCACCGCTTTCCTGCCGGTTGAAGTCGAGGCGGATGGGACTGCCCGCAGGCACCTGCACGACCGCCGGCTCATAACCGCCCTTCACTGTGATGTGCGCGGTCTGCACGCCATGGTCCTCCACCGACTGCGCGGCGCGGCGGGGCGCGAAGAAGAACCACACGAGCGCCGCACTGAGCAGCACCGCCACCACCACGACGATGACATTGATCACCGGACACCTCCTGTTGCACCGTGCACATCACGCGCACGTCTTGCATGCTTCTTCTTCGTACAGCAGCGCGGGCGCACCCTGTATTCCACGCCCGCGTGTTGCCTGTGCCACGCGCACCGTCGCCGTGCAGCTGAAAACCGCCGGCGCACCGCATGCACTGGCTACGCTGGTGCATGGAACCAGCCGAACCATGAAGGAGGCACCACCATGACCACACTGATCACCGGGGCCAGCAGGGGCATCGGCGCACAACTCGCGCTCCTGTGCGCCCAACATGACGATGAATTGTTGATCACCGGCCGCAACGCCGACAAACTCGCGGCGGTGAAAGCCAATCTGGAACGCGACTACCACGGCAAGGTCACGGCGATCACGCTGGACCTCGCGCAGCCCGACGCAGCCGCCCGCCTGGAACAGTACACCGTGGAACGCCATATAACGATCGACACGCTCATCAACGATGCCGGGTTCGGGGAGTGGACCACATTCCTCGACATGGACGACGACCACATGCGCGCGATGATGCAGGTGAACATGGTCACGCTCGCCGAATTGTGCCATCGGTTCGGGCGCAGGATGCGCACGCGCGGACATGGGCGCATCCTCAACATCGCGTCGGTCGCCGCGGCGTTGCCGGGCCCCTACATGGCCATGTATTACGCGACCAAGGCGTTTGTGCGCTCATTGAGTGTGGCGCTCGCCTACGAGCTGCGCGGCACCGGCGTCACCTGCACCGTGGTGTGCCCCGGTCCGGTCTCCACTGGATTCGAACGCGCCGCCAACATGCACGGCAGGAATTTCTTCACGATGGTCAAACCGTCCACACCGCAGGCGGTCGCGCGGTTCGCCTACGCCAAGATGCAGGCCGGCAGCGCACTCGCCTATTCGGGGGCGTTCGCCAAGCTGACCGCGCTCGGTGTGCGCGGTGTGCCCACGCGCCTTGCCGCACGATGCGCTGCGTATATGAACGGCGGCGATCCGCACACGTCACGGTAGACCAGCCGCACGGCGCGGTGACATCACAACAAGGCCGTACAGCCATGTGATCGTGTGGCTGTACGGCCTTGTTGCGGTTCGCCGTGTCTTGGGATTACGAGCGTGAGCGCGTGCGGAACGGCGCCGAAGCTTTGTGCTTCGTGTGCCGCTTGCGGTTCGCGGCGGGGCGGCCCTTGCGGCTCGCGTCGCGTGCCTTGAGCCGGCGCTCATGGCGTTTCACGGCTTCGTCGCGCTCGTCGCGCACCAGACGCTGCTCCTTGCGCTGGATGCGCTTGGTGCCGTTCTCGTAATTGCGCTTGCCCTTGCCCTGCTTCTTGTGCTTCTTCGACACCTCGCCAGCCGGTACGCCATCACGGCCCCGTTCGGCGTCATGCTGCGCTGGGTGGTCGTCGCGCACACTGCGTACATCGCCGAGGAACCGCTGCGCGAACTCACGCTGCTCCTCGGTGAACTGCTGCCGCTGGCTGTCGCGGCGGTCCTGCGCACGTTCGGAACGCGAACGCTTGCCGCCCTTCGGGCTGCGTGAGCGCCGCGGTTCACGCTCCGCCCCACGGTCCTCGCCGCGGCGTCTACGGCGGCGATTGCGGGACTTGCCCGGCGTGCCTTGGCGCTCGGCGCGCTTGAGCGGAGGCAGCGTCCAGCCTTCGACGGGCTCCGCAGGCGTGCCTACAAGCTCGAGCACTTGCGGCGAATCAGGCTTGACCTCGAGCGGCTTGACGTCGATGCCCGCATGATGCAGCAGTTTGCGCGCATAGCGGCGCTGGTCCGGCGTGATCACGGTGATCACGTCGCCGGCCTTGCCGGCCCGCGCCGTACGGCCGGAACGGTGCAGGAACGACTTAGGGTCGTCCGGCGGGTCGACCTGCACCACGAGTTCCACACCACTGACGTCGATGCCACGCGCGGCCACATCAGTGGCCACGAGCACGTTCACCGAACCTGATTCGAAGGCCTGCAGGTTGCGGTCACGCTGGTTCTGGTTGAGGTTGCCGTGGAGCTCGGCCGCCGGAATGCCCTGCTGGGTCAGTGATTTGGCGAGCTTTTGCGCCTGGAACTTCGTGCGCGTGAAGAGGATGCGGCGTCCGGACCCAGAGGCCAGCTTGCGCACGAGGGCGGGCTTGTCGTTGCGCGTAGTGAGAAACACATGGTGGGTCATCAGATCGACCGCGGATGTCACCTCGTCGACGCTGTGCACCTTGGGGTCGTTGAGGAACTCGTCCACGACCTCGTCGACGCCATGGTCGAGCGTCGCGGAGAACAGCATGTGCTGGGCGTCGGGGGAAATCTGCTTGAGGATGCGGCGGATCGGCGGCAGGAAGCCCATGTCCGCCATCTCATCGGCCTCGTCGAGCACCACGACGCGCACATCGTCCAAGGTCAGCGCGCCCTGTTCGATGAGGTCCTCCAAGCGGCCCGGGCAGGCCACCACGATGTCGGCGCCGGCCTTGAGGTCGTTGATCTGCCTGCTGTACCGCACACCACCGTACACGGTCGTCGTCGTCATGCCATACACATGGGCGAGCGGCGCCACCACATCGTTGATCTGGTTCGCCAATTCGCGCGTGGGGGCCAGGATCAGCCCACGCGGGTGCGGCGTCGCGTCGCTGTGGCGCAGAGCCTTGACGCGGTCGCGCTGCGCTTTGCGCACCGCCGAGCGGAAATCCTCCATCGAAACGCCGTCGTCGTACGTCACGTCGCCCAGACGGGTGACGAGCGGCAATGTGAAGGCGAGGGTCTTGCCCGAGCCGGTGCGGCCTCGGCCGAGCACATCACGGCCGGCAAGCGAATCCGGCAGGGTGTCCTGCTGAATGGGGAAGGCGGTTCGTTTGCCTTCGTCGGCCAGCACATGTACAAGCGGGCCGGGCACGCCGAGTTCGGCGAACGTCATCTCAGGCTCGTCATAGTCGGCCTGTTCTTCGGAAGTCATCTGTAAATCGGGCACAATGGCCTTTCATAAAAATCGTTGAATAATTCGCGCGATATGCGCAAACTCGTCAACTATATCCGAAGGCCGCTACGAACCACACACCGCGCACAACGGCGCCTCGGGGCGCATATACGGCGGCGCGCCGCGACATACGCGGATGTCGCGGCGCGCCCGTGAGAGGAAGGGCAGACCGGTCAGCGGTTCTGGTCGCCGTCTTCCTGGATGGGGTGCAATGGTTCGGACGGCTTGCCTTGGTCACGCACGACCGACGAGGTCTTGGGGATCGCGCCTGTCGCGCGCCCGATGGCCTTGAGGCCGTGGTACAGCACGAGCACGGCAATCGATCCGATCGCGATGCCGTTGAACTGCACGTCGGAAAGCGCGAACTGGAAGTTGGCGATGCCGATGATCATGACGATGGCGGCGGTCATGATGTTGAGCGGCTTGCTGAAGTCGACCTTGTTGTCCACCCAGATCTGCACGCCGATCATGCCGATCATGCCGTAGAGCAGCGTCGTGACGCCGCCGAGCACACCGGCGGGAATCGAGTTGATGACCTCGCCGAACTTGGGGCACAGCGAGAGGATGAGCGCAAAAGCGGCGGCGCACCAATACGCGGCGGTCGAATAGACCTTGGTCGCGGCCATGACGCCGATGTTCTCGCCGTATGTGGTGGTGCCGGAGCCGCCGCCGAAGCCGGCGACGGTAGTGCCGAGGCCGTCGGCGATGAGCGCGGTGCCGATCTGGTTGTCGTAGTCATGGCCGGTCATGACGGCCACGGACTTGACATGCCCCACGTTTTCAGCGATGAGCACGAGCACGACGGGCAGGAACATCGGCAGCACGGAGAAATCAACCTGCGGCAGGTGGAATTTGGGGAAGCCGATCCACGAGGCGTCGGAGATCGCGGCGAAGTCGACCTGTCCGCGGAAGCACGCGTACGCGTAGCCGATCAGCACGCCGATGAGGATATTGAGGCGCCCCAGCAGGCCTTTGAACAGCACGGCCACGAGCACGACCGCCAACAGCGTGACGAGCGCGGTGTCTGGCGCCGTCTGGAAGTTGGTCCACACCGTGGGCGCCAGGTTGAAGCCGATGATCGCGACGATTGCGCCGTTGACCACAGGCGGCATGATGCGGTCGATCCATATGGCGCCCGCGTATTGCACGGCCACGCCTATCAAGGCCAGAAGCACACCGGTGCACAAGATGCCGAAACTTGCGACGGCGATGCCTTTGCCGGAGCTGTACACGGCCGTGATTGGCGCGATGAAGCCGAAGGAGGACCCGAGGTACGACGGCAGGATGTTCTTGTTGATCAACAGGAACAGGGCCGTAGAGAATGCCGTGAAGAACAGTGTGGCGGATGGATCGAAATGGGTGAGGATCGGCACGAGGAATGTGGCGCCGAACATGGCTACCACATGCTGCGCGCCGATCTCAATCGTGCGCGGCCAGGTGAGGCGCTCGTTGGGCTCGACGACCTCCCCCGGTCCCAAGGTCTTGCCATTGCCGTGCAGTTTCCAATGGAACATGCCCGCCATCGAAAGGTTGGTCATAAGGTCTCCTTGACTGATCGATACCGACTTGCTCGGTATTGTTCGCGGCGCCACGTGGAGGCGGATGCATGCGCCCTACGGAAAAACGCCATCGTCATTGTAAAGCCCCCACGTCACGAATCGGGCAGGAGCGTCGTTACAAAGCCCGCGATGGCACCGTCACGCCCGCAGACAACAGTGGAGCCCACATCCCGGGAACGGGATGTGGGCTCCACTGTTGTCTGCGGGCAACCGCTCAACGGCCACCCAATCCACTCACTTCGCGGGGAAGAACACGAGTGCGAGGCCGATGCACAGCGCCACGAGGATGACCGAGGCGATGAGCGAGGCGCCAAAGGGCTTGACGCCCTTCTTCAGCGCTTTGAAGTTGACGTTGATGCCCAGCGCGGCCATGGCCATGCCGAGGAAGACCTTCGCCACATCGTTGCCAAGCACGTTGACGAATCCGGTCGTGGAGGGCCATGCCTTGAGCATGAGCGTGCCGATCGCGGCGGTCGCGATGAACCCGAGCATGAACCACGGGAACGCGACCTTGCGCTTGCCGCCGTCGGCGGGGACCTCACCGTGCTTCTTGTCCCACCAGATCGCCACGATGATCGCGACGAAGACGAGCATCAGCACACGCGAAAGCTTCATGATGTTAGCCATCGTGGCCGCATCCACAACACCCTGCTGCGCGGCGAGCCGCTCGTTGGTGAGACCTTCGCCGGCGGCGACGGCGTGCGCGATCTCGTGCAGGGACCCGCCTGCGACGAAGCCTTCCTGCGCCTGGGTGAGGCCGAACAGCGGGAGCACGGCAATCTCGAGGAGCGCAAAAATCGTGCCCATGATTGCGACGATTGCGATGGCGGTGACCTCGTCGTTCTCCTTTTCCTCCTCACGCTTCGGTGAGACCTTGATCGAACCAGAGACGCCCATCACGGCGGCCGCGCCGCAGATGCCGGTGCCACACGCCACAAGGATGGCCATGAGCGGGTCGACCTTCATCAATCGGCAGATGCCGTAGGTGATCAGCACGGTGACGAGCACAACACCCGCCGCGAGCGGTAGGCACTTGGCGCCGGTGGTGAACAGCAGCTGCAGGTTCAGCTTGAAACCGAGCAGGATGATGCCCAGACGCAGGAACTTGTTAGCGATCAGGCCTGCGGCGTCCTTGACGCCCGCCTTGCGCTCGGCGTTGTCTTTCGTGTACCACGCGCGGATCGGGAACTGCACGATCATGCCGATGAGCAACGCGATGATCAGCGCGCCCAGGATCTTGAACCCGTTGAACTGCGCGAGCCACATGCCGATACCGGTGGCGGCCAAGGTGACGATGACAATCAATAGCATTTGTTTGGTGGCAATGCGTTTGCCCCATTTGATACAAAACTCTTTCACACGCCCTATTTAAATACGCCGCTTGCGACCACACAAAACACCGAGTACCACCCCAAGCCGCCAAAAGAACAGGAAAACATTGGATTCCCAGCATCTGACGGCATTCCCAGCTTTGCCGAAGAGCGAACAAATTTGGCACACTGTGCACTACATATACCTGATTGTTGCCTGTGAGGATTGGCAGACTACTCTCAGCGAACACACGCAACTCCCCCATAATGTCTGCGTATGATGAATATTAATGCACAAGGAAAGGCATCACAATGACTGACAATAACGAAACCAATGAAGAATCCATCAACATGAACAATGGTCAGACCAATGGCGGCTCGACATGCGGCGCTTCCTCGGATGGCGACCTCGACTTCCAGGGCCAAGCCGATCACACTGAAGCAAGCGAGCAGGCGGAAACCAAGGACCACAAGTGTGGCTGCGGCAAGTCCGACCCCTCTAACGACTTCCCGAAGTCGCAGGAGCCCAGTGGCGACGGCACCGGCATCAAGGCCGGCGGCGAACAGGCTGAGTAACCAGACCCCACGCGACACACCACACACCATGCGGCCGTGTTGCGGCAACGAATCACCCCCACCAGTGCGATACTGGTGGGGGTGATTCGTTGCCGCAACACGGCGCGCACATAGAGAAAGGCCCCACGATGCCATCCATCCCTTACCGTCTTGTCCGCTTCGACGACGAGCCGTTCGCGATCGACCCGGTCGAATTCGACCGCGGCATCGCCGAAATCGCCAGGTACTGGACCGAGATCGACGACGATCTGGCCGATACGGATCCAGACCGTGCCGCACGCATCCGCGAAGACCGCCTCCGCATCGCGAAATTCGACTATGCGCGCACGGCCTATTGGCATGACCCGGAAAGCATCGACGCGATCTGCGACATGCCATACCTGCCCGACGGCGGCTATGACGCCGAAGCCGGCGAATCGCGCGGCCATCTGCTCGACCTGTATCTGCCCCACAGCGCCATGGTGCGCGGTGGCGCCACATTGCCGGTGTTCATCGACATCCATGGCGGAGGCTTCACGTACGGCTACAAAGAGCTCAACCGCAATTTCAACATGCATCTGGCGGCGTTGGGGTTCGCCGTGTTCTCGTTGAACTACCGGCCCGCACCGCAGACCGACCTGCGCGGCCAGCTCGCGGACGTCCAGAACGCTTTGGCATGGATCCGCGACCATGCCGGCGATTGGCCCATCAGCCCGCACAACATCTTCCTGACCGGCGATTCGGCGGGCGGTGCACTCGCATGGTACACGCTGCTCATCGAGCGCAATCCCGACGCCGCCCAGGCGTTCGGCATCGAATCCCCATCGGGGCTCCCCATCGCCGGCGCCGCGCTCGTCAGCGGCGTGTTCGATCTGACGGAACGCCCCGATGTGCCCAGCGCACGCACACAACTGGAACAGACCGTAGGCCGCGAATTCTTCGACGGCCTCGACGGCGCGATGCCGCTCGCCCCATTCGCGGCTGCCGCGCAGACGGCATTGCCGCCACTGTACCTGCTGACGAGCAGCGACGACTTCATCCAGGCGGAGACGCTCGGGCTCGCCACGGCCTTGGCATGCGCCGGGCGTGATTTCGAACTCCACGATGTCAAGGTGGCACCGACCGAGACGCTCGGCCATGTGTTCTCCGTATGCATGAGCTGGCTCCCCGAAAGCCAGCGCGCGCTGCAGCAGATCCACGATTTCGCCTACCGCAACTGCCGGTGAGCCCTGATCCATGCACAACACGGCGGGTCCGGCGGCGAACATGTCTTCGGCGCCGGACCCGCCGTGTTGCGCTTGCGCTTGGTTATTTGCTCACATTGAACTTGAACTCGGTGATGTCGCCGTCCTGCATCACGTAGTCCTTGCCTTCGAGGCGCAGCTTGCCCTCTTCTTTGATCTTGGCCATCGAACCGTCGGCCGCCACAAAATCGTCATAGGAGACGACCTCGGCCTTGATGAAGCCCTTTTCGAAGTCGGTGTGGATGACACCTGCGGCCTGTGGGGCGGTCCAGCCTCTGTGGATCTGCCAAGCGCGCACTTCCTTCTCCCCTGCGGTCAGGAAGGTCTGCAGGCCGAGGATGTCGAAGCCCACGCGTGCGAGCTGGTCGAGGCCCGATTCGCTCAGGCCGGCGTCCTCGAGCATCTCGCGGGCATCGGCTTCGTCGAGCTCGGTGAGTTCCGCCTCGAACTGCGCGTTGAGGAAGATCGCCGGGGCCGGGGCAACCGAATCGGCGAGCTTCTTCTTGAACTCCTCATTGGTCAGTTCGGCGTCGTCCACGTTGAATACGTAGATGAACGGCTTGGCGGTGAGCAGGTGCAGGTCGGCGATGTCGTTCTTGTCGATTTCGCCCGCCTGCGCGGCCTGGTCGATTGTGCGCCCCGATTCGAGGATCTCCTTGGCCTTCTGCACCGCCTCCATGTAGGATGGCTCGATCTTCTTGCCGCGCAGGTCCTTTTCGAGTTTGGGCAGTGCGTTGTCGATCGTCTGCAGGTCGGCGAGGATGAGCTCGGTGTTGATTGTGTCGATGTCGTCGGCCGGGTCCACATGGCCGTTCACATGCACGATGTCGTCGTCTTCGAACGCGCGTACGACTTCGCAGATCGCGTCGGCCTCGCGGATGTTGGCGAGGAACTTGTTGCCCAGGCCTTCGCCTTCGGAGGCACCTTTGACGATGCCGGCGATGTCGACGAACGTGACGGTGGCCGGTACGATCTTCTCGGTGTGCACGAGTTCGGCGAGCACCGGCAGGCGCTTGTCGGGAAGCGGCACCACACCGGTGTTGGGTTCGATCGTGGCGAAGGGGTAGTTTTCCGCAAGCACGTTGTTGCGGGTCAATGCGTTGAACATGGTGGATTTGCCCACGTTGGGCAATCCGACGATTCCGATGGTAAGAGACATGCGACTCAGCTTAGCGCCGCCGCTCGTCAAGAGGGGCCGTGCGCGAAGCATGCGCCCGGCCCCTGTGCAATATGTATCGCCTCAGCGCTGTTCGATGGCGTCGACGGCCTTGATGACGGCCCCGCGGAACGCGCTCTCTTCCAACGAGGCCACGCCCTTGATCGTGGTGCCGCCCGGCGAGCACACGGCGTCCTTCATGGCGCCGGGGTGCTCGCCTTCACTCATATAGAGGGCGCCGACACCCTCGATCATCTTCGCCGCCAGACGGTATGCGGTGGCCCGCTGCAGCCCGTATTTGACGCCTGCGTCGCCCAACGCCTCCATGTACATCTCGGTGAAGGCGGGGGCGCATCCGGCGATGCACATCGCAATGCCCATGTGCGCGGTGTCCACGCGTTCGATCAGTGCGATCGAACCGAAGAGCGCTTCGAAACGGTTGCGCTGCTCGGGTGTGAGCGTGTCGACGTCTTCAGTGACGAGCACGCCCTTGCCCACCGCCATCGGCGTGTTGGGGATCGTGCATTGCACATGGATGAGCTCGCTCATCTCGCCGAGCATCCGCTGGAACTTCTCGAGCGTCCACCCCGCCGCGATCGACACGACGAACTTGCTTTCGTTCACCAGCGTCTGCACGACCGGCTTCATCACCGCTTCCACCTGGTATGGCTTGATCGCCACGATGATCACGTCGGCGGCCGCGGCGACCTCGATCGGATCATGCACGGCGCGCGCGCCGATCGCCTTGGTGGTGGCCACGAGCTTGTCGTAATGCGCGGCGCACGCCACGATCTGGTTGGCGCCGACCGTGCCCGATTCGATGAGGCCGCGTGCGATCGCCTGCCCCATATTGCCAAAGCCGATGAATCCGATGGTCGTTGAATCGGTCATGATATACGTCCTTTGCGTGCGGTTCTCCTTGGGTGGTGGCGCGGGTTCCGCCGTGCCACCACCCATGGTAAGGCACACCGCGTGAACTTTTAGAACATGGCCTGCAAATCGCCGTTCGCGCATGCCTCATCGAACAGACGCCGGAACACGGTGGCACCGTGCACGCCGTCGTGCTCGAACTCGTTCGTGACCCACGCGCATGCATTGCCGATGCGGCTGAGCGTGTCGAGGCTCAATGAGGAATCCACATACATGTCGTCGAAATACACGGCGGCGCGCAGCGGCACTTCGTTGCGCGCGAGTTGGCTCTCGTCATAGATCACACCGAAGCGCGTGTCCTGCATCATCGTCTCGACGGCGCCGCGGAAGGGCTTGAGCTGCTTCTCCTGCTCGAACATCCACGGGAACACAGCCTCACCGGTCAGCAGCAACGGGCGCGCGCTGGTGCTGAACCGCGGCATCGTGTCGCGCACGCGCTGGGCGGCCCAGTCAATCGGGCGCTCAAGATCGCCGTTGGCGTAGATGAACTCCTGCAGCGGCCAGTACAACGGATGCGACGCGGTGGCTGACTCCACGCCGCGCAGGAACTCGTCGCTGATTGGCGAGCTCGCCGAGGCGCTGCCGTCGCCGGCGGCGAACGCCTCGTCGAGCAGCCAGTGCACGCGTTCGAAGCTCGGTTTCATGCCGAATGACGAACCGAGTGTCTGCAGCCGCTCCACGGTGAGCGGATCGCCGTTCGGCAATGGCAGAGGATCGGCGGACAGGCGGTCCGCAAGCACGGCGAGGCGTGCGCGGTCCTGTGGGTAGCGCGCATAGAACTGTTCCGTCTTGCGTTCCATGCGCGGAAAGGTGTGTTCATAGACTTCGGTCGCGTCCGCGGGCACGTGCGGAATGCCGCCTGTCGTGAAACTGGCTGTAAGCGCGTCCGGGAACAGCGAAAGATATGTGAGGGTCAGAAAGCCGCCGTAGCTCTGCCCGAGGCTCACCCATCGGCTGCCCGCGAATTGCGTGCGGCGCAGGTGCTCGAAGTCGCGCACGATCGAGTCGGCGAGGAAGTGCTTGAGGTAATGTGCGCCCTCTGCCGCATCCATTGCGCCGATCGTGTTCGAGTCGACGCGCGCGGAACGCCCGGTGCCTCGCTGGTCGGGCAGCACAACGCGGAAGTGCTTGATCGCCTCGGCGATCCAGCCGTCCGACTGCGGACTCAACGGCCGGGGGCCGGCGCCTCCCGGACCACCCTGCAGGAAGATGAGCAGAGGAAGCTCGGCATGGATCTTCTCCGGCGCGTCCACCACGCGGTAGAACAGCGTGGTGCTTGGCCCGTTGAACCCTTGGCCGGGCACATGGCCAGCCCAATCCAGCGGCACGTCGATCGCGTGTTCCTGCACATGCAACCCGGGCAGATAGTATTCGTCAAGCAATCCCATGAATCGGCTCCTGTTCGTTCCTGTGTGCGCCGGCTCTGCACGACGCCGGCGCTTCTCATCCCACAGTACTATTGCGTTGCGCCCGGTACGCGCTAGGGTGAGAGGCATGACGAAGCACCCCGCCACTTCCGCGCATACGCCACATGCCACCACGCTGCTGCAGCGCCTCCGGCAATGGGACGGTTGGAACCGGCGGTTCGCGGTCGATTGCCTCGTCGCCGCGCTGCTGTGCGGCATCTGGTCGTTGTTCGGCGCCGGTTTCATGGACGCGCAGTACGCGTTTGTGCGTGTGCCGGACCCTTGGATGCCGTTGTGGAACCAAGCGTGGTCCGTGGCGTTGACGCTGCCGTACATCCTGCACCGCATCCGCCCCACCATCGCCGTGCGGTGGTTCCTCGTGACCGTGGTAGCGCAGCTGATCGTCGGCCCCGGCATGCTCATGGCCGATTTCATGGCGGCGGTCATGCTGTATGCCGGGCTCGTGTATGGCACGCGCACGCAGGTGCGGCGCTATCTCGTGACCGCCGTGGTGTTCGACGTGCTGACTTCGCTTGTGTTCGCCGTGCGGCAATTCGTGTGTGCTTATGACTGGGCGATGGGCATGCCCACGATGCACCACCTGCTGTGGGGCGACTACCGGTGCCTCGAATACACTGAAGTGAACGGCGACACCGTGTGCTCGACGAGCATGGCGTATGGAGGCCTCGCCAATACCGGTCTCGTGCTGCTCATGCTCATCACGATCGTGCTCGTGCTCGCGGCCGTGGCCGGGTTCTGGCAGCGCGCGCGTCACCAGACGATCGCACTGCTCAACGAACGCAACGCGGCGATTCACGCACGCGAGCAGGAGGAGCAGCTCATCGCGGCCTCCGCCGAACGCGCGCGCATCGCACGTGACATGCACGACGTGGTGGCGCACACACTGTCGATCATCATCATCCAGTCCGACGGCGGCCGCTATGCCGCCGTGCACGACCCGCAGCTCGCCCGTGAGACGATGCTCACGATCCGTCACGAGTCACAGCGCGCGCTTGATGACATGACCCACTTGCTTGGCGTGTTCAACAACGCCCCCACATCCGACTACCACGACATCGACGCGCTAATCAACCAGGCACGTTCGGTGAACTCGGCCATGCGGCTGACCCGCACGGTCAGCGGCACTCCACAGCCCGACGGACTCTCCCCCGCCGCGAGCGAGGCGCTGTACCATGTGGTGCAGGAGGCGCTCACGAACATCCGCAAATACGCCGGACGCGACGTGCATGTGGAGGTAACCGAGCGGTGGGGCGACGGCGCGCTGTCGATCACGATCGATGACGACGGTCGCGGCGCCTCGGCCTCGCTCGACGGGCACACGCCCGGCTATGGTCTCATCGGCATGCGCGAGCGCATCGACGCGGTCGGCGGCATGGTGACGAGCGGACCGCGCCTTTCGGGCGGCTTCGAGGTGAGCGCGCGTGTGCCGTTGCTCAATGCAGTGCCCGGGCAGGAGGCGGCCGCTGCCTTCGCTGCACCCGCCGCGGCTGTGCAGGACGACGGCTCCGCACCGGCCGCACCCAGCGCTGCCGCCCCCGAACCGGCCGCACAACACCGCCTGCTCCCCCTGCGTGTCGCGGACTGGGCGCGCACACTGCGGAGCACGCCGGTCGCGCACGTGCAGCAGGACGCGCACGCCAACTGGATTGTGCGCCTGTCCCATTGGTTCGAACACCATTACGTGCTCACCGACACATTCATCACATTCGCATTCATTGTGCTTTTCTGCGTCATGGGCGCCGACATCACGTCCAGCATGGGTTCCGATCCACCCACGCTCGGCTGGCTCGAGCGCGTCATGACAGTGCTGCTGCTGGCTCCGCTCGCCTTGCGGCGGCGGTTCCCGCAGACCGTGGCGGTCGTGTTCGCCGCCATCTGCTTCGTCCAACTGCTGTTCCTGCCCTCGGTGTATATGGCCAATCTCGCGGCCCCGCTCGTCGTCTATACGGCGGCGGTCTACGGCAAGCACGGCAACTGGAAATGGCTCGTGCCGCTGTGCGCGCTCGACAGCATGGCCTTTGCGTGCAAGGTGCTCGCGTTCAACCGTTGCCACTACACGCTCTTCGGCATGCTGACCGGGGGCGCGCGCACCGAATACTGCGCGGTATCGCTGCGGCTCTCCCCGCTGCAGATCGTCGTGATGATCACCGCCATCACGTTCGTCTGCTGCATGATCGCCATGCTGCTCGGCCTGTGGGCGCGCGTGAACGGATCCAATCCGCAGGTGCTGCAGGCACGCGCCGACGCCTTGCGCGCCGAGCAGGAAAAGGCGCGCATCGCCGCGGCGAACCGCGAACGCGACCGCGTCAGCGCCACGATACAGGGTGAGGTGAGCGAGACGCTGCATGCGGTGATCGACCAGACGTCGCAGGAACTCGACGAGATCGACGGGCAGATCGCCGCAGGCGAGACGCCTTCGCCCGAGTCGATCAATGCGGCGTTCGCGGCGATCGGCGCGCAGGGCCGCGCGGCGCTCGCCCGCATGCGGCAATTGCTCAGCGTGCTGCGCGAGACCGGGTTCAGTGACGACCATGCCGACGTGGACGCGCATATGACGATGCCGCTCGCCCCCGTCGCCGCGATGGCGCAGCGGGAAGACGGCGCTGACGACTAGGCGCGCGTTCATGCACGCCGCCGGTTACAGTGGTGGGTATGAGTGACGATTCGAGAATTCGCATTGTGATCGCCGACGATCAGGAGCTTGTGCGCGCCGGCTTTACCATGGTGATCAACTCACAGCCCGATATGCAGGTTGTGGGACAGGCCTCGAACGGCGATGAGGCAATCCGGCTGGCGGAACAGCTCACGCCGGACATCGTGCTGATGGATGTGCGCATGCCGGGCATGGACGGCATCACCGCCACGGAGCACATCACGCGCATGGCCACCGAGGGGCGGCCCATCCGTGTGATCATCCTCACGACATTCGATCTGGATGAGTATGTCATGGCCGCCATCCATGCTGGGGCCTCGGGTTTCCTGCTCAAAGACACCGAGCCGGAGACGCTGCTGCGTTCGATCCGCACGGTCTACCAGGGCAATGCGATCATCGCGCCGACGGCGACCAAGCGTCTGATCGAGAAGATGCTCGAACCCGACTTCCATATCTCCGGCACGGCCCCGGCCCAACCGTCCGGCTACACCGATCCGGAGTTGGAGTCGCTCACCGAACGCGAGCGCGAGGTGCTTGTCGAAATAGCCCACGGACTGTCCAATCAGGAGATCGCCGACAAGCTGTTCATCTCACTGCCCACAGTGAAAACACACGTAGCGCACATCCTGCAGAAGATCAATGCGCGTGACCGCGTGCAGGCGGTCGTGTTCGCGTATGAGAATCATCTCGTGCAGTAGTGCGCTACGTGCGTGCCTGCCCGGGGCAGACAGTTCCCTGGCAGGCACGGATTGGGGTCAGCGATCAGGTTTCGGCAAGCGCCTCCACCGGAGGGGTCTTGGCGGCGCGGCGTGACGGGAACACGCTCGCCACAAGCGCGCAGACGATGGCGATCGCGAGGATGATGCCATAGGTGCGCCAATCGACCGGGTACACCACGGTGGCGATAGAGCTCATCACCATGTTGATGCCCAACCAGCCGAACAGGGTGCCGACGACCATGCCGACGACGCTCGAGACGACCGAGATGAGCACGGCCTCGATGGCGAGCGAGCTGCGCAGTTGGCCGCGCGTCATGCCGATGGCGCGCAAGGTGGCCGATTCACGGGTGCGTTCGATGACCGAGAGGCTCAGCGTGTTGGCCACACCGATGACGGCCACGATGACGGCCACGGCGAGCAACGCCACAAGCAGCATGAGCATGGCGTTGACCATGGTCTCCCACTGCTGGCGTTCCGCCACCGGTCCACCGAGCTGCACGTTCGGGTACGCTTCGAACACCTTGGTCAGGTCGTCGAAGGTCTGTGAGAGTGGCACGTTGGCGCCCCCCAGTTTGAGCAACAGCATGTGCCCGGAATCCTGGAACGTGCCGTTGGCGAACATCGACTCGTTGACGAACGCCACGACGGGTGTCGTCTGGGTCACACGGCGGAAGTCACGCTGGGTCACGGCCAGATCGGCATGGTTGCCGTTGCGCATCAGCCCATCCTTGCTGTTCGCGTCGACCACCTGTTCCATGAGCGTCACACGTCCATCGGTGAATGTGAGCCGCTTGCCGTCATAGGCGTCGTATTGCGGCATGAGCGCGTGGCCGGCGTCCACGTCGACAGTCCCCAGGTCGATGTTCATGACCGACTGGAGGACCTGCGCCGATGGCACGCCGACGACAAGCGTATCCATGGTCTTGCCATCCGGGGTCTCGTATGTGGCCAATGCGGTGGGCGCATACAGGCTGTGCTGCACACCCTTGACCTTGGAGGCCTTGTCGGCGGCCTGCTGGGGCACGTTGCCGCCCTGCGCCACCACGTCGACGCTGTACCGTTCATCGAGTGCCTGGTTCATCGTGGCCTTCGCGCTCGCCGCGCCTGTGGCGATTGTGGAGACGAGGGTCACACCGATGAGCAGCGCCGTGCCTGTCGCGGCGATACGCCGGGGGTTCTTCTGGATGTTCGCATTGGCCAGCTTCGCCGAGGGGCCGCACAGCGAGGCCAGCGCGCCCGCTCCCTTCATGAGCCACGGCATCCAGAAGATCGCGGTGAGCGCCAGGCCGAGGAACGAGAACATGCAGCCACCCACTGCGGCAAGCAGGGCGGAGTCTCCATGGTCTTTCTGCATCCACAGTGAGAGGCCCACAAGGCCCATGCCCACCAGCAGGGCGAACAGGCCGATGACGGCACGGCCGACCTTCATCTTGCGCTGGTCGGTCAGTTCGAGCGGACGCATGGCCTCCAGCGGCGTCACGCTCGTCGCGGAACGCGCGGCCCCGAGCGAGGCGAGTACCGTGACCAGCACACCGAACACGATGGGCACTATCACGACCTGCCAGTCGATGATGATCTTGATCTGCATCGAGGCCGAGGCCAACACGCCGGACGCCCCAACGGCGGCGATGAGGCCGATGCCTGCGGCCACACCAAGGGCCGAGGCCACGAATCCCAGAATCGCCGCCTCCTCGAGCACGGAGACATACAGCTGCCGTTTGGTGGCGCCGATGGTGCGCAGCAACGCCAGGGTCTTGCGGCGCTGCGCCACGAGCACCTGGAAGGTGTTGGCGATCACCAAGGCGGCCACCACGAGCGCAAGCACGCCGAATGCAAGCAGGAACTGCTTGGTCACATCCGTGCCGTCGCTGCTCATCTTCTTGATGGCCTCATCGGCCGCCTGTTGGCGCGAAAGCAGTCGAAAACCCTGTGGCAGGTCCCCGATGATCGTGGCTTTGGCATCACCGAGTGTGGTGGCGTTGGCGTTGTCGATGGAGAGGTACAGCTCGGTGGCGCTCATCTCGTCGAAGGAAGTCGTGCCGGAGAGTCTGGCGAGCAGACCGTCCGAGGCCACCGCAGCTCCGCCGTAGAATCCGTAGGCGTTATGGGGGTCATCGGTGAGCCCCACGATGGTCGCGGCGAACCCTTCGGGGTGGGTTTCGTCCGTGTTGGCGGACGAATTGACCACCATCGTGTCCCCCACCTTGAGGTGCCACTGCGAGGCCAGACGCTGCGGCAACGCGAACGCTTCGGACTCGTCGGGCTTCGGGGCGCGCCCCTGCACGATGGACACCGGCAGCAGCTTGGCGTCACGGCTCGTGGCGATCACCACACCACTGGCATGGCGGTCCTGCGAGCTGTAGGTGATGGGGCCTTCCACATTGGGGCGCGCGCCCTCCACACCATCGACCGCTTCAAGACGGTCGATGTGGAAGTCGCCCACCGTGTTCTCATACACACTGTCAGGGGCGTTCTGTGCGGGCGTCACCGCATAGTTGGCGTCGCCGTACAGCACGGTCTGTGTTTCGGTCATCGACGCGTCCAACGCGTTGCTGAACAGCAATGTGGCGGCGATGAACGCGGTGCCGATGAGGACCGCGATGCCTGCGGGGATCAGCATCCTCACGTTCTTTTTCATCATTTGCATGGTTATGGACCACATGGTTGGTATCCCTTTGCTCTTCCGTTCGTCTCTCATCACGCCTGCGGCGGCACCGGCGGCACCGGCGGCACCGGTCCGCGCGTGGCGCGTTCACGCTCCTGCATGAGCAGGTCGCTCATCTGGGCGGCGGTCGGCGCGTTCACATCCGCCACGATCTGCCCGTCGGCGAACACAATCGCCCTGTCGGCGTACGAGGCGGCCACTGGGTCGTGGGTGACCATCACGATCGTCTGGCCCAGCTCCTTGACCGAGCTGCGCAGGAAGCTGAGTACCTCGGCGCTCGAGGCCGAATCAAGAGCGCCGGTCGGTTCGTCGGCGAACACGAGTTCGGGCTTGGTGATCAGAGCGCGGGCGATCGCCACACGCTGCTGCTGGCCGCCCGACAACTCGTTCGGATGGTGGCTGAGGCGATCGCTCAGGCCCAGGGTGCGCACGAGCAGGTCGAACCACTGCACATCCGGCTTCTTTCCGGCGAGGGTCAATGGCATGAGGATGTTCTGCTTCGCGGTGAACATCGGCAGCAGGTTGAAACTTTGGAAGATGAACCCGATGTCATGCCTGCGCAGCATCGTCAGCTGCTTGTCGTTCAAGGTGGTCAGATCCACACCCTGGAACATGATGTGGCCCGACGTGGCGCTGTCCAAACCGGACAGCGTGTGCATCAACGTCGATTTGCCCGAGCCGGAAGGGCCCATGATCGCGGTGAAGCGGCCCTTTTCAAAGGCCACGTTCACATGCCGCAGCGCATGCACCGTGCTGTCGCCCTTGCCATAGTCCTTCACCAGATCCACCGCCTGGATGGCCACCGGATCGCCGTGCTCCACGAATCGCTGGGATGGCGCAGCCTGCATTGCCGTCGTCATTGCTTTGTCCTTTCCATCAATGCGGGCCGCTCCCGCATCACTACCAGTCACCGTACCGGCGTAATCGGGCGCCCAGTATCGTGCCTGAGATGGAAAAAGCGGTGGGTCTCATCCTTAAGGATGAGACCCACCGCAAATCGACCAGCGCGGATTCACCAGCCCAACGCGACCATCGCGGCCACCCCGGCGGCCACGAGCACCACGATGAGCAGCACAAGCCAGTCGGCAAGCCGCATATGCGCGGGTCGCATCACCGTCGGCTTGGCCGAACCGGTGTGCATCTGCGCCCCGCGGGTGAGCGCCGCGACCGAAGCCCGGCGCTCGCGCAGCCGCAACGCCGCCCATGTGTTGCCGAATGCGGCAAAGCCCCCGCCGGCTCCGCGCGACGCGCGCATGAGCCTGCGCTCGCGGAATACGGCGAACCATTGCGGCACGACGTTCACCGCACGCGCCATGCGGCGTGCGGCGGACAACGGCAGGTGCAGCCCCGTCAGACCGCGCACCCAGTCGGCGTGACTCGTGGTGAACAACGTGAGGAACAACGCGAGCACGATGTCGGCGATGCGCAGCACCACCACAAGGCACATCATCAGCGTCTGCGATGTGACACGCCACCACCCCAGCTGCCACAGCACACCGGTGCCGTAGGCGTTCATCGACAGCAGCATGATGACGGCCACAAGCGCGCACAGCGGGCCGAGCACAGCCCACAGGCGCCCCACATGCCGCGCCGGCACATGATCGGTGAGCAGCATGACGTGCATGACGACCAGCATGGCGGCGAGGAACATCCAATTGCCCCACACACTGCACAACACGACCACCACAAGCGTCATGCACAGTTTGACGCGTATGTCGAGCGCATGGAGCCACCCTGTGGCCGGCACATGGAACTGGCCGTTCATCGCGCCACCCCCTTTCCGTTCGAAGCGGCACGCACGCCCTGCACGGGCGGCGGCGCGAGGAAGCGCCGGCCATTCGCGCGCACGCGGCCGTACGAGACGAGGCGGCCTTGGTCGAGCTGTGCCGCATGCGAACAATAGCGTTGGATCAGATCGGCGTCTTCGGTGGCGATGATCACCGTGGTGCCCTCCCGGTTCATGCGGGCCACGGTGTTGAGCAGCCGCGATTTGAGCCGGTGGTCGAGTCCGGCCGCCGGCTCGTCGAGCACGAGCACGGGCGCATGCATCACGAGCGCGCAGGCGAGGGCCACGGCGCGCTGTTCACCGCTGCTGAGCGCGCCGGCGGGCATGTCCTCCACGTCGTAGAGGTCGAACAGGCGCACCATCTCGTTGACGCGCCGCGCCACTTCATCGTCGTCGACGCCGAGCGCGCGCGGACCGAAGCCGATTTCCTCGCGCACCGACTGCGCGCAGAACATGTCGGCGGGGTGTTGGCCGACCACGGCCACCTGCTGTGCCATCTGCACGGGGGTGCGCGACGCGACGTCGACGCCATTGACCACAATCTGGCCGCGGTCGGGGCGCAGTTCGGCATTGATGAGGCGCGTGAGCGTGCTCTTGCCCGAACCGTTGCCGCCGGTGATGGCCACGAAGTCCCCCTGCTGCACGGCGAACGCCACATCGTCGAGTTGTGGCGCATCGCTGGGCGGCGAATCCGCGTACCGCGCGTGCACATGGTTGAACACGACGGCGGGATTGTCCGCCGCGTCCGGCTCGTCGGATTCGATGACGAGCGGCGTGGCGTCCTGGTCGGAGACGATCACACCGACCGATTCGAGCAGCGAGCGCTCGCGGGTGAAGATGTCCGCCGTGGTGCGGCGGATGATCTCGCCGTTGACCATGAGGAACACCGCGTCGGCGCGCTGTGCGAGGAAACGCGTGTCCTGTTCCACGAGTACGGCCGTCATACGCGTGCGCCGTCGCATCGCGTCGATCACATTGACGAGGTCTTCGTACCCCTCCTCATCGAGCAGGCTCGCCGGCTCGTCCACGATCAGCACATCCGGTTCGCCGGCGATGGCCGCGCCGATGGCGACACGCTCCATCTCACCGGTCGATAATGTGGCGGTGTCGCGCTCACGCAGGTCCTCGATGTGCAGCATGGCGAGCACGTCATCGACCCGCGCCTCGATTTCGTCGGGTTCCACACCGCGGTTCTCCAAGGGGAACGCGATCTCCTCGGCCACGGTGGGGCTCGTGAGCTGGGCGCGTGGATCCTGGCCCACGTAGCCCACGCGCAGGGACAGGTCGCTCACCGTGGTGCTTTTCACATTCATGTCGGCGATGCGCACATATCCGTTGAGCGAACCATTCGTGCAATGCGGGATGATGCCGGCGAGCGCTTTGACGAGTGTGCTTTTGCCCGATCCGGTGGGGCCTATGACGCCGGCGAGCGCACCCTGCTGCACATAGCAGCTGGCGTCACGCAGCCCTTGGATCGGCTCTCCCCCGCCACCGGGCGCCGCATACCGCCATCCCAGATTCATCACAGTGATAATGTCGGCCACACATGCTCCATCCAGATAACCGCCCACTGTTTGCGCAGACGTGCGGGAACAGCGGCGAATCGATACCAGCGAATGACACTGTTATATCAGACAACGGATACGTGGCTGGCTGGTTGTGGCGACGGGCACAATGCGTGCGGATGGCGGTGAAGCGGCCTCACGCCATTACTGGGCGAACCCGCTTGCACGCACCGCTTCGAATCCACGGCGCAGGTCGGCGAGGATGTCGTCGATGTGCTCGGTGCCGATCGACAGGCGGATCGTGCCCTGATGGATGCCCTGGTCTTCGAGCTCGGCCTCGCTTTCCTGTGAATGCGTGGTGGACGCGGGGTGGATGACGAGGCTCTTGGCGTCGGCCACATTGGCCAGGAGAGAGAACAGCTCGAGGTTGTCGATGAACACGCGCGCCGCGTCTTTGCCTCCCCTGATTTCGAAGGTGAAGATGGACCCCGCGCCGTGCGGGAACGCCTTGGCATAGCGCTCATGGTCGGGGCGCCCTTCGATGCTTGGGTGCGAAATCGACTCCACTTCGGGCACGGTCTTCAAGTAGTCGATCACCGCGAGCGCGTTGCTCACGTGCCGCTCCACGCGCAGCGACAGTGTTTCGGTGCCCTGCAGCAGCAGGAACGCGGCGAACGGCGAAAGCGTCGCGCCGGTGTCGCGCAGCAGGATCGCGCGGATGCGCGTCACGAACGCGGCCGGGCCGAGCGCCTCATAGAAATTGAGGCCATGGTACGAGGGGTCGGCTTCGGTGAGCGTGGGGAACTTGCCCGGCACGGCGGACCAGTCGAAATTGCCGCCCTCCACGATCACACCGCCGAGCGTCGTGCCATGGCCGCCGATGAACTTGGTGGCCGATTCGACCACGATGTCCGCGCCATGCTCGAGCGGACGGTACAGGTACGGGGTGGCGAACGTGTTGTCGACCACGACGGGCAGATGGTGGCGGTGCGCGATCTCGGCGATCGCCTCGAAGTCCGGGAAGTCGGCGTTCGGATTGCCGAAGGTCTCGAAATACACGAGCTTGGTGTTGTCCTGGACCGCGTCTTCGAAGGCCTGCGGGTCGTTCACATCGACGAAGGTCGTGGTGATGCCGTCGCGTTCCAAGGTGTGGCGCAACAGGTTGTAGGTGCCGCCGTAGATGTTCTTGGCGGCCACGATGTGATCACCGCTCTGCGTGATGTTGCGCACCGCGTAATCCACGGCCGCTGCGCCGGATGCCACCGCGAGGCCGGCCGTGCCGCCTTCGAGCGCCGCGATGCGGTCTTCGAACACCCCTTGCGTGGAGTTGGTCAGGCGTCCATAGATGTTGCCTGGGTCGGCCAGCCCGAACCGCGCCTCGGCATGGTCGAAATCGTGGAACACGTAGCTCGTGGTCTGGTAGATCGGCACGGCGCGCGCATCGCTCGCCGGGTCGGGCCGCTCCTGCCCCACATGCAGCTGGAGCGTTTCGAAATGGTAGGGGTGCTTGGCGTTCGTCTCACTCATGGCGTGGTTCCTTTGCTTCGGATGGGTGTCTGGTGTGGGTGCGGCGCGGGGTGACACCGCACTGCTGGACATGACGATACGGAACCGTTGCGGCGCAACGCAAGCGCGCCGTTATCGCGCTTTCCTATACCTCGCTATCATGGCGCGACGGACCACGCCAAGGCGGGGCACGGCCACTATCGCGACACGCCGGTGGCGCGGATGGGCGGCGGACGGCGTGATGCACACACATGGCTATAATCCGGCACTGACAGCCGATGGCGCAGCCACCGGGAACCATACGGCAGAAAGCAGCATTATGAACGAGACCATCCTGTACCACCGCAACCGTGAATACATTCCGCGCATCGCCGCCGTGCACGACATGTGCGGCTATGGAAAATGCTCGCTGACCGCGGCTATCCCGATCCTTTCAGCCGCCGGCTGTGACGTGTGCCCGGTGCCGACCGCACTGTTCTCGGCGCACACCAAGTTCCCTGTGTTCACGATGACCGATACGACCGACATGCTCGAAGGCTATCTGGATGCATGGCAGAAGGAGGGTGTGGACCTCGACGGCGTGTATTCCGGGTTCCTTGGCGCCCCCGAACAGGTGGCCGTCATCCAGCGCCTGTACCGCGAATACCCGAACGCCCTACGCCTTGTCGACCCGGTCATGGGTGACAACGGCGAGATGTACCCCACGTACACGGCCGAACTGTGCGAGGCGATGGGCGCGCTCGCGGACGGCGCCGACATCCTCATGCCGAACCTGACCGAAGCCTCGATCCTGACCGGCACCGCCTATGCGGGCGCTGACCTCGACGACGCGCAGGTCAACGATCTGCTGCAGGCGCTGCTCGACTTGGGCGCACGCAACGTGGTGCTCAAGGGCATCGACCGCAACGACGGGCGCATCCGCAACTTCGTGGCCAATGCGCAGGCGGGTGTGGACGCCAGGGAAGAGATCGTCAACGAAAAACTGCCGTTCATGTGCCACGGAACCGGCGACGCATTCGCCTCGGCGCTGATCGGCGCCGTCATGGCCGGTCTCGATCTGGCGGCCGCATGCCGCATCGCGAGCGTGTTCGTGTGCAATGCGATGCTCAGCACACGCCACCAGCCTGATTACGAGAACCGTGGCGTGAGCTTCGAACTGTGCCTTGGCGAATTGACCAACCTCGTCGACTGACCCCAGCGGCCTGTGGCTGTCCACGCCCATTGTGGACAACGGTGGACGACACCTGATCCGTCCACACCGCGCAGCCGAAACGGGGCGTCCGACCGCAGGGGCGCCCCACGCTTGCATCGTGTGCACGCATGCGCTGAACTGGGCTGCATGACTATTGCAACACCAGTATCACCAGCCATCCGCACGCTCGACGACGCACACAGCGACCTCACCTTCGCGCAGTGGTCGCACCGTTTGACCGACCCCGCCCTGCCGGCCCACACATTGGGGCGTTATGGCGAAGCCGCCACATGCCAATGGCTGCGGGAACGGTCCTGGCATATCCTCGACGTCAATTGGCGCACCCGCTATGGCGAGATCGACATCATCGCGCTCACCCCACACCGCACCATCGTGTTCGTGGAGGTCAAGACGCGCCGCACCACGCGGTACGGACTGCCGCAGGAGGCCGTGCATCCGGCGAAGCAGATGAACCTGCGGCGCGCCGCCACCCAATGGCTGGCCCAACAAACCCCCCAAGGTTCCGCACATCGGCATCCGCTTCGATGTCATGGCGGTGCAGGTGCACGGCGACGAAGTGCACATGCACCATATTCCGGAGGCGTTCTGATGGCCATCGGCGGGGCGCTTTCCGTGGGTCTCATTGGGCTGAAGGCGTTCATCATCCAACTCCAGGCGTTCATTTCGCCGGGGCTGCCCTACTTCTCGATCATCGGATTGCCCGATGCCTCGCTCAGCGAGGCGCGCGAACGGGTCAAATCCGGCTGCACCGCGGCCGGCGTCGCATGGCCGCAGACCCGGGTCACCGTCAACATGTCGCCGGCCTCGCTGCCCAAACGTGGGTCGAGCCATGATCTGGCGATCGCCGCAAGCGTGTTGAGCGCGCAAGGGATCATCGACCCCGAGTGCCTGACCGACACGGTGGTGCTTGGCGAACTCAACCTTGACGGCACCGTGCTGCCGATCAACGGGTTGCTGCCGATCCTGCTGCATGTGCGCAACCAAGCGGTGCGGCGTGTTGTGGTGCCCCGCGCCAACCGCGACGAAGCCGAGCTTGTGGATGGTGTGGACGTGGCTTATGTCTCGCATGTGGGCGAACTGATGGAGATGTACGGCGCACAGGCCAAGGTCGCCGCGCCACGCGCCTCGGTGCCGGTCGACAGCGCAGACCAGGCGTTCGCCCCTATGGCCGATGTGGGCGACATGCGCGACGTCGTCGATCAGGATGGTGCCAAGAGGGCATTGCAGACCGCGGCGGCCGGCGGCCACCATGTGCTGATGATGGGGCCGCCCGGCACCGGCAAGACGATGCTCGCCTCCCGCTTCCCTGGCATCATGGCGCCATTGACCGAGAACGAACAGTCCGAAGTGGCGTCGATCCGCTCGTTGAGCGGCACCCTGCGCTCGTTCGGCATCAGCGATGTGCCACCGTTCGAGGCGCCGCACCACACCGCCACGGTGCCCGCCTTGGTGGGAGGCGGTTCCGGATTGGGCAAACCGGGAGCGGTCACCCGTGCGCACCGTGGCGTGCTGTTCATGGACGAGGCCCCCGAGTTCGCCCCACGCGCGCTGCAGACCTTGCGCAAGCCCCTCGAATCAGGTGCGGTCGCGGTGTCACGGGCGAAAGGCACCACGTTCTACCCCGCCCGATTCCAGTTGATCATGGCGGCTAATCCCTGCCCATGCGGGTTCGGGTATGGCACCGGCGAGCGCTGCACTTGCCGTGAGCGCGACCGCATCCGCTATTTCAACCGTCTGTCCGGGCCGATCCTCGACCGCATCGACATTCAGGTGGAGGTCAATCCTGTACGCAGGATCGGCGCGTTGTGCACCGATCCGGGGCCTTCGAGCGCGCAGATGCGCGAGCAGGTCGTCCATGCGCGCAGTGTGGCGCAGGCGCGCTTCCGTGCGCAGGGATGGACGTGCAACGCGCAGGCGTCCGGCGCATGGCTGCGCGAGCATACGCCGTCGGCGGTGCTCGCCATGGTCAATGCGGCGCTTGCCTCGCAACGGTTGAGCCTGCGCGGCGCGGACCGTTCGATGCGTTTGGCATGGACACTGTGTGACCTCGACGATTGCGGCGAGCCGACCGTGGACCATATGGCCCAGGCGATCGCCCTGCGCACCAAGGAGTTGACATGAGCGGCGCGGCGGCACATGCGCGGCTCGTCGACCGCTGCGGCGAGCGCATGGCGAGGTGCCTGCTCACGTATTGCATCGATGGTGCGGACGCGCTGATGATGGCGCTGCTCAAAGGCGCGCCACATGCGCTCGCAGTGTTCACCCTGCTCGTCGAGGGCCTTGATGGCCATGACGACGCCGAACGCCGCCACGCCGACCGCGCATTGGACCATCTGTTCAGCCAAGGGGCCGCACGGTGGGGCTGCCACGTGAAGCCCCAAGGATTACAGGCCTTCCACCGCGCCCTTACACGCTGGCGTGCCCGCTTGCAGTCCCTCCCCACATGGGAGTATGACGCGTTGACCGCATGGATGACGCATGAGGGCACGCAATGGGTGGTGATTCCGGGCGATGACCTGTGGCCCGAACGCCTTGGCGACTTGGCGGTCCGTTCAGATTGGGCTCCCCCATTGTGTTTGTGGGGCATCGGCGACCGGCATGCGCTTGCGGCATGCCCATCGCCCGTGGCCGTTGTGGGGTCGCGCGGCGTGAACGAATACGGCAGGCATGTGGCCGGCGAGATCGCCCATGAGGTGGCTATACAGGGGCACACCGTGGTTTCGGGCGGCGCCATGGGCACCGATGCGAGCGCGCATTGGGGCGCATTGCGCGCTGTGGACACGGTGGGCGGCGGGCAGGCCGGCCGCACGATCGCCGTGTTCGCCGGCGGCCTCGACCATATGGGTCCCACGTGCAACCAACGGCTGTTTGACGCCATACGCGCCCAGCATGGCGCGCTCGTCAGTGAGATGTGCCCACAGACCGTGCCGGAGGCGCGCCGGTTCCTGCTGCGCAACCGCATCATCGCCGCCTTGTGCCCCACCGTGGTGATCGCACAGGCGCGCCGGCGATCAGGGGCCTTGAACACCGCGCATTGGGCGGCCGAACTCAACCGCGAGGTCTATGCGGTCCCCGGCAACATCACCGCCCCCGACAACGCGGGCTGCAATGAGCTCATCCGCAACCAGCAGGCGATCCTGCTCGCCGGCACGACAGTCGACGACCTATGCCATGCCGCGCATGTGCCCCATCTGCCGAAGACAGATCCGGCTCCAGACGCACCGGTACACGACGACGCCGGCGCAGGAGGCATGGCACGCGAACAAGCCGTGCTGGGCGCCCTTGAGCGCATGGATCGCACCGGCCGCCATGCCACACCGGACACGCTCGCCGAAGCGCTGCAGGCGGATGACAGCGCCGTCTTGAGCCTCGAACAGGTTCATGCCACACTCGGCCTGCTCGAACTGCAGGGGCGCATCAGCACCACAGGGGGCCGGATCGCCGTGTGCACGGCCAAGTAGTCCCCGCACATGACCATATACATTCGCCACGCCTTGTGCGACAATACCGAGTATGAGTCCGAAGCACATCGAAGAGTTATATGATGCCGTCATTGTAGGAGCGGGGGCCGCGGGCCTGTCCGCAGCGTTGGGACTGTACCGGAGCGATGCCATGCAGGCATTGCGCGCCCAAGGGTCGGAACCGAAGATCCTTGTGGTGTCCAAGCTGCAGCCGTTGCGCTCGCACACCGGTTCAGCCGAAGGCGGCATCGCCGCCAGTCTGGGCAATGTGGAACCGGACAATTGGCATTGGCATTACTTTGACACCGTCAAAGGCGGTGATTGGCTTGTGGACCAGGATGCCGCCCGCGTGCTCGCCCAGGAGGCGCCGCAGACGGTGATCAACCTCGAACGCTCCGGTGTGGCGTTCTCACGCACCAAGGACGGGCTCATCGCCCAGCGCCGTTTCGGTGGCCACACCAGGGAATTCGGCCAGGAACCGGTCAAGAGGGCCGCCTACTCCGCGGACCGCATCGGCCACCAGATCCTGCACACCCTCTGGCAGCAATGTGCGGCATACGGGGTGCAGTTCGCCGAGGAATGGTATGTGAGCGACCTCGTGCTCGATGAGACCTGCAGCCGTGTGGCCGGCATCGTGGCCTACGACACCCATGCCGGTACCACGCACGCCATCGCCGCCACGCATGTCATCATGGCCACCGGTGGCGCAGGCCGCCTGTTCCACACCACCTCCAACTCATACGACCTGACCGGGGACGGCATGGCGCTCGCCCTGCAGGCGGGGCTGCAGCTCGAAGACATCGAGTTCATGCAGTTCCACCCCACCGGACTGGCGCACACCGGCATCCTGCTCTCCGAAGCCTCACGTGCCGAAGGCGGTGTGCTGCGCAACGCCGACGGCGAGGCGTTCATGGCGCGGTATGCACCAGAGCACAAGGACCTTGCTGCGCGAGATGTGGTCAGCCGCGCCATGCGCGCTGAAATCGAAGCCGGCCGTGGTGTTGCCGACCCCAAGGACCCGCTGGGTCCCCAGGATTGCCTATGGCTCGACCTGACCGAGCTCGACGCGCAGCATATGCGCGCCGTGCTGCCGCAGGTCGTGCAGACCGTGGAGGACTACGCGGGGCTCGACCCCAGCCGTGACTATATTCCTGTTAAACCCACCGCCCACTACACGATGGGCGGCATCCCCACGACGCTCAACGGCCAGGTCTACACGTGGTCCGATGGCGAACGCCATATCGTCGACGGCCTGTATGCGGCTGGCGAATGCGCCTGCGTCAGCGTGCACGGCGCCAACCGCCTCGGCGGCAATTCGCTGCTCGACGCCTGCCTGTTCGGCACCCGCGCCGGCGCGATGGTGGCGCTGCGCCTGCTGGACCGGCCCGCCGCCGCATCTGGCGTGGACCCCGCGCTGACCGAGGCGCTCGATGCCGCGCAGGCGCGCCGAGACGCGCAGATCACCGACATGCTCGCCACGACTCCCCCCGACGACGTCGAAACGAGCGAGCAGCCCACCGACAACGCCTACCAGCTCATGGCCGATCTGGGTTCGGTGATGGAGTCCGGTGTGGCTGTGACGTGCGACGACGCGTCCATCACGCAGGCGCTGCACCGTCTGGAAGCGGATCTGGAGCCGCGCGCGCACGCATTGCGCACACACAGCGACGCACGCACGTTCAACCAGGAGATCACCGCGATCTGGGAGGCGCGCCATCTCGTCGAACTGGCCCGCACCATGCTCGCGGCCACCAGCGCCCGCCATGAATCGCGCGGGTCGCTCTACCGCACCGATTTCCCGCAGCGCGACGACACCGGGTTCCTGGCACATTCGATGACCGCAGCCGGGCAGACGCCGCTGTGGCAGCCGGTGCACATCGTCAACATCGAACCGGGCACGCGCGCCTACTGACGCCACAATCACGACCACACGTACCACCCCAACCACGTGCACCGCATGTGGCACACTGGTGAGGGTTTTTCTGGAAAGGCGACTATGCATCACGACGATTCGCGCAGCGAGACGGTGACCCTGCGCATCCATCGGTTCGCGCCACGCCCACAACGTGACCGCGACCGCGCACGCGGCGGCAGCCCCTTCGCGCGCAAAAGCTCACCATTCGGCGATTCCGGCTCACGCTCCGCACGCCGTACGCGCGGCAAGCAGTGGGTGCAGGACTACCAGCTGGAAGTGCGCCCCGACGACACACTGCTCGACTGCCTGCTCACCATCAAACGCGAAGTCGATCCGACGCTCGCGTTCCGGTATTCGTGCGGGCACGGCATGTGTGGATCGGATGCCGTGGCGGTCAATGGCACGCCGACGCTCCTGTGCAAGGCGAAAGTGCGCGACTGGATCCAACAGCTGCCCGGAGCCGCGCACGACGACGAAGGCTTCCGCCGCACCGGCGACGTCGATGACGAGGCACAACCCGGCACACCGAAGCACCCTGTCGATGCACCGTCCGGTGGCACGATCGAACTGGCGCCGTTGCCCGGTTTCCCCGTGCAACGCGACCTCATCGCCGACATCGACTCGATGCTCGAACAGATCACCAGGCTCAAACCCTATCTGATCGCGGACGGCACGCTCGCCACCACGGTCGATGGCAAGGTCGACGTGTTCGAATACCTGCAGAAGCCCGAACAACTCGCGCAATACGAGACGCTCACCACGTGCATCACCTGTGGTGTCTGTGAAGGCGCCTGCCCGGTCTATGCAGGCGGCGAAGCGTTCATCGGCCCCGCTGCACTCATCAACCAGGCCCGGTTTGTCAACGATTCGCGCGACATGGCCACCGCCCAGCGCCTTGAGGCGATCGACTCCGCAGACGGCATTCAGGCCTGCCAGTCGGTACGCGCCTGTTCGCGTGAATGCCCTGTCGGCATCGATGTGGGTGAAGAGATCTGGCAGCTCATCGCCAAGGTCAAGGAACGCGAGGTGTGAGCTTCATGGACAAACGCAGCTATATCAACCATGCCAAGGCGTGGGAGTGCATCGAGGACCATGAGGCCGCTCGCGAGACACCATTCGTGCGCCATGCCCGCACGTTGGCGCAGCAGGCGCAGCTGCCCGCATGCTCCGCAGCGGTGGGCGGCCTGCTCAACACCTACGAGACACTCACACACGCGTCGTCGGTCATCGTGATCGGCACCGGTTCGCTCGTCGAAACAGCCCAGCTCGTCGAAGGCCTGCACGGTGAAGGCAAGCTTACGGCGGTGGATTCCTCGGTGCAGGGCGGCGCGCAGGTGCGCATGCTGCTCAAGTCGATGGAAGACGACACGCGCACCACGCTGCGCATGGTCAGCGCGCAGCCAGGCGTGTATTTGCAGCGCCTCAACGGCGCAGACTACGACCTGATCGTGGTGTGCGGCGATGCCTCGAACTATGAGCCGGCCTATGAGCAGGCGCCGCGGCTGCTCAAGCATGGCGGCACCATCGTCTTCACCGATGCGCTCGCCATGGCCTCACCCCATGCCAAAGGCGGCCTGACCAACCCGGCGGACCGCAGTCCGAAGGCCGTGATGATGCGCGGCCTGCTCGACCGCATCGAAGACGACGAACGGTTCGTCACCGCGCTGACCCCAGCCGGCACTGGCCTGCTGATCGCCGGCTACCGCTGACGGATCAACCCGCTCAACGCCACATCCACAGCCTCGTCCGCATCATCGGTAATCGTGACGAGGCTTGGGTCGAGTGGTGAAATCATGGCGCGCTGCGCGAGTGTGCCATTGACCCAATCGAACAGGCCTTGCCAATACGAACTGTCGTACAGCGCGATCGGAATGGTGGCCGCCTTGTGCGTCTGCACGAGTGTGAGCAGCTCGAAGGTCTCATCGAGTGTGCCGAAGCCGCCCGGGCAGACAATGACGCCCGATGAGTACTTCACGAACATCGTCTTGCGCACAAAGAAATACCGGAACGTCATGCCCAGATTGACCCATTCGTTGATTCCCTGCTCATGGGGCAGCTCAATGCCGAGGCCAACGGATTTGCCGCCTTCGATCGAGGCTCCCTTGTTCGCCGCCTCCATGATGCCCGGTCCGCCGCCGGTGATGACGGCCACGTTGCGCCGCGCGATCTGCGCGCCCATGTATTGCGCCGCCTGATAGACCGGGTCGGCGGGATCGGTGCGCGCCGAACCGAAGATGCTGACGGCGGGGCCCAGCTCCGCAAGCGAGCCGAACCCATCCACAAACTCCGCCTGGATGCGCAGCACACGCCATGGGTCGCGGTGGAGCCAATCGATGGATTCATCCGTCTTGAGCAGGCGTTCGGTGGTGCTTTCCTCGGGGATCATCTGCCCGCGGAGCAACACCGGGCCTTGCCGGTAGGTCTCGCCGAGCGGCGAGCGTTGGTCGTCAGGATGGTTGGTGTGCGGAGTGTTCATGCGTGCCCTTTCCAATGCGTTGGCTGAGCACAACAGTACCATCGGGCAACGTGGTCACGCTTTCGTCCCCCGGCTCATCCGCGCTCGCCGGCGCCGCCGGCTCATTCGCCGCGGCGAGTTCGAAGCGTTTAGATTGCTGGCTCAGCAGCACACCGGAGATCGCCGCGGCGATCAGCGAGGCGATGAGCACGCCGAACCGTGCTTCAGCCGAAAGCTCAGCGTTGGCGTAGGCAAGCGACGCGATGAGGAACGAGACGGTGAAGCCGATGCCACACGCCACGGCCGCCGGAAACATGTCGCGCACACGCAGCCCCTTGGGCATCTTGAGCGAACCGAGGTGCGTCGACACCCATGCCACGATCATGATGCCCAACGGCTTGCCGACGACGAGCGCCACGATGATGGCGATGACGACCGGCGAGACGAGCAGCATCGGCGTAATCGCATCGAAATGCACGCCGGTGGCGAAGAACGCGAAGATCGGCAGAGCGAGCAGCGCGGAGAACGGCTGCAGCTTGTCGGCGTAGCGTTCGGCGCGCGGCGAACGCTCGCCGAACATCGAGCGTGCCGGCGTGAGCAGGCCGACGAGCACGCCGGCGAGCGTGGGGTGCACGCCCGCCTCGTACATCATGACCCATGCGAGGATGCCGATGACCGCCACACCGAACCATGGCACTTTGCGCATGCGCACGAGGAAATACCACACGGCCGCGCAGATCGCGATGCCTACGAACCAATACCAGGAGTTGAGCGACGAGAAGAACACGGCGATGAGGATGATGGCCAGCAGGTCGTCCACCGTGGCAAGTGTCATCAGGAACGCGCGGATCGAGCCGGGCAGCGCCTTGGCGAACAGAGCGAGCACCGCGAGTGAGAACGCGATGTCGGTCGCCGTGGGAATCGCCCAGCCATGCGCGGTCTCACCGAACGGGAAGAGCGACCCGTTCGCGATGAGCAGACTGCCCGGGTCTCCTGCGCCCCACTGGGAAAACACCGCGATGACGCCGATGAACAGGATCGGCGGCACGATCATGCCGCCCACCGCGCACAGCATCGGCACAGCCGCTGCACGAATGTTCGACAGTGAGCCAGTGGTGAGCTCCTGACGCAGTTCAAGACCGACGGTCAGGAAGAATATGGTGAGCAGGCCGTCCTGTGCCCAATGACCCAGGCCCATGTCGATGTTCGTGCCGGGAATGCCCACATGCCAGTGCGACAGGTGTTCGAACCCCGCGGCAGTGGCCGGGATGTTGGCGAGGACAAGCCCGGCGAGCGCGAATCCGAGCATGATGAGACCCGAAATACGGTCCGAAGCCGCGATCCTGCGTATGGTGGCCCATGCGCCATGCCTGCCTGTACTCATTGTGCCTCCCGAATCCGGACCATCCCGGCCGCCTGTGCTGTATGTCAAAAAACCATTCCATTATGCCGCAATCGGCACCCAGATGCACGGGCGCGCAGCATTATGCAAGGTTCTTAACGATTGGCGAGTGCGGCGTGCATCCGTTCCAGCACATCGGCGAGCATCGATGGCGGACATGCCAGATTGACACGTTCGAAGCCTTCGCCTTCCACACCGAACAGCGCGCCCTCGTCGAAATACACGCGGGCTTTGGCGCGCATGAAGTCCCGTAACTCATCGGCGCCCGTGAAGCCCAGCCCACGGCAGTCGAGCCATGCGAGATAGGTGCCTTCAGGCTCGACGAGCGCGATGCCGTTATGCGCGGTGGCGAACGCCCGCACGGTGGCGAGGTTGGCGGCGACCACGTCGAGCAGTTCGTCGAACCAGCCTTCTGCTTCGTTGTATGCCGCGATGCATGCGACGAGCCCGAAGTGGCTGACCGTCATGCCACCGATGTTCTCGGCGGCCACGTCGAAACGCGTTTTGAGCTCCAAATCACGGATGATGGTGTTCGAGCACAGCAGACCGGCCAGGTTGAATGTTTTCGTTGGCGCGGTGAATTCGATGCACTGGCGTGCGATATCATCGCCCAGCTCCCCCATCATCGTCACCGGATGCTCGGGCCACGAGAAATCCGCGTGAATCTCGTCGACGAGCAGCAGCACGCCGTATGTACGGCACAATGTGGCGATACGGCGCAGTTCGCCGGCTGTCCAGACGCGGCCCACCGGGTTGTGCGGGTTGCACAGCAGCATCGTGGTGCAGCGTGAATCGGCGAGCTTCGCTTCCAGATCGCCGAAATCGATCGTGTAGGTGTGGGTCGCTTCGTCGTAGGCAAGCGCGTTGTTGAGGATCGTCAGCCCATTGTGTTGCGCGGCCGAGGTGAACGGGTAGTAGACTGGCCGTTGGATCACAATCGCGTCGCCGGGGTGCGTGAACGCGCGCAGGGCCGTATTGACGGCGGGCATCACACCGTCGGAGAGCGTGACCCATTCCGGGCGCACCTCCATGTGGTGCCGACGCGCCATCCACCCGGCGAGGGCGGCGAAATACTCGTCGGTGGCGTAGTCATACCCGAACACGTCATGCTGGGCCGCATCCACGATCGCCCGTACGATCTGCGGCGCCGGTTTGAACTCCATGTCGGCCACGGACATGGCAATCACGTCGTCATTGCCCTCGCCCATGTCGTCTTCGATCAGCTTCCATTTGATCGATGTGCTGTTGCGCCGTTCCACACGCGTCGTGAAGTCGTACACGACCTGCCCTCCTGACCGTCTGTCTGTGTATGCGCACGCCCCATGCGCCCGCATGCGCCTTCAGTGTAATGCGCGCGTGTGAACTCGGCGGAACGGCCCGGAAATTGGCAAACCCCTTGACTGCATACGCAATCAAGGGGTTATTGTGCGCGAGACAGGATTCGAACCTGCGACCTGCTGATCCGTAGTCAGCTGCTCTAATCCACTGGGCTACTCGCGCAGCACCGCTGCCTCCGATGTGACTGACGCTATGCGCGCCTCCACTGCAACGGCTGAGTGCGCGAGACAGGATTCGAACCTGCGACCTGCTGATCCGTAGTCAGCTGCTCTAATCCACTGGGCTACTCGCGCATGTTGCTTGTTTCAGGCAACTCGAAAAAGATATATCACTTTCACAGAAAACACAAATCTCGGCGTGTCGTCTCCTGCTGTGCCATTCGGACCGCTCCCTTATTGGTTGATGCGTAAGCGGGGGCGCTGTGCCGGCACATACTGCGGTTCGGCAGTGCCATCCACCGCGTTGGCGTCCACAATGACCTGCGCGATATCGCTGCGGTTGGGCAATTCGAACATCGTGGTCTCGAGCGTGTGTTCGATGATGGAACGCAGGCCGCGCGCGCCGGTGCCTTTGTCGAGCGAAATCCGGGCGATGCGGTCGATTGCGTCGTCGGTGAAGACCAGATCCACGCCATCCACATCGAAGAGTTTGCGGTATTGCTTGACGAGCGCATTGGCCGGTGTGGTCAGGATCTGCCGCAGCTCGTCAATCCCGAGTTCATTGAGCGCCGTGACGACCGGCAGACGGCCGATGAATTCCGGCAACAGACCGAATTCCGCCAGATCATCGGCGGTGACCATCGCCAGCAGGTCTTTGGGGTCGTACGTCTGGGTGCGCCATGCGGCACCGAAGCCGGTCTCATGCGCGCCGACCCTGCGTTCCACGATCTTGTCGAGGCCTACAAAGGCGCCGCCACAGATGAACAGGATGTCGCGCGTGTCAATCTCCACGCCATCAGCTTCGCCACGCTGCTTGCGTGCGTTGTCCATCGGCACATGCACCGTGGTGCCCTCGAGGATCTTGAGCAGCGACTGCTGCACGCCTTCTCCGGAGACGTCGCGCGTCATGGCGGTGTTGTCCCCACCCTTGCGCGCGATCTTGTCGATCTCGTCGATATAGACAATGCCGCGGCGCGCTCGGTCCACATCGCCGTCGGCCGCCTGAATGAGCCGACGCAACACCGTTTCCACGTCGTCGCCCACATAGCCAGCCTCGGTGAGCGTCGTGGCGTCGACGATGACAAAAGGCACCTGCATGGCCTTGGCCAGCGTCTGCGCCAGATAGGTCTTGCCGACACCGGTAGGACCGAGCAGCAGGATGTTGGATTTGGCCACCTGCACATCTTCGAGCGGGTCAATGATCCGGCGTGCCTCCCCGGTGAGTAGCCCCGGATCCTGTGTGCCGTGGTCATGGGCGTCGAGCGCGCCGAGCCTGGTGCGTTTGAAATGGTTGTAGACCGCCACGCTGAGCGTGCGTTTCGCCGCCTGCTGGCCGATCACATAGCGGTCGAGCACCTCGTTGATCTGGGCGGGTTTGGGCAGGCGTGTGACTTCGAGCCGGGCGTCTTTCGACCGCTCCTCAGCGATGATGTCCACGCACAGCGCCACGCATTCATCGCAGATCGCCACGCCTGCGCCGGCGACGAGCCGGCCCACTTCGTGTTCGCTTTTGCCGCAGAACGAACAGCGCTGCACGCCGTCGTTGTAGCTGACCACCCGTCCCATTGGTCACGCCGTCCTTCCCGTGGGCCCCTGATGTGCCGCGCGCCGGCGGCCACGCAGGAGCGCCGGCGCGCGGCACATCACGATGCCATGCGCATGGTTTTGCGTTACTGCTTGCCGCCGCGCGGTTGCAGCACTTCGTCCACGATGCCGTAGTCCTTGGCTTCCTGGGCGGTGAGGAACGTGTCCACTTCGATGTCCTTGCGCACGCGTTCGAGCGGCTGTCCGGTGCGTTCGACAAGCGTGTTCTCGAGCCATTCGCGCATGCGGAGCATCTCGCGCGCCTGGATCTCGATCTCGGTGGCCTTGCCGAAGCCCTGGTCGATCGCCGGCTGGTGGATCAGCACGCGGGCGTTCGGCAGGATCAGGCGCTTGCCCTTGGTGCCCGCCGCGAGCAGGATGGCCGCGGCCGACGCCGCCTGGCCGAGGCACACGGTCTGCACGTCGGGCTGGATGTAGTTCATCGTGTCGTAGATCGCCGTCATCGCGGTCATCGACCCACCCGGCGAATTGATGTACATCATCACGTCGCGGTTCGGGTCGAGGCTTTCCAGCACGAGCAGCTGCGCCATGATGTCGTCCGCCGTCGTGTCGTCGACCTGCACACCCATGAAGATGATGCGGTCGTCGAACAGGCGCGTGTACGGGTTCTGACGCTTGTATCCGTACGGCGTCTTCTCTTCGAATTCCGGCACGACATACCGGTTCTGCGGACCGGCGAGACGCTCGGCGCGCGCTACGAATTTCGCTTCTTCAGATGCCATGCTCACTCCTTGGTGGTGTTCATGGTGTCGTGCGTGGAGACGAGCTTGTCTACGAAGCCGTACTCAAGCGCCTCCTGCGCAGTGAACCAATGGTCGTATTCGTTGTCGCGGTAGATTTCCTCGACCGTGTGCCCGGTCTGCTCCGCGGTCAGCTCGGCGAGTGTCTTCTTCATGTTCATGATGAGCTCGGCGCTGATGCGCACGTCGGTCGTGGTGCCGCCGATGCCACCGGAAGGCTGGTGCATCAGTACACGCGCGTGGGATGTCAGGAAACGCTTGCCTTTGGTGCCCGAGCTCAGCAGGAACTGGCCCATCGACGCGCACATGCCGATGCCCACCGTGGCCACGTCGGGTTCGATGAGCTGCATCGTGTCGTAGATTGCCATGCCCGCGGTGATCGAGCCGCCCGGCGAATTGATGTACAGCCAGATGTCGCTCTTCGGGTCCTCCGCGGCGAGCATGAGCATCTGCGCGCAGATACGGTTCGCCATGTCATCCTTGACTTCCTCGCCCATCCAGATGATGCGGTCCTTGAGCAGCCGGTTGAAAATCGGGTCGGAGGGGCCGGCGGGCATGTCTCCTTCGGCCATGGTCGGTGTCAGTATTCCACTCACCTTGTCTCCTTTGCGGTTGTTGTGCAGTTACACATTACTTGTTTCAAACGACGGGAGGCCGTTTCTATTCCCGGCATGGCGCCCCGCCACGAGTGTGCCGGTCACCGTGGCCACGGCGCAGGCGAGGGCCACCGGCACATACAGGTTCGACGGCGCTTCGGTGAGTTCCATGACGAGCGTCATGGCCATGAGTGGCGCGTTCTGCGAAGCGCTGAGCAACGCGCAGGCGCCGATGAGCGCATACACGCCGATCGAATTGGTGCCGAACAGTTGCAGCCACACAATGCCGAGCGCGCACCCCATCGATGCGCCGAGCGCGATGCCCGGCGTCAGGACGCCACCGGAGGCGCCTGCGCGAATCGTCATCAACGTGACGACCGCTTTCGCGGCGAACGAGAGCAACAGCAGCGGGATGAACGCGAGTTCGGGGCGCCCCGCGAACCCCATCTGCGCGGTGGCCCGGCCATTGCCCATGACCTGTGGGATCCAGATGGCGATGGCCGCGGTGATGCAGCCGGCGAGCGGCAGCTGCCAGAGGATCGCCGCACCACTCGCCTTATGTGATTCGGCCCATTGCGCGCCGCGGCGGAACCATGCGCCGCACACGCCCACCACGAGTCCTGCGATCAGCGCGAACCCCATGAGGTCCGGTGTGAAGATGGCGTCCACCTGCCCGATCGCATAGAACGTGTGCGTGCCTTTGATCAGCGTGGCGACCCATGCGGCAAGCGCGGCGCAGGCGAACGAAAGACCGACGGTCACGGCGCTCACATCGGCGAGCAGGATCTCCACGGCGAAGAACCCGCCGGCGAGCGGCGCGTTGTAGACGCCGGCGAGGCCGGCGGCCGCGGCGATTGCAACCACGGTCTGCAGATCGGCGCGGTGGAGCCCTGTCCACCGGCAGAGCCGTTGCGCGAGCATGGCGCCGAGTTCGCGCGGAGCGACCTCACGACCGACCGACAGGCCGCAGCCGACGATGAAGATCTGCAACAGCACATGCGCCACAGTCTGCCACACCGGCATCAGCGTGCCGCGCACCGCCTGCCGCACGGACGGCACAGCCTGCGTCTTGGTGCGCAGCAGCCACCACAGCAGCGCCGCGCACGAGGCGCCGATGATGAGCGACAACGCACGGCGCACAGGGTGGGTCAGAAACGGCCCGGGCAATTCAGGTGTTTCCACAAAGCCCAAGGCAATGTGCTCGATGGTGTAGAGCAGCAACGTGAGCGCGCCCGCGCATGCGCCGATGAGCACACCGAGCACCAGCACCGTCGTGATCAATGCGACGGACCGCGACCCCAGCGGCTTGCGATTCGGATCGAGGTCGTCACCGCGCGCGCCGGCCATCTGGAATTCGTCGTTGTCCCAATGGCCCGCATGCGCCCCGGGCTGCAGCATGGCCGTTCCCTTTGCCGCCACGGTCGTCCTTTCCGTTCGCTGTTCGATGGTGGTACGCAATGGTCCCGCCGGCGCTGTGCTGGCGCGGGCGGGACCATTACCTTACGGCAGTCAGCCAACCATGACCGGCGGTTCACCCGCCGGCATGTCAGGCGTTCTCTTCGTTGGAAGCGTTAAGCGAATCGGCCACGGCCGCAGCGGCAGCGGCAGCGGCGACGGATTCGTTGTCGTCCACAGCGGCCTCGGCTTCAGCCTCATCAGAGCCAAGGAACTCGCTCAGGTCGAGCGGCTCGCCGTCCACGGTGAACGAGACGGCGCGCATGCCGGCGAGCAGACCCTTGGAACGGGCCACTTCCTCGACAGCGGAGCCGATCTGACCGTTGCGCATGATGGCCTGGATGAACTGGTTCGGATCCATGCCGTACTGCTGTGCGATCGACGCGAGGAAGTTGAACACGTCGCTCTGCGACACCTCGACGTCCATCTTCTCGGCGAGCGCATCGAGGACCATCTGGTCTTCGAGCAGCTTGTCCACGGCCTCTTCCGCTTCCTTCTTCTGGTCCGCGGTGGCCTTGTCCTTGTCGGTGCCCATGCTCTGCAGCTGCTGCTCGATCATGTGCTCCTTGACGCCCTTCGGCGCCGGAATCTCGAGGCCTTCCTCGATGCGCGCGATGAACGCGTCACGGGCCTTGGTAGCCTGCATGCCGAGCGCGTCGGACTCGATGTTCTTCTTGATCTCGTCCTTGAGCTCGTCGAGCGTGTCGAACTCAGAGGCTTCCTGCGCGAAGTCGTCGTCGAGTTCCGGCAGTTCCTCGGCCTTCACGGAGTTGACCTTGACCTTGACGAGGGCCTTTTCGCCTTCGTGCTCGCCGCCTTCCAACGTGCTTTCGAACGAGGTCTCCTCGCCGGCCGACAGGCCTTCGAGGGCTTCGTCGAGACCGTCGAGCATGGTGCCCGAACCGATCTCGTAGCTGATGCCCTCCTGGGAGTCGACGGACTCGCCGTCGATCTGCGCGTCGAGGTCGATGTTGACGAAGTCGCCGTTCTGGGCCGGGCGGTCCACGCCCACGAGGGTGGCGAAGCGCTGGCGCAGGGCCTCAAGGCGGTTGTTCACGTCTTCGTCGGTGATCTCGGCCTTCTCGACCTCGATCGTCATGCCGTCAAGGTCCGGCAGCTCGAAATCAGGGCGGCGCTCAACGGTCGCGGTGAACTTGAGCTTCGTGTCGTCGTCCGCGTTCTGAGGCAGTTCCACGACTTCGATCTCCGGCTGCGCCATCGGACGGATCTCCTTGGTCTGCAGCGCCTGCGAATAGAAGTCCGGGATAGCCTTGTTCACGGCTTCGCCGGCGACGGCGCCGAATCCAACGCGCTGGTCGACGAGCTTGCCCGGCACATGGCCCTTACGGAAGCCAGGAACGGTGATCTGCTCGGCGATTTCCTTGCGAGCGGTGTCGAGGTACGGCTCGAACTCTTCCTGGTCGATGGTGATGGTGAGCTTGGCCTTGGTCGGCTCTAGATTCCTAACGCTGATTTTCACGCTGTATGCTCCTGATACGTATTGTCAATGCTCTGCCCGGAGGCAACCGTTACATGATACCGCGAGTCAGCGACGCTGCCAACAGATGAATCTGCCATGGGCGGGCGCCCTGTTCCTCAAGGAATCCGGCCACATCGCGCGCGCCCGGGTTGTCGGTCCAGCACAGGTTGCGCACGATCTGCGGTTTGATCAGCACATCCGGCGGCGTATGCGTGTCTTGCGAGACCTGGTTGATGAGCGCCCGGCACGCCTGCAGACGCCTGAAGCGGTCCGGATGGTGCTTTTGCCAGAGTTTCATGGATTTCGGCGCGTTCACCTGCGTGGCGCCCCCTTCCGGCGCTGGCATGACCGGCAATTCGCCCTCGGGCAATTCCAGCGCGCGCTGGATGGCCTGCTTCCACACGCTCGGCTTGACTTTGCGTTGGATCGGCGCATACCGCTCGAACATCTTGTCCTGGTCGGTGCCCAAGTGCATGCGCACGCGCTCGTTGAGCGAGCGGATGGCACGGAACTGCCTGGCGTTGTGCGGTTTGGCCTGTGCGGCTTCGATGATCGACGAGTCGGCGAGCAGCAGGCTCGGGGCGATGTCGTACCGCCGGGCGAGCTCGTCGCGTTCGGTCCACAGTTCCTTGGCGATGGCGAGTGCGCGGCGGTCGCGTTGGATGGTGTTGATGTGCGATATGCGCAGCCAGGGCACCGCATGGGGGCGCCGGGGGTGCAGCTCCGTGCGCAGCACATACTCGAATTCCTGACATGCCCATTCCCATTTGCCCGCGCGTTTGAGGTCAATCGTCATCTTGTGCGCGAGCGGGATGAGCAGTTCCACGTCGAGCGCCGCGTAATTGCGCCAGTCGCGCGGCAGCGGCCGGTACGACCAGTCGGCGGCGGAGTGCTCTTTCGCAAGCGTCATGCCCAGATAATGCTCGGTCACATAGGCGAGGCCGAAGCGATGAAGGCCCAGGATGCGCGCGGCGATCTCGGTGTCGAACAGCGCATGGGGTGTGAGCGAGAGCTGGGCGAAGCCGGGAAGGTCCTGCTTCGCGTCGTGCAGGATCCATGTGGCGTCACCGACGGCGCGGTTGAACATGCCCCAGTCCACACCGATCGCGTTCAACACCATCGGGTCGAGCAATCCGATGCCGGCGCCGTCGCGTTTGAATTGGATGAGCCAATCGTCGTGGCCGTAGCGGTACCCCGACGCACGCTCGGCGTCGGCCGCGAGCGGCCCGGACGCCGCTGACAGCCTGTCACAGTAGTCTTCGAAGCCTTCCAGGGTGTCGGTCACCTGTGGGACGCCTTCCCGGGGTTCCCGCAGCAACACGGGCTCGTCGTTCACGCGCGTTCTCCTTGTCGGTGCATCGGACTTGTCACAGACAAATCATGTAACCACTCCCCGACAGTCCACATCACCGGCCAAAGGTGCCGAAGCGGGCGCACAACCGTTTAATACACGGTGAATCCGTAGGATTCGAATTGCTCCTTGACGCGTTCCTTGCACGCGCGCGACGGCCCCTTCTGGTCTTCGAGCGGGTACGGGATGCGCATCTCATGCCACTTGGGGCGCCCGAGCTGGTGGAACGGCAGCACGTCGATGTGCTCCACGCTGTCGCCGAAGGACTGGCAGATCCGGGCCACCTTGTCCACGTTCTCCTCGCCGTCGGTCAGGCCGGGCACGAGCACGAAACGCACCCAGATTTTCTTGCCCTTGGCGGCGAGCCGTTGGCCGAAGTCGATCGTGGGCTGCAGCACGCCGCCGGTCACCTTCTCGTAGATGTCGGGGTCGCCGGATTTGACGTCGAGCAGGCACAGGTCGATGTCGTCGAGCATCTCGTCGGTGTAATTGCGGTTGAGGAACCCCGAGGTGTCCAGGCACGTGTGCACCCCCATCTGCTTGGCCGCGTGGAACACGCGCGAGACGAAGGCGGGCTGCATCATCGATTCGCCGCCCGAGAACGTGATGCCGCCATGTGTGGCCTTGAACAGGTCCGCGTAGCGTTCCACTTTCTTGATCATGGCGTCGAGGAACACCGGCTTGCCGTCGCGCATCTTCCACGTGTCCGGATTCTGGCAGTACTGGCAACGCAACGGGCATCCGCTCATGAACACCGTCATGCGCGTGCCCGGCCCGTCGACCGACGTATTGATATCCCATGAGTGCACGAAGCCGATGTCGCCGGTCTTCAGCGCGCGGATCCGGTCGCGCCGGTCGAGTCCGACCGGTGATTCGAAACCGGACAGGCCACCCATGAGTGTTTGGCTGGCGTATTCCTTCGATGTTTTGAGCATGTGCTGCGTTGTCGTGCGGAACCCGGTGCTCTGCGCGTTGTTCTCCATGCCGGTCACCTCCATTGGCGCTAAGGCCCCCTTTCACCTTACGGTGGGGTGCAGGGGCGGGCGTGTTGTTCATCGATTGCGTAACCAATTGCAAAGGGCGGAGCCAATGGCCCCGCCCTCATGCGTTCACGTCAGTCTGACGTCAGTCCTCCACGGCGCCCTGATGGAAGGTGCGCGAGATGACGTCGAGCTGCTGCTCCTTGGTGAGCTTGACGAAGTTCACCGCGTAACCGGAGACGCGCACAGTCAGGTGCGGGTACTTCTCCGGGTGCTCCACGGCGTCTTCGAGCTGTTCCTTGCGCAGCACGTTGATGTTCGCGTGGTACAGGCCGTGGCCGTTGCCTGCGTCGAGGATGCCCACCAGGTTGTTGATGCGCTCATCCTCGTCACGGCCCAGGCCGTCGGGGGTGATCGTGTTCGTCAGCGAGATGCCGTCGAGCGCATCGTTGTAGTCGATCTTGCCGACCGAGAACATCGACGGGAGCATGCCGTGCGAGTCCATGCCGTTCTCCGGATTCGCGCCCGGCGCATACGGCGTGCCCTTGACGTGGCCCGAGGGGAAGGAACCGGTGTTCTTGCCGTACTCCACGTTCGAGGTGATCGTCAGGATCGACTGCGTCGGCACGGCGCCACGGTAGACCGGCAGGCGCTTGACCTGGCCCATGACCGTGGAGACGACCCACTTGGCGATGTCGTCGGCGCGGTCGTCGTCGTTGCCGTAGAGCGGGAACTCGCCTTCGGTGCGGTAGCCGACGATCAGGTCGTCATCGGCGCCTTCGACGTACTCGAACTCGTGGCCCGGCATGTCCTTGGCGTCCTTGTTGTAGATCGGGTACACCTTGGCGTACTTGCAGGCAGAGAGCGAATCCGCCGCGATGGACAGGCCAGACATGCCGCAGCCGAGCGTGCGGTAGACCTCGCGGTCGTGCAGCGCCATCTCGATCGACTCGTATGCATACTTATCGTGCATGTAGTGGATGATGTTGAGCGCCTCGACGTAGGTCTCCGAAAGCCATTCGAGGGCCTTCTCGTAGTTCGCCTTGACCTTCTCGTAATCCAGGGAGCCGTCGGCTTCCGGCGTGATCGGCTCGATGTGGCCCTTGTCGATGACCTGCTGGCCGGTCATCTCGTCACGGCCGCCGTTGATCGCGTACAGGAGCGCCTTGGCGGAATTCACACGGGCCGCGAAGAACTGCATCTGCTTGCCCACGCGCATCGGCGAAACGCAGCATGCGATGGCGGCGTCATCGCCCCAGTGCGAACGGATCTCCTTGTCGGACTCGTACTGGATGGCCGAGGTGTCGATCGAGATCTTGGCGCAGAAACGCTTGTAGCCTTCCGGCAGCTTCGGATCCCAGAAGATCGTGATGTTCGGCTCAGGGCCCGGTCCAAGGTGCTCGAGCGTCAGCGTGTTGAGCAGACGGAACGAGGTCTTCGTGACGAGCGTGCGACCGTCGTCGCCGAAACCGGCGTCCGACCAGGTCGCCCAGTACGGGTCGCCCGAGAAGATCGAATCGTAGTCCTTGGTGCGCAGGAAGCGCACGATGCGCAGCTTCATCACCAGGTTGTCGATGATCTCCTGGGCGTCCTGCTCGGTGATCTTGCCGCTCTTGAGGTCGCGCTCGAAGTAGATGTCGAAGAACGTGGAGACGCGGCCGAAGCTCATTGCGGCACCGTCCTGGCTCTTGATGGAGGCGAGGTAGCCCATGTAGGTCCACTGCACGGCTTCCTGAGCGTTCATCGCCGGGCGTGCCAGATCCAGGCCGTATTCTTTGCCCAGGTTGATGAGCTTCTTGAGGGCCTTGATCTGCTCGTCATGCTCTTCGCGGTAGCGGATCCAGTGCTCGATCTCGGTCTCCGAGAAATCGTTGCGGTACGGGATCGCGTCCTTGTCGCGCTGCTTGAACTTGATCAGCGCGTCCACGCCGTACAGGGCCACACGGCGGTAGTCGCCGATGATGCGGCCACGGCCGTAGGCGTCCGGCAGACCGGTGAGGATCTTGTTGTGGCGGGCGAGCTTGATGTTCTTGGTGTACACGCCGAACACGCCGTCGTTGTGTGTCTTGCGGTATTTGGTGAAGATCTCCTTGATCTTCGGATCCGGCTCCTTGCCGGCTTCCTTGATGGCCTGCTCGACCATGCGCCAGCCACCGTTCGGCATCATCGCGCGCTTGCATGGCTCGTCGGTCTGCAGGCCGACGATCACATTGTCGACCTCGGCGGAATCGATGTAGCCAGCGGGGAACGCGTCCACATCCGCCGGGGTGTGGGTGTCCACATCGTACACGCGCTGTTTGCGCTCGACAGCCAGGTAATTGTCGTCCAGATACTTCCACAGATGCTTCGTCTTGTCGGTGGCATCGGCGAGGAATGACTCGTCGCCCTCGTACGGGGTGTAGTTCTTCTGGATGAAGTCGCGAACGTCGATGTCCTTCTCCCAGTTGCCCGGCACAAAGCCTTCCCAGGCCTGCTCCTTGACTTCTTCTGGGGAGAGAGCGGTCGCATCAACTGCTGCCATTGGTACTCCTTGATGTTGGTTCTCTTTTGCTCAGCGCGTCCTCGCGCTGTCGACTCCTCCATCGTACGCGTTCTTTACCGGCGAAAAGCGTCGAAATGGCGTGAGCTAGCTCACAAATGCCGTTTTTGGCTGTGAACTAGCTCACGAATGGTGTGGAGAACCGGCACAACGCCGTCTGGAGACTACTTGGCGCCCCAGCTGTTCCACTGGTGGTCTTCGTCGTCCCACTGCTTGTTACGCGCTTGGGCGGTCTTCAACGCGTCCATCGCGGCTTCGCGCGTGGGGTACGGTCCGATCCGGTTCTGCATCGGCGACTGCGGCCCGAGCTCCACCTCGCCGGTCGCCGTGTTGTAATACCACTGCTGTGGATCTGTCATGTTGGGTCCTTTCCTTCTGGATGTCCTTATGCCGCGCGACTGCACGGCCGCTATTCCCCGCTATTCACGGAACGCGCCCGTGACGGGCAGTCGGCGATCGCGTCCGAACGCGAGCGCGCTGACCTTCGGCCCGAGCGGGTACTGGCGGCGCTTCCATTCGGCGCGGTCGACGAGGCGTATGACCGTCGAGACGGTCTCGTCGTCGAATCCGTCGGCGAGCAGGTCGGCGCCGCCGTGCGCGTGCTCGATGTATGCCTCGAGCACGCGGTCGAGCAGCTCGTACTGCGGCAGCGAATCGCTGTCCTTCTGCCCCGGGCGCAGTTCGGCGCTGGGGGCCTTCGTGATCGAGTTGACGGGGATCATCACACCGCCGGGCAGCTGCACACCGGCGTCTCCCGCCTCGTTGCCGACGATGTGCAATCCACCGACGCCCATGCCCGCGGCGGCCGCGCTGTTGCGCCAGCGCGCCAGCTGCCAGACCTTGGTCTTGAACACGTCTTTGATCGGCGCGTAGCCGCCCACCGCGTCACCGTAGATCGTCGAATAGCCGCAGGCGAGCTCGGACTTGTTCCCGGTCGCGAGCGCAAGCACGCCCTTGGAGTTCGAGTAGGCCATGACAATGACGCCGCGGATGCGCGCCTGCAGGTTCTCCGCGGACACGCCGTCCAGCGCGAGCTGCTGCTGGAACGCATCGTACATCGGTTTGATCGGCTGCACGTCGTAGTGCGTCCCGATGTTGGCGGCCAGATCGGCGGCATCGTCTTTCGAGCCTTGCGACGAATACATGCTCGGCATCGAGATGCCGTACACATTGCCGCCGCCCACCGCGTCGGCCGCCATGGCCGCCACGAGGGCCGAGTCGATGCCGCCGGACAACCCCAGACACACGCCGGTGAAGCCGTTCTTGGCCATGTAGTCCTTAAGTCCCAGCACGCATGCGGTGTACACCTCTTCGTCGGGATCCATGCGCGGTGCGACCTCGCACACCTCCTGGTGTTCGCGGTCCGTGTCGAGTGTGAAGTACGCGAGGTCCTCCATGAACATCGGCGAGCGCTGGAGCAGTGTACCGTCCGTGTCCACCACGAAGGTGCCGCCATCGAAGACGAGGTCGTCCTGTCCGCCCACCTGGTTCACGTAGATCATCGGCGCATGCACTTCGGCGGCGCGCCTGCGGGCCAGGTCGAGCCGGATCTGGGTCTTGCCTTCCTCGTACGGCGACCCGTTGATCGTCAGCAGCACGTCGATGTGCTCCGCGGCGAGCTCGGCGACCGGGCCGCCGTCCTGCCAGATGTCCTCGCAGATTGCCAGCCCCACGCGCACACCGTCGATCGAAAGCACGACGTGCCGCTCACCGGCGGAGAAAATGCGGAATTCGTCGAACACGCCGTAATTGGGCAGGAAGTGCTTGTCGTACCCGGCCCACACCAAGCCGCCGTGCAGCACCACGAGTCGGTTGCGCGGCTTGCCGTTTGCGTGGTCGGTGCCGACGGTGCCCACCACCACGTACAGGCCTCCCATGCCTTCGCTTTCGAGCTGCGCGGCCAGTTCGTTGGCTTTGTTCCATGCGGCTTCACGGAATGTGGCACGCAGGGCCAGGTCTTCGATCGGGTAGCCGGTCAGGGTCATCTCCGGGAAGACGACGACGTCGGCGCGCTCACGCGCCATGCGGGTGGTTGCGATGACTTTGGCGGCGTTGCCGTCCAGATCGCCCACGCAGGTGTCGATCTGCGCAAGCGCGAAACGTGTTGTGCTCATGCTCCCCTAGTGTATCCGCTCGCCACGCGTTACGCGTTTCGAATGATTCACCGGGCGCCGCTTACGCGCAGGGCGTCAAGCACGTCGAGCGCGGTGTTCGCGTAGAAGTCGGCGCCTGTGCGCACCGTCTCGTCGAATCCCACGAAGCGCGGGCTGTGCCAATCGGCGCATCCGGGCGTGCCGTTCGACCCGACGAATGCGAACACCGGGCGGGTGACCTTGGCGTATTCGGCGAAGTCCTCGCCGGCCATCGACGGCATGATCGGCGCAAGGCTCGCGTATTGCGGGATATGCGCGCACACCGGCTCGATGAGCGCGGGGTCGCTGACGAGCGGGTCCTGGAAGTCGTCCCAGTCCACGCTTGCGCCGATGCCGTAGGCCGCCGCCGTCTGCTCGACGATCGCATGGAACCGCTCGGCGGCCATGTCGCCGTCCTCGCGGTGGAAATAGCGCACGGTGCCCTGGAAGCCGGCTTCGGCAGGCACGACGTTCCACACGTCGCCGCCGTGCACTTCGGTCACCGAGACGACGAGCGGGTGGAACGGCGTGACATTGCGGCTCACAATGGTCTGCAGGCTCATGATCATCGAGGCCATCGCCTCGAGCGGGCCGGTGCCTTTGTGCGGATAGCCGGCATGGGTGCCCTGCGCGTGCAAGGTGACGCCGAAGCGCACGCAGCCGGCCATCATCGGGGCGGTGCCCGCGGCGAGCGTGCCGGGCGCGTAATTGGGATTGTTGTGCGTGCCGATGATCGCCTCGACGCCGTCGACGAGCCCCGCGTCGATCACGGCGCGCGCGCCGAGCCCCAGCTCTTCGGCGGGTTGGAAGATGATGCGCACGGTACCGCCGATCAGATCGCGGTGCGCGCTCAACCAGAACACCGCACCCAGCAGGCTCGCCATGTGCAGGTCGTGCCCGCAACCGTGCATGACGCCGGGGTTGGCGGACGCGAAGTCGAGCCCCGAATCCTCGTGGATCGGCAGGCCGTCGATGTCGGCGCGCAACGCGACGGTCGGCCCTGCGTGCGCGCCGGTGATCTGCGCCACGACACCGGTCTCCATCGGGTTCGCGAGCACGTCGATGCCGTGGTCGCGCAGCGCACGCTCCAGATAGGCGCTCGTCTCCGTCTCGTGGAACGAACGCTCGGGGTGCGCATGCAGATGACGGCGGATCGCGATCAGTTCATCGGTGAGCGCGATGTGCGCGGTGACGGATTCCATCATGGGTCCTTTCGGCGAATGGGTGAAGTCGGCGGGCGGGCGGGCTCAGCGGCGCAGCAGACGCTTGGCGATGGCGTTGGCGATGGCCTGCACGACCTGCACCAGCACGATCATGATGATCACGGCCGTCCATGTGACGGTCTGGTCGAACTTCTGGTAGCCATAGGCGATGGCGAAGTTGCCGAGGCCGCCACCGCCGATGTAGCCGGCCATGGCCGACATGTCGAGCACGCCGATGAACAGGAACGCATATGCCAGGATGAGCGGGGCGAGCGCTTCGGGGATGAGCACGGTGCGGATGATCGTGAGCTTCGAGGCGCCCATCGCGCGCGCCGCCTCGATCACGCCGTGGTCGACCGGCACAAGGTTCTGCTCCACGAGGCGCGATGTGGCGAAGGTGCACATCACGACCATCGGGAAGATCGCCGCCGTGGTGCCGATCGACGTGCCCACCACCTTGATCGTGAGCGGCTGCATGGCCGCCAGGAAGATGATGAACGGGATCGGGCGGATGATGTTCACCAGAATGTCGAGGATGCGGTAGACGACCCGGTTCTCGAACAGGTTGCCGGGGCGCGTGCCGTAGAGGATGACGCCGAGCACAAGGCCGAGCGCACCGCCGATCACGATCGTCACCAGCACCATCTGCAGGGTCTGCACGACCGACTGCGCGAGCAACGGCCGCAGCACGGTCCAGTCGCTGCGGCTCGCCAACGCCGCACCTGTCTGCATGGTCAGCATCTGCATCATGCACGCTCCTTGTTCTCGGATTGTTCGTCTTCGGGGTTCATCTCCACCACATCGTCGACCTGTTCGAGCATCTCGACGTCGGTGGCGAGGGTGCGTACCTCGCCGTCCGCATCGGCGCCTTCGGCGGGCACGGCAAGCTGCGCGCGCGCCACCGCCTGCGCATAGTCGACCGGATCGGCCCGGGTGCCGAAGTCCACGATGTCGCTGTCTTGCGCAAGCTGTGCGAGGAAGCTCCCGATATGCGCGTCGTCACCGCTGAATTCGTAGGTGACCGCGCCGATCGCCACGCCCTGCACGGTGTCGATGCCGCCGTACAGCAGGCTGCTGTGCACGCCGTAGCGCGCGATGAGCTCGGAGATGTTCTGCCCGGACGCCGGCACGAGCGTCGCGCCGTTGGCGTCGGTGATGTCACGCTGGCGGATCACGACGGTCACGAGTCGTCCGGGCCACTGTTCGTGCATCGTTTCGACGCGCGCCGAGTCCGGCAGCCCGTCCATGGCCGTGGCGATGAACCGCTTGGTCACCTCCTGCTTCGGCGCGGCGAACAGGTCGTACACATCGCCCTGTTCGACGACCCTGCCCGCGCTCATCACGGCCACGCGGTTCGCGATCTGCTGCACGACGTTCATCTGGTGCGTGATGAGCACGATCGTGATACCGAACTGCTCGTTCACGCGTTTGAGCAGGTCGAGCACCTCGGACGTCGTCTCCGGGTCGAGCGCGCTCGTCGCCTCGTCGGCGAGCAGGATCTTCGGGTTCGTCGCCAACGCGCGCGCGATGCCGACGCGCTGCTTCTGGCCGCCAGAGAGTTGGGCGGGGTATTTGTTGGCGTGGTCGGAAAGCCCCACGAACTCGAGCAGCTCCGCCACGCGCTTGTCCTGGTAGTCCTTGCGCCAGTGGTCGAGCTTGAGCGGGTAGGCCACGTTCTGCGCGACCGTCTTGCTGGAGAAGAGATTGAACTGCTGGAAGATCATGCCGATCTTCTGGCGCACCGGCCGCAGTTTCGATTCGCCCATCGCCGAGACGCGCTCGCCGAGCACGGTGACCGATCCGCTTGTGGGCTGCTCGAGTGCGTTGATCATGCGCACGAGCGTGGATTTGCCGGCGCCCGAATACCCGATGATGCCGAAGATGTCGCCGGCGCCTATGCTCAACGACACGTCGTCCACGGCGCGCGTCGACTGTTTGGAGCCGCGCTGCCTGAACTCCTTGCTCACATGGTCGAACACGATGATCGGTTCGCTCGTCTGTGTCATGATACTGCCTTCCACCTGATGGCCCGGCCGCCTGTGCAGGCCGCGGCCGGCGTGTGACGATGCTGCAACAGTGGGGCCGAACGGCCCGTGCGCCATTGTAGCGAACGGTACCGCTCGGCCCCACTGCGGGCACGGACGTCAGTGCTGCTTGATGTCGTTTTCGATGTCGGTGAGGTACTGCTGCAGTTGCGCCGTGGTGAACTTGTCGGCGAACACGGCGGTGCCGCCGGATTCCTCCTGCAGGGCGTCGAGCACCGGCTTCGTCTGGTAGATCTCGACGCACTTCTTGTACACCTCGTTGTTCACATCATCGGCGCGCACGGCGAAGATGTTGATGTACGGGCGTGACTCCTCGGATTCCGCGTCGTCCTGGTAGAGGGCGTCGGTGGGCTTGAGGCCGGCGTCGGCCACGTAGTCGTTGTTGATCACACCGGCGGACAGGTCGCTTGAGCCCGCTTTGAGGGTGTTGGCGATCTGTTCGGCCTTCATGGGGACGACCTTGACCTTGGAGTTCGCGGTGTCCACGTCCTGAGGGATCGTGAACGCCGTCCAATCGCCCTTGAGCGTGATGAGCCCAGCGGCCTTGAGCACGCCGAGGGCGCGCGCCTGGTTGGTCTCGTCGTTCGGGATCGCCACCGTGGAGCCGGCGGGCAGCTGCGAAAGGTCGGTGTACTTGGGCTTGTCGCCGTCGAACGCCGAATACAGGCCGAGCGGGTAGATCGCCACACCGCCGAGCGGCTGCAGGTTCTTCTTGTTCTGCACGTTGTAGTTGGCCAGGTACAGCAGGTGCTGGAACTCGTTCATGTCGAGGTCGCCCGCATCGAGCGCCGGGTTTTCGCTCGTGTAGTCCTGGAAGTCCTTGATGTCGACGTAGACGCCCTGCGCCTTGGCCTGCTTGGTGAACTCCACCCACTGCGGGTCGGTGGCGCCGACCACACCGATCACGACCGGGTTCGTCTCCGAGCCCTTCGGCGCATTGTCGTTCTTGTTCATGGCGCGGTAGCCGAAGAAAGCGGCCACGGCGAGCGCCGCGACCACCACGACCGCGATCACGATGTTGCGTGTGCGGTGGTTGACGCGCACCGGTTCCTCGGTGTTGAACTCTGGGGTGTTGGATGACATGGTGTTCCTCTGTGCTTATGTTGGGTGTCTTCTTGGCTTCTTCCGGCGGGTGCGCCGAACAACGTGTCCAACAATACGGCGCCCGCCTCACGCCACACGCGGGCATGGATATAGGGGTTGGTTATACAATCCGTTCAATCCTTGGTATCGTGCCGATTGCGCTTTCGCCGAACATTGCGGCGCCCGCACTTGCAACCAGAATACGAATACAATCATCTCACATAGTGACCAATCGATGGCGGGGCGACGGCTGGACCGAAGGACCCCACTCCTCCACGCGCGCTACAGTGGCACCCATGACCACTGCACCAGATCCGGCCGCCCCCGACATCCGCGCGGCGTTCTTCGACATCGACGGCACACTCACGAGCTTCACGACGCACGCTGTGCCCCAATCCACAGTCGATGCCCTTCACGCCCTGCGTGCGCATGGCGTGAAGACCTTCATCTGCACCGGCCGCGCGCCCTCGCAGACGCCGATCGTGCTGGACGCATTGCCGGTCGAATTCGACGGCATCGTCGGCGTCAACGGCCAGTATTGCTGGGACACCAACGGCGTGATCGGCGCCGAGCCGATGAATTCAGGCGACGTGCGCACGATCCTCGACTGGCTTGACGCGCACCCGAGCGTCGTCGCCTGCTTCAGCGAGGCGGACGCCACCTACTTCAACCATGACTCCGCACAACTGCGCGCCATGTGGGGGTCGCTCGGCAAGACCGCGCCGCACATCGACTTCATCGACCCGCGCACGCGCACGAATCCGATCTACCAGATCAGTCCGTACATCGACACCGCGACCGAGGCCGAGCTCGTCTCGCTGTGCCATGCCGTGCGCGGCGTGCGCTGGCACCCCGACTTCGTGGACCTGATCCCCGCCGACGGCGGCAAGAACAGGGGCATGGAGCGCATGCTGCACCATTACGGCCTGACGCGCAGCCAATCGATCGCGTTCGGCGACGGCGGCAACGACATCGACATGCTGCGCTACGCGGGGATCGGCGTGGCGATGGGCAACGCGACCGACGAGACGAAGCAGGCCGCGGACTACGTGACCGGCAGTGTGGACGACGGCGGCATCGCGCAGGCGCTGCGGCATTTCGGCGTGCTCTGAACCGCACGCCGGCGGGTTGTTTTCCGGAGGGCTCAGCGGGCAGCAGGGACTGTGCTACGGTGAGAGGCTATGACAACTATTATCATGCACACCTCTGAAGGTGATATCCGTATCAATCTGTTCGACACGAAGGCTCCGCACACCGTGGAGAACTTCCTGGGCCTGGCCACCGGCAAGAAGGAGTGGACCGACCCGTTCACCGGCCAGCCTTCGCACGAGAAGTTCTACGATGGCCTCACGTTCCACCGCATCATCAAGGACTTCATGATCCAGGGCGGCTGCCCGCTCGGCACCGGCACCGGCGGCCCGGGCTATGACTTCGATGACGAGATCGACCCGACGCTCAAGTTCGACCGCCCGTATCTGCTCGCCATGGCCAACGCCGGCCTGCGCCGCGGCGCCGACGGCAAGGTGCACGGCACCAACGGCTCGCAGTTCTTCATCACCACGGTGCCCACCCCGTGGCTCGACGGCCACCACACGATCTTCGGTGAAGTGGCCGACGAGGAGTCGAAGGCCGTGGTCGACAAGCTCGACGCCGTGGCGACCGACGGGCAGGACCGCCCGCTTGAGCCGGTCATGATCGAAGCGATCGAGCTCGTCTGACCCACACGGTGTCGTGACTCCACATCACGACACATGGCCATGGATGCGGCGCATACGCGGTTGCGCCGTATCCTTGGCCCCGGTAAGCCTGTAGACGTCGAAGACGCCGTCGATCTTGCGCACCGCCGAAAGCAGTGTGTTCAGATGCTGTGGATCGGCCATTTCAAAGCTGAACTGGCTCGTCGCCACACGGTCGCTGCCCGTGGCAATCGACCCCGAGAGGATGTTGACCCCGTGGTCGGAAAGCACGCGCGTCACGTCGCTGAGCAGATGCGGGCGATCCAGTGCCTCGACCTGGATCTTGACCATGAACAGGCCTTTGGCGCTCGTCCATTCCACTTCCACCACGCGCTCCGGTTCCTTGCGCTGCAGGTTGATCATGTTCAGGCAGTCCACGCGGTGCACGGACACGCCTTCGTTGCGTGTGATGAATCCGATGATGTTGTCACCTGGCACCGGCATGCAGCAGCGTGCGAGCTTCACCCACACATCGCTGACGCCCTTGACCGAGATTCCCGGCGTACCATTGTCGCGCTTGCGCTTCGAGGCGCGTAGCGGCAGCACCTCCTCTTCGGCCTCTTCATTGACCTCGTTGGCGCCCGCGTCCTTGACGAGGTGCGAGATCACGTTCTGTGTGGAGATCTGTCCTTCGCCGATCGCGGCGAACACCGCCTCGGCGTTCGGCATGTTCACGTCGTCGGCCACGCCGACCATCGCCTCGGGCGTCAGCAGCGCCTGCACGGGCAGGTTGCGTTTGCGCATCGCGCGCGTCAGCTCGTCACGCCCCTCCTCGATCGCCTCGGAACGGCGTTCCTTGCTGAACCACTGGCGGATCTTGTTGCGTGCCTTGGGGCTCTTGACGAAGCTGAGCCAGTCGCGTGACGGGCCGGCCGTGTCCGACTTGCTCGTCAGCACCTCCACGGTGTCGCCGTTTTCGAGTTTCGTGTCGAGCGGCACAAGACGGCCGTTGACGCGCGCGCCCATGGTGCGGTGCCCCACCTCGGTGTGCACGGCATAGGCGAAGTCCACTGGTGTGGCGTCCGCCGGCAGCGAGATGATCTTGCCCTTCGGGGTGAACACATAGACCTCGGCCGCGCCAAGGTCCTCTTTGAGCGAACCGAGGAACTCATTGGAGTCCGGCGTCTCGCTCGTCCAGTCGGCGAGCTGCTGAATCCACGCCAGATTGTCGGATTCGCTGAGCTCCTGGTTCTCGCCACGCTGGCGGTCGGTCTTGTCGGGCGTGCTCAACGCACGGCCCGCCTGCCCGTTCTCCTTGTATTTCCAATGTGCGGCGATGCCGAACTCCGCACGCCGGTGCATGTCCCATGTGCGGATCTGGATCTCGACCGGCTTGCCGCCCGGACCGACCACCGTGGTGTGCAGGCTTTGGTACATGTTGAGCTTGGGCATGGCGATGTAGTCTTTGAAGCGCCCCGGCACCGGGCTCCACCGCGCGTGCACGGCACCGAGCACGGCGTAGCAGTCCTGGATCGTGTCGGCGATGATGCGCACGCCCACGAGGTCGTAGATGTCCGAAAAATCATGGCCGCGCACGATCATCTTCTGGTAGATCGAGAAATAGTCCTTCGGCCTGCCGGTCACATAGGCCTCGATGTGCAGATCCTTCAGATCGTCGTGGATCTCGGCCACGATCTGCTTGAGGTAGACCTCGCGCTGCCCCGCGCGATGTGCCACGAGCATCACGATCTCGTTGTAGATCTTCGGGTAAAGCACTTTGAAGCTCAGTTCCTCGAGCTCCGTCTTGATGGCGTTCATGCCGAGGCGGTTGGCGAGCGGCGCGTAGACATCGAGCGTCTCGCGCGCCTTCTTCTGCGCGCTCGACGGCTTGACGTAGCGCCAGGTGCGCGCGTTGTGCACGCGGTCGGCGAGTTTGACGACGAGCACGCGCACATCGCGGCTCATCGCCACGACCATCTTGCGGATCGTCTCCGCCTGCGCGGAATCGCCGTAATCCATCTTCGTCAGCTTCGTGACGCCATCCACAAGCCCGGTCACGGTGTCGCCGAATTCCGCACGGCACTCGTCGAGCGTGTAGTCGGTGTCTTCCACCGTGTCGTGCAGCAGGCCGGCGGCCACAACCAAGGGCCCCATGCCCAGGTCGGCCAGGATCTGCGCCACGGCGATCGGGTGGATGATGTACGGCTCGCCCGATTTGCGCCGCTGGGAGGAATGCTGGCGCACCGCACGCGCATAGGCGCGCGAGAGGATCTCCATGTCTTCGTCCGGATGGTGCTGGCGGCAGATCGACAGGATCGGCAGCAGCGGGTCCAACGGGTTCTCGCTGATCTCGCACCCCAACATGTTCGCAGGCTGCATCTCATGCTCCGCGTGCGCCATACGCTCCTCCTGTCCCTCTGGTCCCTCATGCGCGCACCGCGAAACGCAGTGCGCGGACGTCATCATTGTACGCGCGCGTGCGCCATGTGCAGCCGGTACATGTCACCGCCGCACGCCACTCACACGCCCGTCGAGCCGAATCCCCGCTCGGCGCGGTCGGAACCGGGCAGTGCCTCGGCGGGCACGAACCGCGCCTCCACATACCGTTGGATCACGAGCTGCGCGATGCGGTCCCCCGGTTCGAACACCACCGTGTGCTCGGCGTCGAGGTTGATCAACGGCACCATGATTTCGCCCCGGTAACCGGCGTCGATCGTGCCGGGGGCGTTGAGCACGGTCACGCCCTGCTTCGCGGCAAGCCCCGAACGCGGGTGCACAAGCCCCACATACCCCGCCGGCAGCGCGATGCGCACGCCGGTGCGCACGAGCGCGCGTTCGAACGGCTTGAGCTCCACATGCTCGGCCGTGCTCAGGTCGGCGCCCGCGTCGCCCGCGTGTGCGTACCGCAGCTGCGCCGTGTGCGCCGGGTCGACGGCGCACACCAGCACTTCGGTCTGTTCCGGCTCGTTGTATGCGGGGTCGAACGTCATCAGGCCGCACACTCCTTGCACACAGGTTGGCCGTCGTCGGTGGTGTAGGCAAGCTGGCTGCGGTGCTTCACCAGGAAGCACTGCGAGCAGATGAACTCATCGCCCTGCATGGGGATGACGGTGACCGACGCGTCCTCATTGCTCAGATCGGCACCCGGCAGCTCGTAATCCTCCGCGATGGCATTCTCGTCGTCATCCATGTCTGCGGCGGAATTCTGCGAGTTCTTGCCCAGTGCCTGCAGCGACTCCTCGTCCTCGTCCTTGTTGCGCGGGGAATCATAATCCTGTGCCATTGCGATTCCTTTCGATTGGTATGGCTTCGCCACACAATACACGGTTTTTCCCCGCATAGAATACACGATGTTGCGTAAACGGAAAATCCGACACGTGGGGCACAATGGAAACTGTTCACATTGTGGAAGAAACGAGGTGCCCTGTGCCAGCGGAATCATACCCGATTGCCCAGTTCGATCATGTGACCGGCGAAGGGGCGCTCGTCTTCTCCACAGACCACGGCTATTTCACCGTAGAGCTCAACGACGCCTTGGAACGGGCAATCCTCGAAGCCAAGCAGATCCGCGCCGAACAGCATGACGACAAGCCGGTGCACCAGCAGAGCACACTGCCCATCTCACAGATCCAGGCGTTGATCCGCGCGGGCGCGGACCCCGATCAGGTGGCGCGCAAATACGCGCTCAACGGCGCGCTCGTACGGCGCTTCGCCGCCCCGGTGGAATCCGAGAAAAACTATGCAATCGAGCAGTTCCTGCGGGTGCGCGCACCGAAGGAATCGCGCGTGCGCACCTTGGCCGAGCTCATCGAGCGCACACTCGTGGCCGCGCGCATCCCGCGCGAATCCGTGCAGTGGAAAGCCACGCGCCGCGGGCTCGAACCATGGCGCATCATCGCGTCGTTCCAATCCGCAGGCCACCCGATCCACGCCGAATGGTCGTGGAACATGCACGACAACACCGTGGTATGCATCAACAACGCCGCACGCAAGCTCATCGGCGAGGCGGACACCACGCCGGCGGTGGGCATCGGCGACCAGGACGCGGCACTCAATGAGGCGTTGCCCAACGCCGCCAATCTGCCGGGCGACTCCGCACGGTCCGCGCGCATCGAGATGACCGTCTCCGCTTGGAACGAACAATCGCAGCCCACGCAGGGCGAACAGCGCAGTGAATCCACCCAGCGTGCGAGCAGCACGGAAGACCCCATTCCCGCCACACCTCAGGAACCGGTGCAGCAGCCTGAGGCCGAAGCGACAAAACCGGCCGACGATCACGCGCCGTCGTTCGACACCCCGGATGTCATCGATGTGCACGTCGAAGCCGTGCAGACCAAGCAGGCACAGCCCGTCAAACCGGCCCACCGCGGGCGCCGCTCCCCCATCCCCAGCTGGGATGAGATCATGTTCGGCAAGGCGCCGAAGGACTGAACCTCCTACAAGTCAATCCACCAGATCGACGATGCACGGCACGTCCATTTCGAGCATCGTCTGCGAGCCGTGTACACCCGGCATGCCCATCGCGCCTTCCGTCTGCGTGCGTGAATCCACAAGTGTCACGTTGCGCGCGGCCTGCACGATCACGTCGCCGAGCACTTCGCGCGTGTGCGCCGAAACGGGCCCGAACAGGCCCGCTTCAATCGCCTCGTCTTTCGTGCGCACCCACGCCTTGCCCTCGAACCGCGTGCGCCAACGTTCGGCGAGCGCCCCGACGTCACACCCCTCGTCCGCATACAGCATGACCGACCTCGGTTCGCCGCCTACCATCGCCACGTCCTGCGTGAGCTGCGGGTCGAGCGCAATGTCGATGCGTTCGGCCGGGTCCGCAGCCACCATGCCGTGGTCGGCCACCACAACGATCGCCGTGCCGCGCGGGGCGAGCCTGCGCAACGTGTCGAGCTGGTCGTCGATCTTTTCGAACTGCGCGACCCATTCCTCGGATTCCCAGCCTTCGGCGTGCCCGGTCTTGTCCACATCGCGCAGATACAGGTAGGTCAATCCCGGCTCCTGTGCGCTCTGCGCGGCGGCGCGCACGCGGGCGAGCGGGGTGTCATGCCCAATGTATTGGGCACCGCGCAGGGTGGCGCGAGTCAGTGGCGACGATTTGAAGCGCGTCAACCCCACGCTCGTCACACGCACGCCACGGCCGGTGAGCAGTTCGAACACCGTGGGCTCGTGTTGCAGCTCTTCGGGCGGCTCCGCACCGCGGAACTGGATGAGTTGGCTCATCTCGCCGGTGCGCGCATTGCGTTGCGTATAGCCGGTCATCGCCGTCAACCCTGGGCACGTGCCGGTGCCGAACGTGGCCATCGCGGCCGTGGTGGTGCTCGGCGCGCATGTGGAGATGGGGCGCTGGTTGCTGGGCTCTTTCATGAGCGCGCGCAGGTAGTTCGCGTGCGCGAGGCGCATCGCGAGGTTCCAATAGCCCAGGCCGTCCACGAGCACCACGACCGCCGCGCGCGCCTGCGGAATGCCGAGCGCGCGCTGCAGGGCGGCCAGATCGGCGTGCACGGCCGTCTCGACCGGCGCGCCGATCGCCGCGGACAGCGCCGGCAGCACCGATGAAATGTGGAGCGCGCCACCGCGCGGCTGTGTGCATGCCGGCGTGAACGGCGCGGGCACGTCCATGTGCTGCGAGGTGGCCAGCATGTCGCCGTAGTGCGCGGTCGGCACAAAATCCAGCAGGGTGTGCAGGTCTGGGACGTCTATGCTCATGCCTTCCATGATGCCGCGGTTGATGGACGCGTGGGGGCACTCTGGCGCGTGTCTTCCCCCTGCCACCCGACTCCGCGCCGTTCGCCCTGCGCCGCCGCCCGGACCGCACAGATTGCTAGAATAGGACGGTTCACGTCGTTCTCGGGAGGGCAAGCAGCATGGTTTCGCGTCGTAAGTCGCAGGCAGCGGCGGCATATGATCCGCGCACGGTCAAGGAGCACATCGTCGAGACGCCCCTTGGCGAGGAGATGAGCAAATCATTCCTCGAATACGCGTATTCGGTGATCTACGCGCGCGCCCTACCCGATGCGCGCGACGGCCTCAAGCCCGTGCAGCGGCGCATCATCTACCAGATGGGCCAGATGAACCTGCTGCCCACGCGTCCATACATGAAGTCCGCACGTGTAGTGGGCGAGGTCATGGGCAAGCTGCACCCGCACGGCGACTCCGCGATCTACGAGGCCATGGTGCGCCTCGCGCAGCCGTTTGCGATGCGCCTGCCGCTCGTGGACGGCCACGGCAACTTCGGCTCGCTCGACGACGGGCCGGCGGCCTCGCGTTATACCGAGGCGCGTCTTGCGCTGGCCGCGCTTGGCATGAACGGCGACATCGACGAAGACACCGTGGACTTCACACCGAACTACGACAACAAGCTCAAGGAACCGGAAGTGCTGCCCGCGGCCATCCCGAACCTGCTCGTCAACGGCGCCTCCGGCATCGCCGTCGGCATGGCCACCAACATGGCCACCCATAACCTCGGCGAGGTCGTGGCCGCCGCCAAGCATGTGATGCGCCATCCAGGCGCCGGTCTCGACGAGCTGATGCAGTATGTACCGGGTCCGGATTGGCCCGGCGGCGGCATCGTGATCGGCCGCGCCGGCATCCACGACGCCTATGCGCAGGGCCGCGGCTCGCTCACCACGCGCGCGGCGACGCATGTGGAAAATGTGACGGCCCGCAAGAAGGCGATCGTCGTGACCGAACTGCCGTACATGGTGGGCCCTGAGCGCGTGCTCGAGCGCATTTCGGAAGGCGTGAAGAACCATAAGCTCGAAGGCATCTCCAATGCGATCGACCTGACCGACCGCCACAACGGCACGCGCATCGTGATCGAATTGAAGACCGGCTTCGCCCCGGCCGCCGTGCTCAGCCAGCTGTTCAAGCACACGCCGCTGCAGGAGAACTTCACGATCAACAATGTGGCGCTTGTGGACGGCCGCCCGCACACGATGGGCCTGCGCGAGATGCTTGATGTGTGGATCGAGCACCGCCGCGGCGTGATCCGCCGGCGCAGCGAATTCAGGCGCGCCAAGGCGCTCGAACGGCTGCACCTTGTGGTGGGCCTGCTGCTCGCGCTTGTGGACATCGACGAGGTCATCCAGGTGATCCGCTCGTCCGAAGACGCCGAGACGGCGAAGACACGACTGATGCAGGTGTTCGACCTCGACGAGATCCAGGCGCAGTACATCCTGGATCTGCGTCTGCGCCGCCTGACGAAGATGAGCCGCATCGAGCTGGAGGCCGAACGCGACGACCTGCGCCGGCGCATCGAGGAACTGGAGGCGATCCTCGCTTCCGCCGATTCGCTCGACGCCGTGGTGATCCGGGAGATGGACGACGCCGTGGCCGCATATGGCTCGCCGCGCCGCACCGTGCTGCTCGATGAGAACGAGGATGGCTCGTTGACACCCGTGAAGACGCACGGTGACGATTCGCTGGCTGATTTTGCGCAGTCCGCCGCGCTCAACGCCGCGAAGGTCTCCGACGCCGCCGCGGACGTGGCCGCCGCCAAGAAGGCGAGTGACGCCGGTATGACCCAGGCGTTGCAGATCGAGGACGAACCGTGCGTCATCGCGTTGAGCGCGACCGGGCTGATCGGCCGCATGAACCCGAAGGCCGCGGATGCATGGCGCATGAGGGACCCCGCCGCCGTGCAGAGCGGCAATGATGTGATCGTCTCGATGATCCACGCGAGCACACGGTCCACCTATGGCCTCGTGACATCCGCCGGGCGTTTTGTGTTAGCGCATGCGGTGGAGCTGCCCTCCATCGCCGTCACCGAGCCGTTGAGTCTGGCTGGTGGCATCGATGCGGCCGAACTCGTGGTGTCGGCCGAGCATACGGAACCGGTGGACGGCGAACGGGTGATCGCGGCGGTCGCCATCCCCGGCGAAGGCGAACCGCTCCCCTTGGCTCTTGGCACACGCCATGGCGTGGTCAAGCGGTGGAACCGCGAATCACCCACGACGATGGATTCGTGGAGCATCATCGACCTCAAGGATGGCGACGAATTGCTCACCGCACGGGAAGCCGCCGACGGCGACCGTGTGGTGTTCGTCTCCTCTGACTCCTCACTGCTGACCTTCGACGCCAAGCTGGTGCGTCCACAGGGGCGCACGGCCGCCGGCATGGCTGGCATCCGCCTTGCCGAGGGATGCACGGTCCTGACATGCGCTATCGTGCCTGCAGCGCAGGTGGCATGGCATGAGGCGCAGACCGATGATCAGGGCGCGGTGACCGAAGCCGCACATGGCGCCGTCGTGCTCACGGTCGCCGGCGATGCCGACGCGTTGCCCGGTACCGAGAACGGATCTGCGAAGCTGACGCCGTTCAGCCTCTACCCCACCAAGGGCCGCGCGACCGGTGGCGTGCGGTCGCAGCGGTTCCTCAAGGGCCAGAACACACTCGTCAAGGCCTATGTGGGCGACTATCCGCTCGTGGCCTGCACCGAGCATGGCCATCCGGTGGCATTGCCACAGCCGGACATGCGCCGCGATGGCTCGGGCACCGAGCTCACGGCACCGATCACATACGTGGCATGATATAGGAAGGGGGGGGCTGCGGCAGTCGGCGAATTCTAGTGGTCGTTGCAACACCATCGAGAGTCGGAGGTTGCAGCGATGG
>ERZ1643250.124-NODE-124-length-99726-cov-80.582406_pt1 | contig 99726 bp, 92 predicted proteins | sample MGYA00579262_ERZ1643250 | MGnify/ENA primary metagenome ERZ1643250 (study PRJEB29033, sample SAMEA4952265) | chicken gut metagenome | biome: Broiler Chicken; feature: Gastrointestinal Tract; material: Caecum | place: Ireland | collected 2018 | study: Broiler... | reverse complement strand
ATCAGGGAGTAGTCTGCGCTTTTTTGGCTACCTGAAAGTTAATGTTTCACAGTAAATGAAAAATATCCCCGCCGGAATCTTCATTGACTCCGGCGGGGATACCGCTTCTTTATATCTGTTATTTTTTTGTTCCCATGTCACCATCCAGGAATGTGCTGTAACTTCTCGGTGAATAAGTACCTCCTGAAAAGCTGCAGTAGCGGTAAAGACAGTCTACATAATAATCTCTCTGATTTTTTTCTGTTTTATTGGATGGATCCGGATATTTATATCCAACCTCCATGGTATAGATATAATTTCCCTGTATCCTTGCAAGATAATAGATTGCCTGATCCTCATCTGTCTTTTCCACGCCGCCCATAATACAGACGCCTGTTTCTTTGTATAAAATGTCATTTTCCTTATTGAGACGATTTTTCAGATTTCTGCGGATCGAACTGATCGCAGACGCTGTTGACTGGGATCCTGACATTTTCTCTTTTGAGTATTCCAGCCATTCGTATTTATCATCACTTTCAAACCGATAACCTTTGCTGGTCTTAGATACAGTTTTATAAAAAGCTTTTGGATAGCCAAAAGAATATCCATCTGCTGAGAAGGTTTCGTATCCTTTTAAATACAGAACGTTGGTATAATCCACCGTATCCTGTGCCTCGATATCCGGCAGATCCTCGTCAGATGAAGCTTCTGTCGTTGTTGTAGCTGCTTTTTCTGTTGTTGTTCCTGCCGTAGTGGAATCACTGCTGCTCTCATCCTGATCTTTCGCTGCTGTAGTAGCAGATGCAGTATCTCCGCTTGCAGAATTATCCTGCCACAGACCAACCCCTAACATCAGCGCCATAACAACAATCAGCGCAGACAGACCGCTGATGATTCCTTTGGCTGAGCGATATCTTACCGGCTCTGTCACTGTTTCCTTCTGCTTTTTGTCTTTTGGCGGTTTTCCTGATCCGCCGCCGTCTGTTTCCATGATCGTCGGTCCATCCTGCATAATCGTTGGCTGATCATCGTCAGAAAGACTCATGCCGCAGTTGGCGCAGAATGCCGCTCCATCTTCATTTTTTGTTTTACAATTCGGACAAATCATGTTCCACTTCCTCTCTCACCGGACGCTTATGCCTCATCAATTGCTTTTCCAATATCATTTCTCTTATATTTATTGGCAAAATCAATCCATTCTGTCGCTTCATAAGCGTTTGCTCTTGCGGCTTTCAAATCGTCCCCTTTGGCTACTACTCCAAGGACACGTCCTCCGTTGGTTACAATCTTGTCTCCGTCAAATTTCGTTCCTGCATGGAATACATAATAACCTTCTTTTCCTTTAAAAGCATCGAGTCCTTTGATCTCGAATCCTTTCTCATACTTTTCCGGATATCCGTCAGATGCCAGTACAACGCATACTGCGGCATTGTCTTCAAATTCCAGTTCCACATCTGCCAGTCTGCCGTCAATGCAGGCTTCCATAACTTCAATCATATCATTTTTCATCCGAGGCAGTACAACCTGGGCTTCCGGATCTCCAAATCGAGCATTATATTCCAGAACCTTCGGTCCGTCTTCTGTCAGCATCAGTCCGGTGAACAAAATTCCTGTAAACGGTCTTCCCTCTGCTGCCATGGCGTCCATCGTCGGCTGGTAAATATGCTTTTCACAGAAATCTTCCACCTCTTTGGTATAGAACGGACTCGGTGAAAAAGTTCCCATTCCTCCGGTATTGAGTCCCTGATCTCCGTCTTTTGCGCGTTTGTGATCCTGAGCGGAAGTCATGCATTTGATCGTTTTGCCATCGCAGAATGCCAGAACAGATACCTCGCGTCCTGTCATAAATTCTTCAATTACGATCTCATCTCCTGCGTCGCCAAACTGTTTATCCAGCATCAGTGTCTTTACACCGGCTTTTGCTTCTTCCAGATCCTTACAGATCAAAACACCTTTTCCAAGCGCCAGGCCATCGGCCTTCAGCACGATCGGCATTTTCGCAGTCTCCAGATATTTTACAGCTTCTTCAGGATCTGTAAATGTCTCGTACGCTGCAGTCGGAATATTGTATTTTTTCATCAAATCTTTAGAAAAAGCTTTGGATCCTTCAATGATCGCTGCGTTTTTGCGTGGTCCGAAGACGCGAAGCCCTTCTGCCTCAAACACGTCAACAATCCCTCCCACCAGAGGATCATCCATTCCAATGATCGTCAGGTCAATCTCTTTTTCTTTTGCAAACGCTGCCAGTTTATCAAATTCCATGGCGCCAATGTCCACGCATTCCGCAAACTCCGCGATTCCCGCGTTTCCAGGAGCACAGTAAATCTTATCTGTCTTTGGACTCTTTGCGGCTGCCCAGGCAATTGCATGTTCTCTTCCACCGCTTCCTACGATTAAAATCTTCATTGCTTTTTTCCTTTCTCTTATTCTGACGGCCTTCCAAAGGCTGCAGCTTCCCGGTACCATGGATCTCCATAGGCCGGAGAATCTCCGTCCGCATGGAGCATCTTCCCGTTTCCAATATAAATCGAAACATGGGCGATATTCAGAAAGCGTCCGTTGTTCCCTTTCCGCTTCGTATAGAAAATCAGATCGCCCGGCTGCAGTGTTTTGTCCCGGCCTTCTTCCTTGCTGATCGTCTGCAGGACTCCTTTTTCCTGACACCACCTGGCAGCCTCCGCTGCCGTTGGCGCATACTCTTTCTGCCCGAAAAAAATTCCTGCTTTGGCGTAACATCTCCAGACATAGGAACTGCAGTCCACATATCCTTCCTGCATCCGTTTCGCCTGGCTGTATGCCGGATGTTCTTTATAAATCCGAACCGCCTCATCTACTGCTTCTGCCGCCTGAGGATTCGCCGGCTTCTCGACCGGCTCCGCCGCTGTATCTTTATCACTCTTCTGTACTGCTGTCTCTTTTGCATCCCCGGCATCCTTCTTTTGAGCCAAAGGTCCTGCTGCGATCGCAGCTGCAAAAAGTACCGCGGCAGGCAGAAGCCAGTATTTCTTTCTGCCTCTTCTCAGGATTTACGGACCACCTTTCCATCCGCAACCTGGATTCTGCCATTGGCGATATCATCAATCGCTTTCGGCATAATGATCCATTCTGCTTCTTCCATGATTCTTCTTTGCAGAATCTCCGGCGTATCCCCTTCCTGCACGTACACGGCTTTTTGATCAATGATCGGGCCGGTATCCGTTCCTTCATCTACAAAATGAACGGTAGCGCCGGAAACTTTTACACCGCGCTCCAAAGCCTTTTCATGAACTTTCAGTCCGTAATATCCGGTTCCGCAGAATGATGGAATCAAAGACGGATGAATATTAATGATCCTGTTTTCAAATGCTTTTATGATCTTTTCCGGAATCACAACCAGACATCCTGCCAGCACGATCAGATCAATCTCCCGCCCTGCCAGTTCCTGATACAAAGCTTCATTAAATGCATCCCTTGTTTCATAATCTTTCGGAGAAATCGCTTTCGCTTCGATTCCATGTTTTTTTGCCCGCTCCAGCGCATAAGCGTTTTTATTGTTGCTGATCACCACATCAATGACTGCATTCGTGATCGTTCCCGCTTCAATCCCATCTATGACTGCCTGCAGATTCGTGCCGCCTCCGGACACAAGAACCGCTAATTTTAACATACGGTAACTCCTTTTTCTCCATTCTCGATCTCACCAACAACATAGGCTGTCTCTCCTGCCTCTTTCAGGGCCTCCAGCGCCGCATCCACATCTTTATTGTCGACCGCTACCATCATTCCGATTCCCATATTGTAAGTGTTGTACATCATTTTTTCATCAATCTCTCCGGTTTCTGCCAGAAGCTTAAAGATTGCAGGAACCTCATAAGAATCTTTATGTACGACTGCTCTTACGCCTTCCGGAAGCATCCTAGGAACATTCTCATAAAATCCGCCGCCTGTAATGTGGCTGCATCCTTTGATCACAACGCCTGCATTCTTTACTGCTTTTAATGCTTTTACATAAATTTTAGTCGGAGTCAGAAGCGCTTCTCCAAGCGTGCTTCCAAGTTCATCATAATATGTATTTAAAGATTCTTCTGTCATCTCGAATACTTTTCTTACCAGGGAATATCCATTGCTGTGGATTCCTGAAGAAGCGATTCCGATCAGCACATCTCCTTTCCTGAGATCTTTTCCTGTGATCAGATCTTTCTCATCCACAACACCTACGGCAAACCCTGCCAGGTCATACTCATCCTCCGGATAGAATCCCGGCATCTCTGCTGTTTCGCCTCCGATCAGCGCCGCTTCAGACTGACGGCATCCGTCTGCCACACCGCTTACGATGGTTGCGATCTTTTCCGGAAAATTCTTGCCGCAGGCAATATAATCCAGGAAGAACAGCGGTTCTCCCCCTGCACACGCAATATCATTAACACACATCGCCACGCAGTCGATTCCGATGGTATCATGCTTATCCATTATAAATGCCAGTTTCAGTTTTGTTCCGACTCCGTCTGTACCGGATACCAGAGTCGGGTTTTCCATATCTTTAAACTTTTTCATGGAAAAAGCGCCGGAAAATCCACCGATATTCGTCAGGACTTCCTCTCTCATCGTTGACTGTACATGCTTTTTCATAAGCTCGACAGACTTATATCCTGCCTCAATATCCACTCCTGCTTTCTTATAATCCATTTGCTGTAATCCTCCTAAATGATCTAAAATATCTTTGGCTGTCCGGATTTCGTTCTGAAATCCTCTTATTCATAATTTTTATATCCTACCTGATCCAGTTTCTCTGCCTTTGCAACAACAGAGTTTTTCATCGTCTCGCTGTAATCTTTTAATTTAGCCAGAAGTTCCGGATCAGATGCCGCAAGGATCTTAGCCGCAAGAATTCCGGCATTCTGTCCTCCATTGATCGCTACGGTAGCAACCGGGATTCCGGATGGCATCTGAACGATAGAATATAAGGAATCAACGCCTCCAAGATCGGATGTTTTCATTGGGATTCCAATAACCGGCATTGGGAATAATGCCGCGCACATTCCCGGAAGATGAGCTGCTTTTCCTGCACCGGCAATGATAACCTTCACTCCGCGGTCTTCTGCACCTTTTGCCCACTCAAAAAATATGTCCGGCTCTCTGTGCGCAGAAATGATTGTCATCTCAAAATCGATTCCCATTTCCTCTAAAAATTCTGCCGCCTTTCTCATAACCGGCATATCAGAGTCGCTGCCCATAACAATTGCTACTTTTGCCATTTTTTCTTTCTCCTTTTTTCTTATTGCATCAATCTTTAGATTCTCTTTATCTTTTCATTTTACTAACTTGTCCGATGTCCGTCAATGGTTCATTGAGTGTTTCCGTACCAGGAAGAACAAATCTTCCATTCCGGATTACCGGAACTTCTTTTCCTCCGAGTTCAATTGCTGTAATCTCTCCCAGTTCTTCGTAAGGAATCGTAATGTCCGTATGGCACTGGAAATACTCTCCTTCAATGGAACATTCATTATGTTTCGCACTGATTTCCTTGCCGTCCGGATTATAAACCTTCGTATCTTCGCTGTGGCTGTAACAGGTATCTCCAACTGCAAAATGCGGCCCCATCTTTTCTACGATCAGAATCGGCAGCTGATATAAAATGTCATATTTCTTTGCCATAGCATAGGCCGTAGTATTGGTTCCAATGGCGAACTCTCCCATTGGCAGAGTCTCTCTGTTGTACAGAATACTCTCTTTGATCAGCGCCTGATTTGCTTCTTCTTCCTGGAAATTGCCGCAGGTATAAGATACGATTTTTCCATCTTTGAATTCAAGTTTCAGATCGATAAATTTCAGATCCCTTAAATACACTTCCCCAACATGCAGGATTCCATTGGTTCCCGCAAGTTTCGGTGACGTAAATACTTCTCCTACCGGGATATTTACATCAGCCAGACAGTTCTCGAAATTTGTCTGCTTTTCCGGATCTTCCATTTCATGCATTGACACATAAAGATCTGTCTGGTTTTCTCCCGTACCTTTGATGTGCACTTCCACCGCACGGTCAAGAGCATCAATCAGATGCTGCTGAATCTCACGGTATTTATTTTGATCCAGGGTATTGACTTTTACGACTTCTTCAAAGATCTCCTCAAACTGATCCCCGATTTCCGGAATCGGATAAGCAATGATCGTAAAGCTTCTCTCATCCGGTTTGATATACTCATTTACAATCTCCGATGATTTTTTCTGGAATTCTACCGATAATTCCTGCTGCCGGTCAGACAGACGCAGGTTTGCTTCTTTATTTTCCGGAAGGAATGGTTTCTCCCCAAAAGTCTCCATGCATGCCGGTCCCGCCAGAACCGCAGCCTCCTCCTTCCATTTTTCGTAAGAATTACGGTAACACTCTAATTTATGCTGCATAAACCGGTTGTCAAAATAAAGCGCCTGATCGTACCGGTGGTCATACTCGTACTGAGGATTCGGGCTCGTTGACACATATCCTACTTTTACCAGGCCTTTCGTCAGGCTTGAATGCCCGCTGCGATAAATGACCGGCGAAAGTCCGATTTCCTCAAACTGAAGCACCGCTTCCCGGATCACCGGCTCAAATCCGATCGTATAACGGATGTTTACCGTACGTTTCCGGCTCATATCGATATTGTTTACGATAAATCCTTCATGAAAGCCTTCCACATAGGTTCTGGCAATCGCCTGAAGTTTTTCCTTCGGAAGGCTGTTTAAATATTCCAGAGTTCTGATCTCATTTTCGGAAATATACTCTCCATACTGATAAAGGAAATCCGGATTTTGAAGATCAGATTCCATAACGATCTTAACAGCAAAATCTAAAGAAGGATCCAGCTGTTCCCGGATCCGGTATTCAAAAATATCACTGCTGTAATCTCTCATATGGTCAAAAATAATTTTTTTGATTCTCTCCGGGGACGCGTCGCCTTCCTGAAATACCTGATAAATTTCCAGGAATAGCTCATTCAGGATTACCAGATCAAACAGTCTTCCTTCGATGGCATCTATAAATCCGCTTCGCATCTCCGCATAAAGGAAACTGAAAATCCGGCCATACTCCTTTCCGAATTTTTCTACGCTAAACGCCGGATTCCCGTATCCGGTTTCATAGACTCCCGGACGAATCTGTCCATACCATTCCTGATTCCATTGCTTCAGCTGATCAAAAGATTTGACCGGAACATCGTAAATTCCATTGAGGTACTGCAGCATCTGCGCTGTTTCCTGAAAGAATCCGGAAAACTCATTTGTTTTTTCACAGTTTTTCCGTACCTGTTCCAGGCCGTCTCTGTTTAATTCATGTCTCTCCTGCAAAATTCCACTCATGATGAACTCCTTTGAATTTTTCCTTTTTCTATATTTTTGTCAAAAATCTTCTGTAAATATTCCCATATCCGGACAGAACCTTCTTTTACATGCTGATTCTGCTTTCTTACCTGTTCTTCTGTGATTCCATGTTCCTCCCATGCTTTTCCGTCAGTGGCGTCATTGAGAAGAATTGGCTGAAGCCGGTCCAGCGATGCCGCAAATCTGGCTTCCGGCGTCTTTCGTTCTTCAAATTCTCTCCAGATAGAATCAAATTCCTTTCCCTGGTCGTCCGGAAGCAGATGAAACAATCTTTCTGCCGCCTTATTTTCCCGTTCCGCTTTCGTCTTTGCTCCTTCTTCATCATAGAGATATGTATCTCCTGCGTCGATTTCCACCAGATCATGAATCAGAGCCATTTTGATCACTTTTAGTAAATCTACCGGCTCATTGGCATATTCTGCCAGAAGAACCGCCATGATCGCGAAATGCCATGCATGCTCAGCATCTGTCTCTTTCCGCTCTCCGCTGGAAATGTAAGTCTGGCGGGTAATCTCTTTTAACTGATCGATCTCTACGATAAAGTCCATCTGCTGTTCTAATCTTGTCATCTTTTCCTCCAACATTGTACACAGGCTGTCTATGCAATCAGCCCGAGAATAAAAATAATCAGGGAAAACAGCAGCACAATTCCATTTGTAACACATCCGACAATCTTCCAGACTGCCATGGCCGCTGTATCCTCAAAACTTCTGACTGCACAGTACATGCCTGCAGCGGCACATACAAGAATGGCCCAGCCTCCCAGTCCGTACCAGACACTTCCGTTTCCAGACGCCTGGAAAGAACCGAAAATCAGCACAATATATCCCAGAATCCCTAAGATCCCCAAAATACTGGAGACTGCAGATATTCGGGATACTACCCGGTCAGACGGACGATACGCAAAACTCTTTTTCCTGCTTTTCTTCATCTTCTGCCTTCTTCCTTCTTGCTATTATGATTCTTTTGTTTTCTTTTTTGTGAAAAATAATATCCTTTTAAAGATACCCAGTATGCCAGATATCCGATCAGACCTCCCACCGTATTCAGGAGAAGGTCATCTACATCAAAAACTCCGACTTTCATTACAAGCTGGCAGCTTTCGATCAGCAGACTGAACATAAAGGTAGAAAAAACAGCCGCAATGACTCCTTTTGCTTTCTTTGAAATAATCGGAATCATAAAACCAAACGGGCTGAACGCAAATATATTGCCAAAAAGATTTGTAATCACTGCCTCCGGAGACAAAAGATGCCGGTAATTCCAGAATCTTTGGATTTCTTTAAATAAAACCAAATTAACATGGGAGGTCTGATATCCAGTCTCCCTCCCATATCTCTCACTCAGCAGCACAAAATAGAACATGATAATAATATAAAGGTAAAAAAATACCCTCGCTCCCAAACGAACTGCTTTTTTCTTTTTCACTGTCACCAAAACCCATCCTTAATGTTTTACACCATACTTTTCATAGTATGCATCGATGGCCTCTTTTAATGTATCATCAATAATAACTTTTCCTTTATATGGCTTATTATATAAATGTTCCACTACTTCCGCCATTGTCACGATCGCAGTTGTCTCCAGGCCATATTTTTCATGGATCTCATCCAGGGCACTCTTCTCTCCCTGTCCGCGCTCCATCCGGTCTACAGAAACAACCAGTCCCAGAACGTCCACATCTCCCTGTGCTTTTACGATCGGAAGTGTTTCCTGGATTGAAGTTCCGGCTGTTGTCACATCCTCGATGATCACAACTTTATCCCCGTCTTCAATCGGGCTTCCAAGAAGGATTCCCTTATCTCCGTGATCTTTTACTTCCTTCCGGTTCGCACAGTAACGGATATCTTTGTCATATTTTTCAGAAATGGCAATGGATGCCGCCACACTCAGCGGGATTCCTTTATATGCCGGTCCGAATAATACGTCAAAATCAAACCCGAATTTTGCTTCAATCGCCTTTGCGTAATATTCTCCCAGCCGGCGAAGCTGTGAACCTGTACGATAAAATCCTGTATTTACAAAAAACGGTGTATTTCTTCCGCTCTTGGTTACGAAATCTCCAAATTTTAAGACATTGCAGTCAATCATAAACTCAATAAAATCTTTCTTGTATTGTTCCATATCTATAAAACCTCCTGTTGTTATGGGCAGTTGAGCCCTTATCGTCTTTTTTATCTTCGTATACATCCTCAGATTTTCTTCTCAATTCTAACATAAATTACTTATATTTTCAATTAAGTTATGTAAAGGAAAAATGAAAAAAAGACTACTTTTTTCTTACTTTTATTACAAATTGAAAATCGGTTCTGAATTTATCGAGTTTTGCATTCATATTAAGGTCGAAAATACTAATATGATCAGAACAATGCACAAGAAAATTCTTTTCTTACTTCTAAGGTGTTTTAATAATTTCTTCTACTGCCTCTTTTACTTCCCGAATCTGTTCTTTTGTTATGTGATCCATATGGAATCCTCCACAGCATACTGTAACTGCATTTTCTCTTGCTGCCATCTGTTCTGCCAGCCATCGGCATAAAATTTCATCCTTATGCCCCGTTACATTGAGGACAGATGCCGTACTGCTTCTTGTTCCATTTCCCTCCATAGAAGGTCTCGGCACTGCCAGGACAACACATCCGATGTGAGGTTTTTCTCCTCCCTGAAGGGTAATATGTATATCATCTCCAATTCTGAAAATCTTCACAATTAATTTCGTATAAGATAATTCTTTTTCTATGATTTGTTCTTTTATATGCCTTCCCATCTCCGGTATCCTTCCGTTTCAATTCCAAATGGTTCCAAAAGTTTCGCAGCAATATGATGCACCATATCATCAACTGTTTTTGGCCGATGATAAAATGTCAGCATTGGAGGAATGATCCGCACCCCCGGTATTTTAGATAATTCTGTAAGATTTCTGAGATGAATCGGACTTAGCGGTGTTTCTCTAGCTGCCAACACCAAAGGACGTTGTTCTTTGATTGTTACATCCGCTGCCCGCAGAATCAAATTATCTGTATAACCGCTGCATATTCCAGCTGCCGTCTTCATACTGCACGGCACGATCAGCATTCCATACGTCCGATAGGATCCGCTTGCCGGTCCTGCGCCAATCTGATCCGGCAAGAACACTTCATCAGCAAGTTCTTCTATCGCTTCCTTGGTGCAGTTTGTTTCATGTTCCAGCGTCATTACCCCGCTTTGGCTCATGATCAGCGCAGATTCATATTCCTTTTCTGAGCGGATGATTCTTAAACATTCCTCAAGGATTGGCATGCCGCTGGCTCCTGTTGCTCCTACAATAATTTTTTTCATGGATTTGGCTTCCTTCCTTTTGTTTTATTTTATATTTCCCATCCATTTTCCCGGATCTACATCCAAAAATCTTGCTCTTTTAAACCTTTCCTTCTGATCAAACGGTACAGTGCAGTCAAAAATTGTCTTGCATGCGATTCCATGATCCCTGATTCCCGGAGAGCAGGAGGGATCATTCGACGGATCCAGCGGATGGCATCTCACACCTGGAATTGTAATGATATCCACATCTCCCTGAAACCTCGTATTCATAGCCCACAATACATCCTTCAAATCGAAACAGTCCACATCTTCATCTACCAAAAAGACATGTTTGAGCTCGCTGAACGCAGAAAATGCCAGAAGTGCCGCCTGTCTCTGACGGCCCTCATCACTGGCGGTTAATTTCTTAAATTGAAGAACTGCCATATATTTTCCGCCTCCCGGCGAAGCACAATATACATTTTGAAGTCTTCCAGGCATCGCTTTTTCCACCATTCCATAAATACTTGCTTCGGTAGGAATTCCCGCCATAGATACATGTTCTTCGCTTGGTCCAATGCAGGTCTGCATAATAGGATTTTTTCTGTGCGTCACTGCTTTTACTTTGATAAGCCAGCACTGACTGCTTGCCGGCCCTGTATAACCCGGAAATTCCGGCATTGCATACCCTGTGTGACTGTTCTGATCTTCCTGCACTCTGACATTAGGAATTACTTCTCCTTCGATTACATATTCTGCATTGGCTATGGCCTTCTCCTTTACTGCAACACAATTGCACAATTCCACCGGTTCTCCTCTAAGAGCTCCCGCAACCGCAAGTTCATCATATCCAAGCGGCGTTGTCGGCGGTTCAAAACAAGACCCGATTTCAATTGCCGGATCTACTCCTATACTGATGGAGATTGGCAGATTTTGTCCCAGCTCTTCCGCTCTTTCCGCCATGGATCCAATATGACGCGCCCCCGGCGTAAAAAAGATGGACAGCTCATCTTTTCCCTGAATGCATAGTCTATGTATGGTGACATCACTAAGCCCTGTATCCGGATGAGTCGCATAACACATTCCCAAAGTAATATATGGCCCGGCATCATCCGGTGTATTGGTCGGTGCCGGAACCAGCCGATAGAGATCAAAATCCGGCTCATCCGCCCTATGAATAATTTCCTGACAAGGCGCGGGCTTTTTACTCAGCACCGGGGCAATCGGATGATCCACACTCTCATAAAGCATTTTCCCAAGATTCTCCGGTTTGGTGCCTAAAAGAGCAGCCACTCGTTTTCTGCTTGCCAGAACACCAATTACAACTCTTGCTCCCGGATGTCCTTTTATATTATTAAATACCATGGCCGGACCCTCTTTTGTTGGTCTTTGAACTGTCCCTCCAGCTCCTACATACCGATACACACCGGACAGTTCAGCCTCAGGCATCACCTCAACGTCAGTTTCAATCAGTTGTCCTGGCATAGTTTTCAGCAATGCCAGGGCACTTCTTAAATCATTTACCTCGTTTGTCATCTTCTTCCCTCCTACAGTATTTTTCTCATTTTTACTATTTTATCTGTTTTTCCTGTTCCGAATCAATTCAATTTATGCTACAATTCATTCCATAATGGAATCTTTTATCCTATCAGCTAAGGAGGAATCCAATGACATTTGAGCAGTTACAATATTTTATTTCCATTGTTGATCATGATACTTTTTTTGATGCTGCTGAGGATCTTCATATCTCTCAGTCTTCTCTGTCCAAACAGATTATGCGCTTAGAAAGAGAACTCGGTCTGAAACTTTTTGACCGCAGCAGACGAAAAGCTGCCCTGACAGATGCTGGAGCAGCTTTTTATCCGGAAGCAGTCTCCCTTCATCAACACTATCAGAAAATGCTTTCTCACATGAGTTCTTATAAATCCAAGACTGACACACTAAGCATCGGAACTCTGCCAATTCTGACCCAGTATGGACTGACACATCTTTTCCGTGAATTTGAAAACGAATTTCCTGACCTTCAAGTGATTTTAGAAGAAGTAGAGGAGCCCGATCTTTTGCGCGGTCTTTCTGACAGCCGATATGACATAGTAGTTGCCCGGGGCCATATGATCTCCAGTCATGAATATAAAACCTATCTAATTGCAGAAGATGAACTTTCTGTCGTTTTGCCTGCAAATCATCCTCTTGCTCTGAAACACTGTCCTGTAACACTCTCTGATCTGGCAAAAGAACCTTTGATTCTTATGAATCCTTACACCTCAATTTATCAGCTATGCCTTCAGCTTTTTCGCAAAGAAGGCATCCAGCCTGATGTTGTGCGCACTGCCAGAACAGAATCCATCTTAAGTGCTGTATCAATTGAAGAAGGCATCAGCCTGCTGCCAAAAAGTAATTTTAAGATATTTCATTACGAAAACATTTCTTTAGTTCCACTCAATCCATCTGTCAAACTACCAATTGTCCTAGCAACGAATCAACGCAAAAAATTTTCTTCATCTGTATCTTCTTTTCTGACTTTTATTAAAAAGTTTCTAGAAATATGTAATAAAAAGAAGCTTACATGGTAATAGATAATATACTATAACCTTGCAAGCTTCTTATATTCTGTCTATACTCAGCAATTCATCTTATTTTTTTAATTTTTTTCCGCCTATTATCATAATGACTGCTCCAAATAAGATTGTCATAATTGTATACATTTCCATTAGAGCATCATCTCCTGTTTTTGGAGATTTCGTCTTCTGTAATTCTTTGGCTCCATCCTGTGTATTATTTGTTTTTTTATCATTCTTAGAATTACTATCTTTCTGATTAACGTTCGGCTTCTCTTCTTTTTGATCATTATTCTGATTACCATTTGGTTCTTCTTTCTGATCATTTTCTTGACTGCCGCTGGATTCTTCCTTCTGATCATCTCCCTGATTATCATTTTCTTTTACAGAATATGTCGTTTGAACGATTCCTTTATAATTTCCTTTGAATGTTACTTTTACTATAACGTCTGTCTTTCCTTTTATTGTTTCAATCGTATAATCTTTATCTTTAACAAGTATCTTTTCCCCGTCTTTGATTTCATATTGCTGTAAATCAGTGTTTTCATCTATATTTTCTAATTTTATATCAGACATATTCTTTGGTTCTACTGTGACAGATACATCTAATCCTTTCAAAAAGAAATAATTCGTCGTATCCTCTGGAACATAAGATACCTTAAATTGTTTTTCACCTACATCTCCAACAGATACCGTATCATCTAACCAGGCAAATCCTTTTGGCAATTGTATTTCAGATAGTTTCTGTCCATATGTAGCTTTCAAATCTTTTGGAAGTGTATATGCGGGAACTGCCTTTATAATATGGAATTCTTTTACAGCAGATAATCCTGTATATGTACTTGTTTCCTTTACCTGAGCTTTTACATAATATGTTCCTGCATTAGTCGGCACTGTTTTTGTATATTCTCCGTCCGCTTTAGAACTATATGAAAATTCTACATTTCCATATTTAGCAGATGCTGATGGCACACTGGCTGTCTTTCCATAAACCCAATCCGTTATATGTAAATTATCTACCCATTCATTTGCAGTTTTTCCACTTGTTTTGAATGCTTTAGTTGGACCATTATATCTTTTCCCATTAAAAATTGCATAAAATTGATACTTATAGTTTGTGCCACTTTTTAATGTAACACCTGTATCCGCTTTTAAATCATTCCAGATGTTTAAACGCGTTCCTGAAATCGATGTTTTTTCTGAATGTTTTGCAACTACACCTCCAGCTTCATTATATACAGTAAATCCAGCTTCTGTGTATGAACCGCTCACATTAGAATTTGCAGATATACTAAATTTATAATTTCCTCCGCCAAGATCCTGTGCACTGGCACCACTCCACGTAATAGACACTGTTGGTGTTGAAATTCCATTAGGAACCCAATATCCTAAAACTTTTTGTTCTGCCGGGGTTGATACAATGCGAAAAATACGACTTCCATCTCCATATCCTCCATTAAGCGTAGTAATCATGTTGCCATTTACTGCTTCAACATAAGCTACATGCCCATATGAAGAATTTCCCTCTGTTATAGCAATTGAACCAACTACAGGCTTCGAAGAATTAATAATCGCCTTTTTATCATTTAATGACCACAATCCCCCTGGAAGACTCGGTACTTTGTAACGTGCAAAAGCAACACAATTACTTTTAACCTGACTTGACAAACCATCATATTCAGCTGCTGGTGTATATGACGCTGCTTGGACGGCAATACTACATCCCAATGCCATTATCATGCACGTAAAAAATGCAATTATCCACTTTAACTTTTTTCTAACTCTCATTTTGCTCATCCTTTCATTATTTTTATTGTGAATACCGTTTTTTACCTCCTTCTTAAATTTATTCACTATATACATATGTTTCAAAATTATTTTAGTACAAATCTTTACTAAAATCAATAGTAAAAATTTGTATTGTGATATCTTTTAAAAAACAGGAGGTTTTCATGGAAAAATCTTATATAAAGATTATGCGTGCTTTACGAGAAGACAATGACAAAACACAACAACAAATTGCAGATTATCTTGGCACATCTCAAACAATGTATGCACGATATGAACGAGGTGCCAATGAACTGCCAATACATCACCTTATAAAATTATGTAAATATTATAATGTCACAAGTGACTACTTCCTTGGACTTTCTACACAAAAGCATTCTTAAAGGCAAATTCTTGATTTAAACAGAGTTATGTCTTTTATTTTTATAAAAAAAGAGATTGTATGTCTTTTATTTGACATACAATCTCTTTTTTCACATAATATCTCTCTTCTATTGCTTCTTTTCGTTTTTTTGATATTCCTCATAGTAAAAACGAATGACATCTTTTCTTGTAATAATACCAATGAATTTTTCCTGATCATCAATGACCGGAACAAAGTTCTGATCGGCGATCACATCCACCAGATCATCCATATCTGTACTGATATTAATCGCTTTATTGTCCCTTTTTTTCGGAACATCCTTGATCTTTATTTTCTCTGCCTGAAAAATATCCCAGTGGCAGAGAGTTTCCATTGCCCTTAAAATATCACCTTCCGTAATGGTTCCGGCATATTTCCCTTCCTTTGTCAGAAGCGGAACCGCCGTATACCCATGATACTTCATCCTCTCCATAGCCTGTCGGAGCGTATCATCTGCCGGAAGGCACGCAACTTCTTTTTTGGGAGTCAGAAAAAATAAAATATTCATGCTTTCATCCCCCTTTTGGATTATTTCACACAGCCGATCAATTCCTGTATATCTTCAATCTGATGACGTTTCATATAGTCTTTGATGCCCTCAATGACGTCGATCGTTGCTGCCGGATTCATGAAGTTTGCGGTTCCGACAGAAACTGCCGTGGCTCCCGCCATGATGAATTCCAGGGCATCTTCTGCCGTAGAGATCCCTCCCATTCCGATGATCGGCACATCCACCGCGTTTGCCACCTGATAGACCATCCGCAGAGCGACCGGCTTGATCGCAGGTCCTGACATTCCTCCGGTCTTGTTTGCCAGAACGAAATCTCTTTTTTCAATATCGATTTTCATTCCGGTGAGAGTATTGATCAGAGACAATCCGTCTGTTCCGGCGTCCACTGCTGCCCTTGCCATCTCTGTAATGTCCGTTACGTTCGGACTTAATTTCATAATGATCGGCTGCTTTGCCTTTGCTTTCACTTCTTTTGTGATATGATGCAGCGCTTTTGGATCCTGTCCGAAGGCAATTCCGCCTTCTTTAACATTCGGGCAGGACACATTGATCTCCAGCAGATCCACAGGCTGATCAGACAAACGCTCAACAACTTCCACATAGTCCTTCTCTGATTTTCCGCATACATTAACGATCACTGTTGCCCCTGCTTTCTGAAGCATCGGCAGGTCCCGCTCAATCATCACATCAATTCCAGGATTCTGCAGTCCGATGGCATTGAGCATGCCGCCGTATACTTCCGCAATTCGAGGGGTCGGATTTCCCGGCCACGGCACATTGGCAACTCCCTTGGTCGTCACGGCTCCCAAAGCGGATAAATCCACGAATTCACTGAATTCTTCCCCGGATCCAAAGGTTCCGGAACCTGTTGTAACAGGGTTTTTCATTGTTACTCCTGCGATATTCACTGAAAGATTCATTACAGTTCCACCTCCCTGGCATCAAAAACAGGTCCATCTTTGCACACACGCTTGTTATGTACCTTTGAATGTTCATCCACTTCTTTTGACTGGCAGACACAGGCAAGACATGCGCCGATTCCGCAGGCCATCCGCTCTTCCAGGGAAATCTGCGCTTCGATTCCATTCTCCAGGGCGTACGCCTGTATTCCCTTCAGCATCGGCGTCGGCCCGCAGGCATAGATCACACTTCCTTCCACACCCTGCTCTTTTATAGCGTCAATAACATTTCCTTTTGTACCTGCAGAACCATCTTCCGTTGATACAAATACATCTCCGTACGGTTCAAATTCATCTTTCAAAAACATCTGGCTGTCCCGGTATCCGAGTACGATGCTCTTCGGGCAGTCCAGCTGTTTTGCCAGTTCCAGCATCGGAGGAATTCCAATTCCTCCGCCGATCAGAACTGCTTTTTCCGGTTTCATTGTGAATCCATTTCCAAGCGGTCCTAAAATCTTCACGGTATCTCCCGCTTTATATCCTGCCATTTGTTTTGTTCCTTCTCCGGCAATGCGGTATACGATGCGCAGACTTCCTCCCTCCGCGTCAATCCCGCAGATACTGATTGGCCTTGGAAGGATTTTGCTCTTATCGTTGACATACACAGAAATAAACTGTCCTGGCTTCGCACAGGCTGCTATCTCTTCTGCCTGGAGTCTCATATCATAGATTCCATCTGCCAGTTTTGTCTGACTTATGATCTTTGCTGTTAATTGTTTTTTCCCCATTGCATTCTCCTTTGTTTTATCGCACAAATGCCTGTTTTAAATCTTCTTTCATGTCAAGCACAGCCTGTCTGGACGCGTCTGCGTAATTTTCAGCGCCAAAACTGCTGTATTTTTCCTGCTGATAAGCACAGATGATTCCACGGGAAGAATTAACGATGGCTCCCAGTCCGTCTTCGTTGAAGAATGGAGCCAGATCCTTTGCCTGTCCTCCCTGCGCTCCGTATCCCGGAACGAGGATATAGGACTTCGGCATCACTTTTCTTAAAATCTCTCCCATCTTCGGATAGGTCGCTCCTACAACCGCTCCAACATAGCTGTAGTCGTCTCCCATGACTTCTTCACCCCAGGATGCGACTTTTTCTGCAACCAGTTCATACAGCGGTCTTCCGTTGATCTCCTGATCCTGGAATTCCCCGCTGGAAGGATTGGACGTCTTTACAAGAACAAAGATTCCTTTCTTTTCTTCTTTGCACACTTCCATAAAAGGACGGACTCCATCGCTGCCCAGATATGGATTGACCGTCACAAAATCCTCGCAGAATCCGCTGAATTTCTTGTCTCCGATCTGTACCTGGCCCAGATGTCCGACAGCATATGCCTTAGATGTGGATCCGATATCGCCTCTCTTGATATCACCGATGATGACCAGACCCTTGCTTTTGGCATATTCACATGTTTTCTGGAATGCAGCAAGACCCGGAACTCCAAACTGTTCGTACATGGCAATCTGCGGTTTTACTGCCGGAATCAGATCATATGTACTGTCAATAATCCCTTTGTTGTATTGCCATATTGCTTCTGCCGCACCTTCCAGAGTCTCTCCATACTCGTCAAATGCTGCCTTCTGGATATGTTCCGGCACATAGGAAAGCATTGGATCCAGTCCTACGACAATCGGAGCATCCAGCTTTTTAATATTCTTTACTAACTGATTTATCATGGCAATTCTCCTTTTTGCTTTTTCAATTGAATTTATCATCTTATCTTATCATAAAAAGAGAGTTCCGTCTATGGAACTCTCCTGAAAAAACATCCTCTATCTTTTTACACATAAATATAATCTGTCATAACCGGCTGCATTCCGTTTTCCTGGATCATATGATAGATTTCATCCACGGTTCTTCCGTCATCAATCTCGAACTGCTCGTCTCCTTTTTCCTCGCCTGTATGACCGCCGATTCCTACATTCACGCCTGCTGAAATTTTTGTAGCTGCAATTTGAACGATGTTATCACGGAATCTTGCACATTCCCTGCTGGAAATAGTAATGCTGGCAAATGGCATAAAAATTCTGTAGGCGCAGATAATCTGAAGAAGCTGCGGCTCATGTACATCCTTTGGATTGATCTTATCATTGTTGATGATCGGACGAAGTCTCGGACATGAAAATGCGATTTCCGCATGCGGATATTTCCTCTGCAGAAGATATGCGTGCATTCCCGTTGCAAGAGCGTCTTTGCGGAAATCATCCAGTCCCAGAAGCGCCGCAAAACCTACGCCGCGGATTCCTCCCATAATGGCACGTTCCTGGGCATTGAAACGATATGGGAAAATTCTTTTTCTTCCTCCCAGGTGAAGCGTTTTGTATTTTTCTGAATTATAGGTTTCCTGAAAGACTGTGACAAAGTCCGCTCCGCATTCATGAAGATATGCGTAGTCTTTGGAATCCATCGGGTAGACCTCCAGGCCTACTACTTTAAAATATTTTCTTGCAATTTTGCATGCCTCTCCGATATATTTTACATCTGACATATTCGGACTTTCTCCAGTCAGGATCAGAATTTCCTCCAGGCCGCTGTCCGCAATGGTTTTCATCTCTTTTTCGATTTCTTCTGCGCTGAGTTTCGCCCTTTTAATCTTATTGTGGCAGTTAAATCCGCAGTAAATACAATAGTTTTCACAGTAATTAGCAATATAAAGCGGAGTAAAGATCATAACGGAATTGCCGAAATGCTTCCTTGTCTCCATCTGGGCTTTCCTTGCGATTTCCTCCAGAAACGGCATGGCTGCCGGTGAAAGAAGCGCTTTGAAATTCTCAACAGAACAAGTATCCGCATTCAGCGCCGCTCTTACATCCGCCTCTGTGTACTGATCCGGATCAAAGGCGTTCATTTCCGCAATCACCTGATCCATGATATCGGAATCAATTGCTTCCATATCGTCTGTGTATTTCATATGATCTGTATGTTCGTCAATTCTTACGCTCATGCTGTCCTCCTAATCCTGTAAAAATCCTGTCAGTGGTGAAGATGCGCTGCCGCCTTTTTCAATGACTCTTCCCATTCCGGCCAGATAAGCGCTTCTTCCTGCCTCGATGGCTTTCTTGAAGGCCTCAGCCATTGCCGGGATATCTCCTGCTGTAGCGATCGCCGTATTTGCCATAACCGCTGCCGCTCCCATTTCCATGGCTTCACATGCCTGAGACGGCTTTCCGATTCCTGCATCTACAATAATCGGAAGATCGATCTCATCGATCAGAATCTGAATAAACTCTTTGGTGCAGATTCCTTTGTTGGAACCAATCGGTGATCCCAGCGGCATAATGGAAGCTGCTCCCGCATTGACCAGATCTCTTGCTGCGTTCAGATCCGGATACATATACGGCATGACAACAAACCCTTCTTTTGCAAGAATTTCTGTTGCTTTAATGGTTTCATAATTGTCCGGAAGCAGATATTTGGAATCGTGGATGACTTCAATCTTAATAAAATCACCGCATCCCACTTCCCTGGCAAGGCGGGCGATTCTGACTGCTTCTTCTGCATTTCTCGCGCCTGAAGTATTTGGGAGCAGTGTAATGCCCTCTGGTATGTAATCCATGATATTGGCTGCGTCTTTTGTGTTGGTTCTTCTTAGAGCCAGAGTGATTATCTGTGCTCCCGCATTTTCTATGGCTGCCTTAATCAGATCCACAGAGTATTTTCCGGATCCCAGAATAAATCTGGAATCAAATTCATGTCCGCCGATTACTAATTTGTCCTGTTTCATAGTTTGTCTCCTTTGATTTGCTGTAACTTAGTGTCCGTTTTTCTCTGTAATGCCGGAAGATATCAGCCTCCTCCTACAAAAGTAACAATTTCCAGCGTATCGCTGTCTGTAACGATGACCTTTTCATATTCACTTTTCGGAATAATTTCACCGTTTCTTTCCACTGCGATCCTGTTCTTCTGATAGCCCTCTCTTTTCAGAAAAACATCCAGATAAACCGGCTCCAGCAGCGTCTGTTTTTCACCGTTTATAATCATCCGGGAACCTCCTTTTCGTTTTTCGTGTATCCGCGTCCTTTCCATCTGTCCGTACCTCTTTCCCTGGATATAAGAAAGTTTCTTTAAAACTCAGAGCATTTTTATTTCATAAAAACGAAGTTTCCGATGAAATAAAAAAGGTCCATGAAGAAACCCACACCCGAGGTGGTGTGCCCCTTCATGGACCTGATACGTTCAGATTCACTCTGTTTATATTTTTATCATAACTGCGTATTTTTGTCAATATCACAATTGTGTGCCGGCCGGCTTATTCTTCGCCATATTCGTCTGAATTCTGTACAGAATAAAAAACTTTTCCATCTCTCTCATATTTTATCAGCACGGCTTCTTCATCCTTTATCTTACAATATGCGATCACAATTTCCGGCACATTGATTTCCCCATTCTCTATCCTGGTCTCATACGCAGACGCCATCAGATGCCTCTGCAAAACTCTGATACGTTTTTCATCCACAGCCTTTTCCTTTAAGAAAAATAATTTCATTTTCTCCCACTGCTGTGGTGAATACAGATTAATTCCTTTTTCAAGTCCCTTTCCTATAATCCATACATCGGAAACTTCTGATAGCTCTTCTGCCCAGGACTCAGGAATTTTTATATACCAGGCATTGTCTTCATGTTTTCTAGCCTGTACACAGGTTTTCTTTACAATATTCTTTTTTTCATCCAGTTTATACATAATTCCTCCTTTTTCTGCAGCCCTGTTAATATTCCGTCATTTTTATTATAATATAAAATAAGAAATAGTAAAATGTGAGGTGAATGATTTATGAGATTGTTTATTGCCATCCAGTTTTCAGATCAGATCAAAAAATCACTGATTCAGTGTATGCATGATCTGAAAAAACAGGGCGTCTCAGGAAATTATGTTCCGGCTCAAAACCTTCATATGACTCTTGCTTTTATCGGAGAATATGATGATCCGGAGAAAGTAAAATCCATTATCCAAAGCATTCCTCTGCCAAAATTCAGACTTAGTCTGTCAGATACGGGTATGTTTGGAAATCTTCTCTGGGCAGGTGTGAAAGGAAATCAGAAGCTAAAAACTTATGTCAAAGAACTGCAGGCTGCACTGGCAGACAATGGAATTCCTTGTGACCGGAAAAAATTCGTGCCTCATATTACATTGATTCGAAAAGTCTCCGCCAAAAAACCTTATCAAATCCATTTATCCAAAACCAGTATGACTGTAGAAAAGGTTTCCCTGATGAAATCAGAACGGCAGAATGGAAAGATGGTCTATACAGAACTTTAATTTTAAATTATTCCGCTCCCTGCTGTTCCAGATTTATCAAGGAATATACCAGCCATTTCTTTACGAAAATTCTCCTGGATATCAAATTCCGAAAGTCTCTTTCTCTGCTGGAGAGCACGAATATCAGCATTGCAGATATCAGCGGCATGGTCGGTTTCGAAAACATGGAGCACTTTAATCGTTTATTTAAAAAACGCTGTCATATGACACCCGGCACTTACCGGAAAAAGGGCAACTAAAAAATTTAAGAGCATTTTTAGATCCCATGAGAGAAAAACAAAAAATGGGAGGAAGTATCTTAGAAATAAGAACATCCTGCGGCGTAAAAAGTCCAAATCAGGAGGAGGCATCTAGAGAAAAAAGCATCTGAAAATGCAACTATTTCAATATAGGAGGAGCAAAAATTCTCCTATAGTACAAAAATATCAATACAGGAGGAAATGGTAATCCTCCTGCCATACAAAAAAGCAATATAAGAGGAACAATGCCAGTCACTTGGACCTCTGAAAATGCAAAAAGCAAAAAAGGGAGGAAACACCTTAGTTTCTTGAGCATCCGGATATTAAAAAACCTAATATAGGAGGAACCTTCGCCCCATACCTGACAAAAGAACCAAAAAGAGCAGAACATCCAGATCTTTTCAGATCCTTATGTTCTGCTCTCCATTATCTTTCAATCACTATTTGTTCAGACGTGCCAGCTGTTCTTCTACCTGGCTTAACATCTGCTGATATTTCGCAAGTTTATCTTTTTCTTCCTGTACTTTCGCCGCAGGCGCTTTGCTCACGAAACGCTCGTTTCCAAGCATTCCCTCACAGCGTTTGATTTCACCGTGAAGACGTTTTTCCTCTTTTGTCAGACGCTCTTTTTCTTTCTCAATATCTACCAGTTCAGCAAACGGCATATAAATAACTGCGTTTGGAATCACTGCAGATACCGCATCCTCTTCAATGCCTGTCTGATCGCTCTGAATGATAACCTCGCTCGCATATCCGAGAGTACTGAAGAATACTTTGCCCTGCTCAAAGATGTCTCTTACTTCCTGGCTTTCTGATACGACATATACCTGAGCCTTTTTCTTCGGAGATACATTCATTTCCGCACGGATGTTTCGGATTCCGCGGACTGCTTCTTTGATCGTCTCTACCGCTTTTTCATCTTCCTTAAAGTTCCACTCTTCTTTGAATTCCGGCCATTTTGCCAGCATGATGGACTCTTCATCTGTCAGATTGCAGTAAATTTCTTCTGTGATAAACGGCATATACGGATGAAGAAGCTTTAATGCTTCCGTAAGAACCGTATTCAGCGTCCACAGAGCTGCTGCTTTGGTAGTGTCATCATCATTGTACAGACGAGGTTTTACCATCTCGATATACCAGTCACAGAATTCTTCCCACAGGAAGTCATTTAACTTCTGTACGGCAATTCCAAGCTCATATTTTTCCATGTTGTCTGTAACGTCTTTCGCCAGTGTGTTAACTTTGGATAAGATCCATTTATCTGCGCTGGTCAGGTCATCCAGTGTCACATGATCAAACTCTGCCTGTTCCATATTCATCATGATGAATCGTGAAGCGTTCCATACCTTGTTGGCGAAATTACGGCTTGCCTCTACACGCTCCATGTAGAAACGCATATCATTTCCAGGAGCATTTCCTGTTACCAGAGTAAATCTAAGCGCATCTGCTCCATACTGATCGATCACTTCAAGAGGATCAATTCCGTTTCCAAGGGATTTGCTCATCTTGCGTCCCTGGTCATCTCTTACCAGCCCATGGATCAGGACTGTATTGAACGGGCATTTTCCTGTATGCTCATATCCTGAGAATACCATACGAACAACCCAGAAGAAAATAATATCATATCCTGTTACCAGTGTGTTGGTCGGATAAAAATAATCCATCTCCGGCGTCTTTTCCGGCCATCCAAGTGTTGAGAACGGCCAGAGAGCGGAGCTGAACCATGTATCCAGGGTATCCTCATCCTGGGTCAGATGTCTGCATCCGCATTTCGGGCATACTTCCGGCATCTCTTCCGCTACGACGATTTCTCCGCATTCGTCACAGTAATAAGCCGGGATTCTGTGTCCCCACCACAGCTGTCTGGAAATACACCAGTCGCGGATATTTTCCAGCCAGTGAAGATATGTTTTTGTATAGCGTTCCGGAACGAATTTCAGATCGCCGTTCTTCACTGCTTCGATTGCAGGTTTTGCAAGCTCATCCATCTTAACAAACCACTGCGGTTTGATCATTGGCTCGATCGTTGTTCCGCATCGGTCATGAGTTCCAACGTTATGTTCATGATCTTTGATCTTTACCAGATATCCCTGTTCTTCCAGGTCTTTTACGATGGCCTTTCTTGCCTCATAGCGGTCCATTCCCTCGTATTTACCGCCATTTTCATTAATCGTTGCATCATCGTTTAAGATATTGATTTCTTCCAGATTATGACGTTTTCCAACTTCAAAGTCATTCGGATCGTGAGCCGGTGTAATCTTAACGGCTCCGGTTCCAAATTCACGGTCTACATATTCATCTGCTACAACCGGAATCTGGCGGCCGCAAAGCGGAAGTTCCAGCATCTTTCCAACCAGATGAGTATAACGTTCATCTTCAGGGTGAACTGCAACCGCTGTATCACCCAGCATTGTCTCCGGACGTGTGGTCGCGATTTCCACATACTCATCACTTCCAACTACCGGATATTTGATATGCCAGAAATGTCCTGCCTGATCTTCATATTCTACTTCCGCATCGGAAATGGATGTCTGGCAGACCGGACACCAGTTGATGATTCTGGATCCTCTGTAAATGTATCCTTTGTTGTAAAGGTCGATAAATACCTTCTGAACGGCTTTGGAACAGCCTTCGTCCATGGTGAAACGCTCTCTGTCCCAGTCACATGCAGAGCCCAGTTTCTTTAACTGGCTTACGATCGTTCCGCCGTACTCCTCTTTCCACTTCCATGCACGTTCCAGAAATTTCTCTCTTCCAAGATCTTCTTTCTCAATTCCTTCTTTTTTCAGAGCATCGATGATCTTTACTTCTGTAGCAATGCTGGCGTGGTCCGTTCCTGGCTGCCACAAAGTATTATAACCCTGCATCTTCTTAAACCGGATCAGAATATCCTGCAGTGTCTCATCCAGCGCATGTCCCATATGAAGTTTTCCCGTAATGTTTGGAGGCGGGATTACGATAGTATAAGGTTTCTTGGTTTCATCTACTTCCGCGTGGAAGTATTTGTTATCCAGCCATTTCTGGTACAGGCGGTCTTCAATCTCGCCCGGATTATAAGTTTTTTCTAATTCTTTTTTCATGCTGCTAACTCCTATCTGAAATATCTATTTTATTTTTTTGTTTGTCCGCTTCTCTTTCATGCCGGGTCAGCGCCTGCTGACATTCATTCAGCCGGTGCTCCAGCCTCTCGCGGCATACAATCCGCTTCGGCAGATCAAACAATGCTTTCGGGTAATACAGCCATGCTCTGGCCTTCTTTAAATGATATTTTTCCAATACATGGACCAGATTTTCTGCATTTTCCGTAAGGTCTTCACAGAATTTCAATCTGGAAGAAATTTTAGTACAAAATTCAAATAAATTCCACTGTTCTTCTGAAATATAGCAGAATAACACCTCAAATTTTTCATAATAAAACTTAAGATCACTGGCAATATCCTGATAATCAGACTCCAGCCGCATCCGGGAACTGGTCTTGTGACCGCTCATCATGCGATAAAGCCTCTCTGTTTCCAATGCTTTCTTCTGCATCTGATACAAAATGATCAGGAACAGAAGGACAACGATCACAACTGCCGCTGCCTGCCATAGAAATCTTATGATCGGAAATTCAAAATATACAACTGCAGCTGCTGCCAGAATCAGGGCCGCAATGGCCATGACCATAAACGATCTGAAAATCACCTGCTTGTTTTTTCGTTCTTTCTCAGCTGTCTGAATTTTCCCATACAGTTCCTGTTCCTCTTTCGTAACAATATCCAGTTCCTTTTCCAGCTGTTTCTTTTCTCCTTCCAGAGACTGTATCTTCTGCAGCCCTGTCATCAGTTCTTTTTCTCTCTCCCACAAAGGAAAAAATTCCTCATCACTGACCCGTCCGCCGGATATATCATAAAAGTTTCTGGCAAATGCCCGGTTATACAGCCGGGCTGCTTCCTCCACTTCCTTTGCTTCTTCATCTCCCAAATGTTCTATTGTCTCAAGATCTTCTTCTCTTGCCAGGATGCCTGCGATTTCATCTTCATATAAAGTTACAAACCGTTGTTCCAAAAGCACTTCTTTTGTATTCTCAAGATCTTCAGATAATCTCTTTTTTGTATTCATCTTTCCACTTCTCCAGTACTGCTTTTGTCAATCTTCTTGTTATCACGTCATCCGCTTTCTTCCTATGGTAATCTATTTTCTTCAATTTAACAAACTCTTCTTGATTTTCTATTTCTTCCTCCCTCTGCTTTATATTATCATAAATTGTCCTGCACCGCTCCTCTGAAAAGGAAATTTTCTCACCATCTTTTATAAATGAGCTATAATCTCCCTGGAGATACGATACCATAAAATAGGCTTCCTGTACCTCTCTTCTTTCCTTGATTGCCAGCGCTTTCCGAAAAGATTCCTTTGCCTCATCGAAACAAAACATCCTGCTCTGGCACAGCCCCAGATGATACAGAATCTCGATTCTCTCCCTTGCCTGAAACTGTCCCACAGCATCTTTTAACGCCTGATATCCTTTCATCGCGCTCAAATACTGATGATGTTCCAGATACATGTCTGCCAGCATTTTCTGTTTCTTGGCCATAGAATATAAATAGGTCGTCCGCAGCCGCTGCTGGAACTGCTGCTTTTCATCTGCGGTAAAAAAATTTCTGAAATTGATGATTTCCTTGATCTGCTGGACTGCATCTTCGTTTTCCAGAGAAATGCCCAGTTCTTCTTTCATATACGATTTCATACGGAAGTCAATTCCTTCCATCAGGAAAAAGATCATATACTGATCCAGAAGATAGCATAACTCTTCATAGCTGGAAAAAGATCTGTGGATCTTTTCAATCCGGTAAGGATATGACGCTTCCTGCGTTTCACAAAGTACGATCTTACTCATGAGATTCCCCCCTTTCCAGCCGAATCACCTGCTGCCATACCTGATGGCTGGACGGTCTTATGCTTCCGAATCCTTCATCGGTTACTTTAATTTTGCACCGGCCCGGAGAAAGATATTCTCCCCGCATCTTCAGCTTATAGACAATATCTCTGCTCTTCTTCAGCCCTGTCAGCGGCATGCAGACGGAAGCCATCTTTCTTCCTTCTTTGCTTCTGAATTCAAATATGATCTTTGTAATTCCGGATACAAAGATTTCAATCTCTCCTTTTGCCTCAAACCACGGCTTTCCTTCCGGAAGCAGAGGATAAAACACATCTCTTCCATGATGATGAAGTACCAGCCCAATCTGGCATAAGGTCATCTGATCTGTGATGATACGGGCATCCTGCTTTTCGGATCCTGTCTCTTTTCCTGCCAGATATGCCGCTCCCTGCGCAAAAAGATGTTTTCCCATAAAAACTCTTCTTCCCCGGCACAAAATTCTTGTGGACTGCTGAAACCACTGTCCGTCAAATCCTTCTCCGCACAGATAAACAGAGGCCGTCACCCCCCGGGACAGGGTGTTCTTTATGATTTCCGAAAAAGCCTGGTCTTTTTCTCCTCTGGTCCTGGCTTTTTCCATCTGCCTGGTCATATCCTGTTTTTCTACGACTGTCTTTCCGGACTGTTCTTTTACTTCATAATAGACAAATCTGGCGCCGTCATAATCGTAGACCGCTGTTTTTCCGCGTTTCAGGTCGTTGTTCTGAATTTTAACCAGCCCAAGGACTGCCTCTTCTTTCGTATAAAGCTTTACAACACCTTCTCCTTCCAGCCGTTCACTGAGTTCCTCTGCTTCTTTTATCTCCATTGGAGTCAGCTGGTCCATTACGATGCCGAATGATCCCTTATGTTCCTTGTCCTGATCCAAAATCTCTGTTATGTAATCTGCCCATGAACCCTTGTACTGTACCGGCTCCTCTTCTGTAATCCTCTGCCCGTCCATCCGGCAGATATAAACTTTGCCGTTTTCGAAGTGTAATCCTGTCTGCATTTTTTAATCCCCTGTCATCGGTTTGATAAAGTTTACCATGCTTTTTTTAATCTGATACTGTTCCATTGATGTTATGATTCCATCTCTGTACTTTTCCCTTGTCATCTCGTTCAGCTCATAAAACCGGCTTCCTTTACTTTGTTCAATGTGCCGGATAAACCGGATATCTTTTCTCCTCCGTGTTTCTTCTCCCGGGGCAGCGATAAAATAGTCATTCAGCTCATCCGCAAATATCACGGCGGATGTCACATAATATCCCGGGAACAGTTCTTTCATCGTCAGTTCTTTCCATTGTTTTCCTCTTGCATAGGCATAATGGAATACCATCTGCAGACCTTCCGGAGCCTGATATTCGATGAACGTCTCTCCATACAAATATTTGGGAAGATCCAGATAATCCACAAATTCAAACAGTACCGGAAAAATATCCCCTGTCTGGAGCTGCATATCTCTGATCTTCTCGATCCGCCTTCTTTGTTTTTCTCCTAATTCTTTTCCTTTGTAATATCCAAGATACAGGCCCTGATATACCCAGTCTTTTTTGCCTGCATCGATCTTTCGTCCTACCTGTTCATAGAAAAGTTCAGGCAGTTCATTGTGGCTGCGGCAGGCATAATCTACATATTCCACCAGGACGGAATCCGTCAGTTCCTGATTTGGCTCACCCTCTGTCAGGTACTGGTCAAATACCGGGAATTCCGTTCCATCGATTCCTTCCTGAATGCATGTCCTGAGCACTTCTTCCACGAAAGAATTCTCATACATATCCATTTCTTTTCCTGCTTCCCACAGCTTTAACATCTGTTCCCGTTTTCCTTTAAAATATGTCTGGAGGTATTCTATGATCTCTCTGTTGTACTGCCCATGTTCGAAGGCACGGCTGCACATGCCGATCAGCATATCGGACCGCTGCGCATTCAGTGCATTCAGTGCGTAGACTGTCACCTTTTTCAGCAGATCCGGTTTCAGGAAATGATAGCCATACTGCTGTATGCCTTTTAAAGCTTCTTCATACAGACCTCCTGCGATAAAATATTCGATCATATGGATTCGATTCTTTGGAGGGAGTTTCTTCCAGTCCACATACTGCAGAGCCTTTTTCAGCTCCTCTTTCTTCTCATTTTTCCAGTAGTAATCCAGAACTTTTTCAAAAATCTCCTGTCTGCATCCTTCTTCCAGAGAACCACATTCTACAGCCGCAAGAACCTCCGGAAAATCCTGTTCGGAAAGCTTTGTTTTTCTCAGAAATTCTTTACTCTTGTAAAGCAGATAGTGTTCGTTGGTTCCGCTGCATCTTTGACAGTATGTCCGGATCTGCTCCCTGGTCCAGATCTGATTCAGCTGATAGGTCACTGATCCCACATACCGATTCTCCTCCTGATCGAAAAATACAAGCAGCGCGCTGGAATCCAGAATCTCAACATATTCTGTTCTTCCCTTCATTGATTTGATATCCGGCTGACGCTTCTGCTTCTGAAATACCGCCACTTTTTTCAAAAATGCCTGATCGCAGACCAGTTCCTGATAAAATAAAACATTTCCAAGATCATCTGCTGTCTCCTCTTTCTCCAGCAGCTCCTCAAAATAGTAATGATAGAGCAGAGAAAGATGCTGATTGAGGCGTCCTTCTTTCAATTCCTCTGCCAGGAACGGAAAAATAATCTCTTCATAATTCTGGAAAATCCTCTGGTATCTTCTCCTGTTGCTTATGACATTTGCATAGAGGTAGCTCTGCTCATACCGGCTCAGTGTGTTGCTGTAGGAAAAATAGATCAGAATCTCTTCCGGAAGCACAGGATACTGATCCTCCGGAATCGTACGGAGAAACGCCTCCTGCAGTCCGATCAGCTGAATTCCTTCTTCCAGTGCCTTTTCATAATATGGATGACAGTCTGCCTCCATACAATTCCCCTGAATCAAAAGCGCGCAGATTCCCTGCAGCACCTCTGTCATCGGGTATTCTTCATAAATACATACAAGAAGCCATAACAGTTCTTCTGAAAATGTTTTTTCCCTGGAAATCAGAAAACAGACTCTCTGAATCAGTTTATCGCTTAAAAGTTCTTCTTTTGCGGCAAATTCCAGAACATCCAGTTCAAAAGGCTCCAGCCGGTGCAGAAGTTCCGGCGTCTCTCCAAAGAGGCAGCATGCTTCAAACTGCAGCAGAGGAGACCGATCCCCTCTCTGATAAACTTCTTTCATCTTCTCAATCTGAATCCTGGCGTCATAAGCGATATCCTTATCCAGATTGATCAAAAACCAGAGCAGAAAACCATTATCCGGATGTTCCTTAAACAGCTGACGGATCTCATTGACGGCCTGCTGGATTGTCTCTTCCTTTCTGTCATAGAGCGCGTTCAGATAAGCATAGTATCCTTTCAGACTTTCACCGGCGTCTTCAAGAAATGACCGTACATCATTCAGCCGGCTCTTCATATCTTTCTCACCGGAAAGAATCCCAAGATGCAGTCTTGCCAGCTGATACGCTTTGCTATGATTCAGCCCTGCCGGCATCTGATTTAAAATCTGATACTCTCTCTTGATAAATTCATCCTGCTCAATTCTGCCTGTACAGAAATCCACATATGCCTGGAACATTTTCTTCTGCTTGGACTGTTCCTGCTTTATTTTTTCTTCTACATTCTCTTCATAGGTAACTTCAATGTCAATCACATCATGCACGGTCTCAAAAATCACATGACAGACACTTCCATCCTGAGGGATCGCCTCCAGATATACTGGAAGATGGAAAAAGCCATCCTCGAAATCCCCGCTGCTGAAAGTTTCCTTTTCCACCGAAAGAAACTCGCCCCGGATGCTGACTCTTCCTTCTATGTGTCCCCATCCTTCCCGCTTTACCGTGATCTTCAGCGGGTCATCCAGATTCCACTGAAAAATCTGATATTTGCTCTTGGCAGCCGTCAGTCTCACCGGCTCTTTCTGTTTTGCCGTAATCAGAAATTCTTCCAGAATCTGTTCCCGGTTGCGCCCCATCAGCAGCTGATGATATACATTTTGATATTCCGGGTATTGTCCCAGATATTTTTCTTTAAATGATTCTGAAAAAAAGAGGGCCTTGGCTCTGTTCTTATCTTCCTTCAGCATTTCTGTAAAGGTTTGTAACTGTTCTGACATAATCCGTCTTTCGCTCCTTGCCAATCAAATACATTGCTCGTATAATATAATAGATCTCAATTAAATTTTATTATACCAAATTTCGACACAATAGAAAAGAAGGTTTGTTATCATGGAAAAAAAACAGGCATTTCACGGAAGTGATTTAGAAAAAATAGAAAAAATTTATGGAATCAAAAAAGAAGACATCATCCCCTTTGGCGGAAACGTAAATCCTCTGGGGATTTCACCTCTTTTAAAACAGAGCATGGCCGAACATCTGGACTCTGTCTGCGAATATCCGGACAGAGATTATAAAGAGCTGAGGGACTCCCTGAGCCATTATCTTGGAATTCCGGCCGCCAATATCATCCCGGGGAACGGAGCAACTGAGCTGATCGGCCTCACATTTCAGGTCCTGTGCCCGAAAAATGCTCTGCTGCTGGCTCCCACCTACTCAGAATACACACGGGAAATTTCTCTGGCAGGCGGTTCCTACAAAGAATACTTTCTGAAAGAAGAGAATGATTTTCATCTGGATCTGGAAGACCTGAAAAATCATCTTACCAAAGATGTAGATCTGTTTGCTTTCTGCAATCCCAATAATCCTACTTCCAGTGCTCTGGATACCGGTGAAATCCGTGAGATTCTGGAACACTGCCGCAGACAGGGAATTTTTGTTATGATCGATGAGACCTATGTGGAATTTGCGCCGGACATCCAAAAAATCTCCGCAGTTCCCCTTGTCCCGGATTATGACAACCTTATGATCCTCCGTGGAACATCCAAGTTTTTCGCGGTTCCCGGCCTTCGTCTCGGTTACGGCCTCTGTTCCAATTCCCGTTTTCTCGAGGAACTCAGCCGGATCAAAAATCCGTGGACGATCAATACTCTGGCCGCAGTATCCGGCGGCGTTATGTTTCAGGATGAGTCTTATATCCAGCGCACCAGATCTTTAATCTCAGAAGAGCGGAAGCGTTGTCTTGATATTCTGTCTCAATGTCCTCAATATAAAACGTATCCGGCTTTTGCGAATTTTCTTCTGGTTGGTCTGATGGACGGCACAACATCTTTTGAGATGTTTGAAAAATGCATTCGAAAGAACCTGATGATCCGGGACTGCAGCAGCTTTGAGGGGCTGCAGGGTGAATACATCCGATTCTGTATTCAGACAAAAGAAGCCAATGACCGTCTCCTGAAAATACTGACAGAGCAATAAACAGATTGTATCTGCAGACAGAATTCCATTTTACCTGTATTTGGGACAAAAAAATAAAAAGCTTTCTTTTTGGAAACCGGCTCTTCCAGGCCTTTCCGCTAAAGAAAGCTTTTTTGATTTTCTATTTTGCTGCGATAACTTCAATCTCGATCAGCGCGCCTTTTGGAAGGGCTCCCGCTTCTACGCAGGATCTCGCTGGTTTGCTGTCATTAAAATAAGTTTCGTAGATTTCATTTACAACTCCGAAATCGCTGACGTCATCTAAAAATACCGTTGTCTTGATCACGTCACTCAGAGTCAGACCTGCCGCCTTTAAGACAGCCTTCAGATTCTCAAGCACCTGTTTTGTCTGTGCTTCGATTCCTTCCGCCAGTTCCTGGGTATTCGGATCCAGACCGATCTGACCTGATGTAAATACAAAATCTCCTGCCTCTACCGCATGGCAGTACGGCCCTACTGCTGCAGGTGCATTTTCTGCATTGATTATCTTCTTTTCCATGATTTCACCTTCTGTCTGATATTTTCCTTTTTAAGGCAAATGCCTTACTCGATCCAGCCAATGGATGGGTAATAACGGAACCAGGCCTTGCCCAGAATTTCATCCCTTCTGACATAATGCGTCTGCCAGTCTCTGGCGTCATTGGAATTATTCCGGTTATCTCCCATAACGAAATATCCGTCTTTCGGCACTGTGTAAGGCCCAAAATCCTCTACCGGCTCTTCCTTGATATACGGCTCGTCCAGCGGGGTTGTGCTGTTGTTGATGTATACCTTTCCGTCTCTTACTTCCACTGTCTCTCCCGGAAGCGCAATGACTCTTTTGATAAACCATTCCTCTTCGTTGTCCGGATATTCAAAGATGATAATATCTCCCCGTTCCGGATCGTTAAACCAGTAAGCGGTTCTAAGAGCAATCAGTTTATCGCCTGTCATAATCGTATTCTCCATGGACCCACTTGGAATATTTGCGTTAATGATCACAAAGTTTGTAATCACTTCCGTCAGTCCAATGGTAATGATAATGCAAAGAATCCAGCTGAATACCTCTCTCTTCCAGGATCTTTCTTTCTTTGCCTTTTTGCTCATGATTCCTAGTCCTCAAAACCGCGGTAAATAATCTCATGTCTTCCCGGTCCGTTGGAAATCAAAGTAATCGGATAACCTATCTTTTCCTCGATAAACTCAACATATTTGCGGCAGTTCTCCGGAAGATCTTCATATTTTGTAATACCGCGGATATCACATTTCCATCCTGGCAGAACTTCCAAGACCGGTTTTGCCTTCTCTAACTTATTCGTTGTCGGGAAATCTGTTGTGACTTCACCGTCAATTTCATATCCTACACATACCGGAATCTCATCCAGATATCCCAGTACATCCAATACTGTAAACGCAACATCAGTTGTTCCCTGCAGGCGGCATCCATACTTCGTTGCCACAACGTCAAACCATCCCATTCTTCTTGGACGTCCTGTTGTCGCTCCGAATTCTCCGCCGTCTCCGCCTCGTTTCCTGAGCTCATCTGCTTCATCTCCGAAAATCTCACTTACAAACGCTCCTGCTCCTACTGCGCTGGAATATGCTTTTACAACCGTTACGATCTTTTTGATCTCATATGGAGGGATTCCCGCTCCGATTGCGCCGTATCCTGCTAAAGTAGATGAGGATGTTACCATCGGATAAATTCCGTGATCCGGATCCTTCAGAGAACCAAGCTGACCTTCCAGAAGGATCTCTTTTCCTTCTTTCAGAGCCTGATTCAGGAACAATGAAACATCACACACATATGGCTCTACCATTTTTCTGTATTCCATCAGCGTCTGGAAGAGTTCTTCTTCATCCAGAAGCGGTTTGTGATATAAATGTTCCAAAAGCACATTCTTTGTCTCACACACTTTATGGATCTTATGTTTTAATGACTCTTCATCAAACAATTCACTGACCTGAAATCCGATCTTTGCATATTTGTCAGAATAAAACGGCGCGATTCCGGATTTTGTGGATCCGAAAGATTCTTTTCCAAGCCGCTCTTCTTCATACTGATCAAACAGTACATGATACGGCATTACCATCTGCGCTCTGTCTGACACAAGGATCTTTGGTCTCGGAACTCCCTGTGATACAATGCTTTCAATTTCTTCAAATAATACGGGAATATTTAACGCTACTCCATTTCCAATGACGCTGGTCGTATGGTTATAGAATACTCCAGATGGCAGGGTATGCAGAGCGAATTTACCATAATCATTGATGATGGTATGTCCTGCGTTTGCCCCTCCCTGGAAACGAACGATGATATCAGATGTTTCACCCAGCATATCTGTAATCTTTCCTTTACCTTCGTCTCCCCAATTGGCTCCAACAATTGCTTTTACCATATGTGTATCCTCCTAAATTCAATTTCCTGTGGCTTGCATGCTGTCCCTTCTGACAGAATGACAGCATTTTCATTCTATATTGTTTTATGCACTCTGTCAAGGCAGTGTGCCAAAATGCCCCTTATTTTTCCTAAAAGTTGCCTAATATTTTGAAATCTTTTGTCTCTTCCCGAATGCCTGCCAGAGCATTTCGAATAGCCGGATCATTCAGGTTTCCAATCACATCAATGTAAAATCCATATTCCCACTGACGTCCCGGAAGAGGTCTGGATTCAATGTTGCACATATTGACGTCATTAAACATAAAATGCATCAGGATATTGTACAAAGATCCGACTTCATGCGGCGCGCTGAAACTGATGCTGACTTTTCGGGCGTCTGTTCTGTACTGCTTTTTCTTTGACATGATCACAAAACGCGTCGTATTATTTCCTTCATAGTTTACTTCTCTCTGCAGGATCTTAAGACCATAAAGCTTCGCGGCTCTTTTGCTGCAGATTGCCGCTTTTGACGGGTCTTTGTCATCTGCCACTTTTTTAGCGCTGATGGCTGTATTGGCAACTTTTACCTGGTCCCAGTCCCACTGATCCAGGAATTTTTTGCACTGCAGAAGTCCCTGATGATGGGAATAAACCTTTTTGATCTGGTCTAAGCTGGAATCCGGAAGCCCTGCAAGAACATGATGGCACTCAACTGTTTCCTCTCCTACAATGCAGATATCATAATCCAGGATCATATCATAGATCCCGCTGACCGTTCCGGCGGATGTATTCTCAATTGGAAGGACTCCATAATCGGCTTCTCCGGCATCCAGTGTTTTGACTACATCTTTAAATTCAGGCACAGAAAAATTCTTTACATCTTCTCCGAAATATTTTACCATAGCCTCTTCCTGATAAGCTCCCGGAATTCCCTGATATACCACCTTTGTATCTTCGTTGATGTCCAGATGATCTACCTCCACAAAATTTTTCTGAATATAGTGATCCTCTCTGGACAGGATACTGTACTGGTATCTTCTGCTGATAGACATCAGCTGCAGAAAAATCTCTTCTGTAGCTTTTTTCATAAAAGGATTTTCTTCTCCTTTTGTCAGCACTTCGATCTTTTGTTTTTCTCTTTCAGGATCGTAAATTGCCTTTCCCGTTCCTCGTTTATTTTCTGCCACTTCCGCCGAGCATTTCATTCTCTGCGAAAACAGCTTTACCAGTTTATCATCAATTTCATCAATTTCCTGTCGTATTTGTGTTAACTCTCTCATTTGTTCCTCAATTCCTTTTCCAATGTCTCTTTTAACTGGGTCACTGTTTTTTGAAGCAGTGGATGCATCAGATAAGGCGCAATCTCTTCCAGCGGTTCCAGGACAAACATCCTCTTGTGCATCTCTTTATGCGGAATTGTAAGTTCTCTCTCATTTACAATCCGGTCATCATACATAAGGATGTCCAGATCCAGGGTTCTCGGCCCCCAGTGAATGGTTCTCTTCCGTCCTGCCTGTTTCTCCAGATCCATCAGGAAATCCAGAAGTTCCATTGGTTCTTTCAGTGTGTCAATGGCAATGCAGCCATTCAGAAAATCTTCCTGCTCCACTCCGCCGTAAGGTTTTGTCTCGATCAGACTGGAAACATGAACCACCCTGGTATCTTCCTGAGCTTCAATCCTGTCAATGGCTCTGCTGATATATTCCATCCTGTCTCCCATATTGGAGCCAACACCAATATATACCCTGTGCCATCCTCTGGAAATTTTGACTGCCACGCTATCCAGCGGAATCCCGATCGGCGCCCACGGTTTTTTTACCTGAATCTCGAGTTTTTTCACAAGAGGGAATTCCAGAAGAAGAGTTTTTGCCAGTGTCTCTGCGACTCTCTCAATTAAATCGAACGTATTGTTCTCCATGATTTCCGCAATTCTGTGACACACTTTTCCGTAATCCACTGAAAAATCAATGCAGTCACTGATGCCTGCCCGTTTGGTGTCCGTATCAAGAACCGCGGATACGAGAAATTTCTGTCCCAGCACCTTCTCTTCTTTGTAGACTCCGTGGTTGCTGTAGATTTCCAAGTTTCGAATGATAATCTGATCTGCCATATGACCACTCTCCTTTTACATCGCACAGATTGCTTCTATCATATCCAGCGCCCTTTTATTTTCTTTTATATCGTGGACTCTGAAAAAACGGCATCCTTTCATATATCCGCATACTGTTGTGGCAACAGTTCCCTCGACTCTCTGGTCTGACGGAAGGTCTAATGTCAGACCGATCATGGATTTTCTGGAAGTTCCCAGCAGAACCGGCACTCCCCATTGTCCCATGATTTCCAGATGATTCATCAGCATCAGATTCTGCTCCAGACTCTTTGCAAATCCAATGCCCGGATCCAGCATGATCTTCTCTTTTTTCATTCCTGCCTGCAAAGCCAGATCCATCGTCTCCTGCAGATCATCCGCCACATCTTTCAGATAGTCCTTGTACTCCGTATCTTTTCGATTATGCATCAGACACGCTGCAATATCCGCGTCAGCCAGCACTTCTGCCATGGTTCCATCCCATCTCAGTCCCCAGATATCATTGATCAGATCGGCTCCCGCAGCAATTCCTGCTTTGGCCACCCCTGATTTGTAAGTATCCAGTGAAACCGGAACATCGAATTCCTTCTTTACTGCCTCAATGACCAGAGCTGTTCTCTCGATTTCTTCCTGATCTGAAATCAAAGTATATCCCGGTCTTGTGGATTCTCCGCCTACATCAATGATATCCGCTCCCTGTTCGATCATCTCCCGGGCATGACGCAGCGCCGCATCCAGATTGTTGTATTTTCCTCCGTCAGAAAATGAATCCGGCGTTACGTTGAGAATCCCCATAATATATCCATGCTGTTCTGTCTGAAAATCTCTGTTCCCTATTCTCATATATGGTCTCCTAATATCTGTATCTGTTGTTTTTTTTGTCTTCCGGCCAATAGCATTCCTTCTTTGCACTGCAGTGGATGCAGTCCCTCGACAGTTTATCCGCGTCATAAAAAATATCGGAAAAACTCTCCGGATCACTTTGTCCTTCTCTTCGATGTCCCCTGATCGTATCTGTGATCAGAGAAATCTCCCACGGCTCATATCCGCATTCCGGCAGGATCTCTTCTGCAAGATCCGCGCCGGCTTCTTCATGAGATTTTCCATTCTCATATTCTTCCATCCTTCCGAGATCATGAAGGAAAGCAGTTCCATAGATAATATCTTTGGAAATCTCCAATTTCTTTTCCAGAACGATAATGTAACAGATTCTTGCCACAGCTAGAAAATGCTCCATATCATGACAGCAGAAACGTCTGTCCCGCTCCTTTTTTTTCAATCTCTGATATTCTCTTTGAAATATTTTGTTTTGGATTATTTTCTGGTATCGTTCCACATTTCTTTCCCCTGTAATTCCTTCTGAAAAGACAAAGTTCCGAAAATTACGATCACATCGTCTTTCCCGGCTTTCTCCTTTACTTCTTCCAGACAGGAAGCCAGCCGTTTTCTTATATATACTGTTTCACAGTATTTTTCCGCTGCCTCTCCAAGCTTCCTGCTGGAAAGCGCCCGCGGATTATCCGGCGCCACTGTGTAAATACAGTCAGCGATTCCCGCCGTCTCCTCCAGCATCTGCTCATATTCCTTATCTGCCAGTACACCCATTATATAAATTATTCTCTTGTTTGTAAAATTATTTCGAAGAAATTCTGCCAGACATCTGGCTCCGTCCGGATTATGGGCGCCGTCACAGAAAATCTCCGGATCTTCTGACAGCAGTTCCAGGCGTCCTCTCCATACAGTATTCCTGAATCCTTCTTCTGTCTGAAACTCACTGATGCAGTAATAATTTTTAATGATCTCCAGCACTTCCAAAGCAGTCGCTGCATTGTATATCTGATGGGTCCCCAGAAGCGGGATCTCAATTTTTTCATACCACCGTCCATGACTGCTTCGGTAAGAAAAACTTTGTCCTTTCAGCGACTGGGATAAAATACGGATTCCGGCAGTATTCACAAAGTCAAGGCGGCAGTGTTTTGCTTCTGCCGCGGCCTTGATCACTTCATTGGCTTCCTGATCATTATCATAAGAGACGACAGGACATCCTTCTTTTATGATTCCCGCCTTTTCTCCCGCAATTTCAGTGATCGTATTCCCAAGATACTGCATATGATCATATCCGATCGAAGCAATCACCGTACAGACCGGCCGTGAAACAATATTAGTAGCATCCAGTCTTCCGCCCATTCCTGTTTCCAGCAGCACTGCGTCCACTTTTTTGTCACGGAAATACAAAAAACTCAAGGCTGTCTCAATCTCAAACATGGTCGGATGATCCATCCCGTCCTTTACCATACCGTCTGCTTCCTTTTTTACCTGTTCCACATAATAGCACAGATCTTCTTTGGATATATTTTCTTCATTGATCCGAAACCGTTCCTCATAGGAAAAAGAAGCCGGGGAAACATATCGTCCTGCACGGTATCCGCTTTCCCGAAATACGGAAGCCAGAAAAGCAAGGATCGATCCCTTGCCATTGGTTCCCGCAATGTGTACGATCCTCAGCTGCTCCTGAGGATTTCCCAGCCGTCTAAGCAGTTCCCGGATACTGTCCAGTCCAAGTACAGTTCCAAACTTATTGGTGTTTTGTATGAAATTCATCGCTTCGTCATAAGTCATATCCAGTTCTCCTCTATCTTTTCTCAGGTTCTGCAGCCAGAGCCTCTTTGATTACCTGATTCATGTCTTTTACATACACAATCTCAAGTCCTTCTGTGATTTCTTCATGGAATTCTCCGATATCTTTTCTGTTGGATTTTGGCACCAGAACTTTTCGAATTCCCAGCCGTTTCGCTGCCAGAAGTTTTTCTTTCAAACCGCCGATTGGCAGAACTTCACCCCGGATCGTTACTTCTCCGGTCATCGCCAGATCTCCATGCACCTTTTTCTTCGTAATGGCTGAAAGCACCGCTGTTGTCATGGTAATACCCGCAGACGGCCCGTCTTTTGGAACCGCTCCTTCCGGAACGTGGATATGAATGTCGTGTTTTTCGAAAAAGTCTGACTTGATCTTATATTTCCTGCTCTGGCTGCGGATATAACTGATGGCCGCCTGAGAAGATTCTTTCATTACATCTCCCAGAGATCCGGTCACCTGGATTCGGCCTTTTCCCGGCATTACATTGACTTCTATTTTCAGCGTTGCTCCTCCGACCGGCGTCCATGCCAGTCCATGAACGATTCCGATCTGATCCCGCAGAGACTCTTTTTCCCACTCATACGGCGGATTTCCAAGATAATCCTGTACTTTCTTCTTCGTAATCGTAACTTTTCTATGCTTCTTCTGGAAAATATCTTTTGTTACTTTTCTGGATACCTGCCCGATCTTTCTTTCCAGGTCTCGGACGCCTGCCTCTCTCGTATAAGAGGAAATCAGGAATTTTATGGCATCGTCTTTCCACTGGATCTGCTGTTCATTCAATCCATTGGCTTCTCTTTGCTTTTTCACCAGATATTTTTCCGCAATATGATATTTTTCATTTTCTGAATAGCTGGACACCTCGATGATCTCCATACGATCCAGCAGAGGTCTTGGGATCAGGGACAGGTCGTTTGCCGTTGCAATGAAAAGTACATCGCTCAAATTCAGCGGAACCTCCAGATAATGATCCTGAAAATGTTCATTCTGTTCCGGATCCAGCACTTCCAGCAGGGCAGAAGCCGTATCTCCTCGCTGATCCTTTCCGGCTTTATCTATCTCATCCAAAAGCATCAGCGGATTTCGGACTTTGACTCTGCGCAGCGCTTCCACGATTCGTCCCGGCATGGCACCCACATAAGTTTTCCTGTGCCCGCGGATTTCGGACTCATCTCTCACACCGCCCAGAGACAGACGGATATATTCTTTCTCCGTTGCCTTGGCAATGGATTTGGCAATGGATGTTTTCCCTGTGCCCGGAGGGCCAAACAGACATAAGATCGCCGCATCCTTTTTCCCGCTCATGGCGCGGGCTGCCAGATATTCCAGAATTCTTTCTTTTACTTTTTCCAGACCGTAATGGTCTTCATTTAAGATCTTTTCCGCCCGGTCCAGATCCTGGGAATCCCTGGAGCGGCGTTCCCACGGCACATCCAGCATCGTCTCAATATAAGTCCTTAAAACGGAGCTTTCCGGCGTGCTCATTCCGATAGCCTGAAATCTGCCAATCTCCTTTTTTATCTTATCTTTTACTTCTTTTGAAGCCTTCAGTTTCCTCAGCTGGTCCAGAAACTCCTGTGCCTCATCTTCGACACTGGTTTCCCCCAGTTCTTCCCGAATCACCTTCATCTCTTCCCGAAGCATATATTCTTTTTGATTTTTATCTACATTTGCCCTGACTTTTTTCTGGATTTCACCGCGGATCTGCATGACTTCCAGCTCTTCCCCCAGAAGAGCCAGCATTGCTTCACATCTGGCTTTTAAATCCATTTCTTCCAGGATTCTCTGCTTGTCTTCCAGGGAAAATGGTATATGAGTCGCCAGCTGATCAACCAGCAGTTCCAGATCCTGCTGCATCAGGATATAGCTGACAAGATTCTGATCCATCTTGCCCCATGTTTCTGCATAGTGTTCAAAACTTTCTTTGATCGAACGGATCATAGCCTCCCTTTCATATGGCGCGAAAGGTTCCTGCTCCACATGATTGTAAGCGACTTCTACACGAAACAGCGGTTCTTCATCTACAACGCCCGTCATTTCCGCCCGGAATAGTCCTTCCGCAAAAATTCTTACAATATTCTGCGGAAGTTTTACCATCTGTTTGATCTTTGCCAATGTACCCACCTGATACAGATCAATGATTCCCGGATCCTCCACTGTGGGATCCATCTGATTATTCAGGAAGATTATCTGATCCTGCTCCATCGCCTCCTCAATGGCCCGGATTGACTTGCTTCTGGATACATCAAAATGAATCACCGTGTTGGGGAAGACATATTTTCCTCGCAGGGCAAGCATTGGTAATGTTTTTTTCATTTGACACTCCTTCTTAAAAGAAAAACTGCTTTTGACACAAGAATTTCTTGTACGAAAGCAGTTTTTGCTTCAGGCTTCCGCCTGATTCCATCTTGTTTACGCAATCTCAGGATTGCTCTTCATCATTCTCTTCTTGGACGCTGAAGATTTCACCTTCCGGTCGGAATATTCAATCTTCGGTTCTGCGCCATTCTCCACCACATCTTTTGTGATGATGCACCTGGATACATTTGGCTCTGAAGGAATCTGATACATCAGTTCCATGATAACCTCTTCTACGATTGCGCGAAGTCCTCTTGCACCTGTCTTACGGTCCAGAGCTTTGCGGGCAATCGCTTCCAGTGCTTCGTCTTCAAACTCAAGCGCAACGCCGTCCATCTCAAATAATTTCTTATACTGTTTCACAAGCGCGCTTTTTGGCTCCTTCAAAATACGAACCAGCGCGTTCTGATCCAGAGGATTTAATGACACATTAACCGGTACACGTCCGATAAATTCCGGAATCAGTCCGTATTTTACAAAATCCTCCGGCAGCACCTGGTGAAGCAGTGCCCCCAGGTCTTTTTCTGTCTGGCCGACCACATCTGCGCCAAATCCAATGGATTTTTTCCCGATTCTGGATTCAATGATCTTCTCCAGACCATCAAATGCTCCTCCGCAGATAAACAGAATATTGGTCGTATCAATCTGAATGAATTCCTGATGCGGATGCTTTCTTCCACCCTGAGGCGGAACAGACGCAACCGTCCCTTCTATAATCTTCAGGAGCGCCTGCTGAACACCCTCACCTGATACATCCCTGGTAATTGACGTATTTTCAGACTTCCTTGTGATCTTATCAATCTCATCAATATAGATGATGCCGCACTGTGCACGCTCAATGTCATAATCCGCCGCCTGGATGATCTTCAAAAGGATGTTCTCCACATCCTCTCCAACATATCCTGCTTCTGTAAGAGCCGTGGCATCTGCAATGGCAAACGGCACATTCAGCATCTTCGCCAGAGTCTGAGCCAGAAGAGTCTTTCCTGATCCTGTCGGGCCCAGCATTAAAATATTGCTCTTCTGAAGATCAACATCAGAATCTCCGCCCATCAGGATTCTCTTATAATGGTTGTATACGGCTACAGACAGGACTTTCTTTGCCTCATCCTGACCGATCACATACTCATCCAGGAATTCCTTGATCTCTTTTGGCTTCTTTAAATGGATCTCGGCATCTTCCACATATTGTTCAAATTCTTCCGCAATAATCTCGGAACAGATATCGATACACTCATCACAGATATAAACGCCTTTTGCTTTCGGACCTGCAATCAGCTTGCGTACCTGATCCTGAGTCTTATTACAGAAAGAACATCTTAGTACTTTCTTTTCATCGTTATAATTTGGCACCAGAACACCTCAATTCTCTTTCCTTATTGTCTCTTTTCGACAACTTTGTCAATCAGACCATAATCCACTGCTTCCTGAGCAGAAAGCCAGTTATCACGATCCGTGTCTTTGGCAATGGTCTCATACGGCTGTCCGGTATTTTCACTTAAAATCGTATTCAAACGTTTTTTCGTCTTCAGAATATGTTCTGCGGCAATCTCAATCTCTGTTGCCTGTCCCTGTGCTCCTCCGGATGGCTGATGAATCATGATTTCTGCATTCGGCAAAGCAAATCTCTTGCCTTTTGCTCCTCCTGCCAGAAGAAAAGCTCCCATACTTGCCGCCATTCCCATGCACATGGTTGACACATCGCATTTTACATACTGCATAGTGTCATAGATTGCCATTCCTGCTGTCACAGATCCTCCCGGACTGTTGATGTACAAACTGATATCCTTCTCAGGATCTTCGGATTCCAGAAACAGCAGCTGGGAAACGATCAGGCTGGCTGTTGTATCATTTACTTCTTCTCCTAAAAAGATGATTCTCTCTTTTAACAGACGGGAATAAATATCGTAAGATCTTTCTCCTCTGCTCGTCTGTTCAATGACATAAGGTACTAAACTCATACCGCATCCTCCTAAAATCTGTCTTATTTTGCTTCAGCGACGAGGAAATCAACGGCTTTCTGCACTGCGATATCATCCATCATCTGCTCTTTCTGAGCATCCTGGATGAGCTTCTCAAGCTGTTCTGTCTCCATCTGGTACATTGCAGCCATCTTCTCTACTTCTGCCTTATACTCTTCCTCGCTCACTTCAATGTTTTCTGCTTTTACGATTGCTTCTAATACCAGGCGTGTTTCAATTCTCTTCACTGCCTGAGGTTTCATATCATCCGCAAATTTCTGAGCGTCCATTCCGGAGAACTGCAGATACTGCTCCATGCTTAATCCCTGGTAGCTTAATCTCTGAGCAAATTCTTCTGTCATCTGCTGTACCTGTTCTTCTACCATGGCATCCGGAATATCCATCTGAGCGTTTTCAACTGCGAGATCTACAAGTTTGTTTTCTCTCTCTGTCTTTGCTTCTTCTTTCTTACGTTCACGGATCTTTTCTTTGATATCTGCTTTGTACTCATCTAATGTCTCGAATTCAGAAACTTCAGATGCGAACTCATCATCTAACTCCGGAAGTTCTTTTTCTTTGATTGCTTTGATCTTCACTTCAAAGACAGCTTCTTTTCCTGCAAGATCAGCCGCATGATATTCTTCTGGGAATGTTACGTTGATCTCTGTCTCTTCATTGAGTTCTTTTCCGATCAGCTGTTCTTCAAATCCCGGAATAAACGCGCCGGAACCAATGATCAGAGTCTGATCCTGTGCAGTTCCTCCTTCGAATTTTTCTCCATCCACAGAACCGGAGTAATCAATTGTTAAGATATCTCCGTCTTTCACCGGACGATCTTCGATTGTGATCTCTCTTGCGTTCTGCTCCTGAGTTCTCTTGAGTTCTTCCTCTACTTCTTCTTTCTTTACTGTAACTCTTGTCTTAGGAACATCTAATCCTTTGTAATCTCCCAAAGTTACTTCTGGTTTTACCGCAAGTTCCGCTGTAAAGATGAATGGTTTTCCTTTTTCAAGCTGTACGACATCAATTTCCGGTCTGGAAACGATTTCCAAATCGCAGTCCTTCATCTCTTCTGCATAAGCATCCGGAATCAGAATATTAGCCGCATCTTCGTAGAAGATCTCAACGCCGTATTCTTTTTCAATCAGCTTCTGAGGCACCTTTCCTTTACGGAATCCTGGAATGTTGAACTGGTTTTTCTTCTTATTATAAGCTTTTGTAATCGCCGCATCTAATTTTGCCGCGTCAACCTCAATCGTTACCTTTACCATATTATGCTCTAAGTTTTCCACTTGCAAACTCATCTTTATGAATCCTCCTAAAATATTATTATCATTTTGTAAATTCCACAAACATTCAATTATTATAGCATACGCCATACAAACTGCACAAGCTTCTTTATTTAATTTCCGTTATTTTTCTTTATATACATACGGTTTTGATGTCCGAAGCACTCTAGGCGCCTTGCTGACAATGCTGACTGTAAATGTATCTCCGTCTTCCAGAGAATCTTTTGGCACTTCCAGAAGATGTTCATTATGATACGTTGTATTGATCTGTACGTCGTCCACATAAACCTCAGCATAGTTTGTGAAGTTGTTGCCGACAATGAAGACGCTGTCATCCGTTTCGTAAGCCTTCGTCACTTCCAGATCCCTGATTCCAAATGTCAGATCTGTTGCCTTAAACGGATTCTCCTGATTCCACACATACTGTTTTCCATACAGCATGTCATACTGAAGATTTTTCATATCTTCCTGGTAATTTTCTGTGCCCTTTCTTGTCTGATGGAAGCTGTTCATCACTCCATTGTGAATATGGCACTTCTTAAGGATTTCAGATCCCAGGTCATAGGCTTCGATCTCTCCATCTGTTTTCTGGAGTCCCATATTGTCCCAGATAAAATAACTGGTCTCGTATTTGTTGCCATAGGTCAGATCCTCATTTTCAATGTTCAGACTCGGAAGATGATCTCCATACATAACAAGAATTGTTTTCTCGTTGCGTTTCTCCAGAGATTTTACCAGATCTCCTACAAACTGATCCATCTGATATACCTGATTTGCATAATAGGTATATTTATTCTTCATGGCTTCATCATCAATGCCTCCGGTTACTTTGATTTCCGGGTTCTCGATAATTTCTGTAGTCGGATAGTCTCCATGTCCCTGAACAGAAATGCAATAAACATAATCTTCGCCGTCCGTTGAATTCAGGCTGTCATTGATACATCCTGTCAGTACGCTGTCCTTCGCCCATCCGTTTTCTGTCCACTTCTTGATGTTCATGGTTTCTTTTGTTGTAAAAGTATCAAATCCCAGCTGTGAGAACACCAGATCTCTGTCGTAGAACGCCGCACTGTTGTCATGAATTGCATGAGCCGTATATCCCTGTTCTTTCAGAACGGTTGCCATGCTCTCTGTGGTCGTATCCTGGAGCACTGTCTTATACGGATACTCTGCTGCGCCAAAATGATCCAGATTCATGCCTGTGATCACCTCAAACTCTGAGTTGGCAGTTCCTGCTCCGTAGGAAGGCATGGAAAGCTGCCCTGAAGAGTATTCTTTCATATATTTATGGAAATTCGGCAGAGGATCTTTGTTAAATGTAACTCCTTTCACCTGAGTAATATCAAAATGTGACTCAAGCTGTACGAAAATAATGTTTGGCTTTTCCACCGTCTCATTCTTTTTCTTTTCATCCTCTTCCATCTTGGCTACCGCTTTATCTGTCCTGTCCTCAATTCTGTCAATTGTCTTCTCAGAATAATTGGATGGTTTGTCAATTCCATTCTTCAATGCCGTGATCGCAAAACAATAGGATGTTCCATAATCATCAAACGCCAGCAAAATATTATGGATATGATCTGTCAGATCTCCGGTCTTAAATCCCATGGCCGTAACCCCGGAAAAGATCACACAGATCACTGCCAGCTGCAGAAATCCTTTCTTTCTCTTTAATTTTTTCTCCATCGGCAGATACATAAACGCCACAACCAGGAGAACCAGCGCAATCAGCAGCAGCGCTCCCATGGAAACGATCTCGGTCGGACTGAAATAATTTGACATGACCGGAAGCACGGACTTCAAAAGCGTAATGTCCACATAAGTAAATGGTGTATTTCTCGTGTTCAGCATCATCCAGTTGACGATTCCCACCACTGACCATAAAAGCGTTACTACGATATAAGTAAACAAACGTCTTTTTACGACCAGCACAATGGAATATGATAAGAACATGATGAGTATACTATATAAAAACATCTTTGTTCTCTCGTCTGCAAATTGGAAAATACTTGCGAAGTCAGATCTTTGTCTTCCTAATGTTTCCAGGATGATCGTCATCAGTATGGACAGGACCACATTGCACATGATCGGATGTCTGCGCAGTTTATCCACTATGATCAGTCCTGCTTTTTTCCCCGCTGAACCTATTTTCTTTCCTGCTCTCCCTATATTTTTCAAAAAGGTTTTCATAGTTTTCTCCTTCTATCGTAATTTTTCAAAGCAGCATTGGCCTTTTCCTCTTAATTGACCTTAACCATCGTAATATTATACCATCCCCCGTAAAAAGTATCCAGTTTTAACTTCTTAAAACTTTATTAAATCTTTACCTGCCGCCTCGAACCTGTATTCTTTTATAACCTGTTCTTTTCTTATTTTTCATATTTCACAGCGATATCATCCTGATTTTTTGAATTTCTTAAAAATATATTAAATTCCTGTCCTGGTTTGACTTCTTATAATATCTGTGATAACATTCATGCGTCGGGAGTTTTGGGTTTTGAACCTCCGGCAGAATTCAGAAAGAAAGGAGTTTATATAAATTTAAGCGCCATGCACCTTCCTGATACGGACACGGCTTTATGCCATTTGGAAGGTTAACGAGGTGGAAAGTGATCGAAAGATTCGGCGGATGCTTTCCCGTAGCCCCGGTCTATGTGATATACTGTACAAACCCATGGGTGACCATGAAACAAAGGCAGTATAATCCGGGCAAAACCGCATATGATATAGACAAAATGAGAACAGAAATTAAAAAGAAAGCAGGAGAAGCTTTCTCTTCTTTCTTTGCGAAAATTGAATAAGGAGATTTTTATTATGTGTGGAATTATTGGATTTACCGGCAGATTACAGGTAGCTGATATTTTGATTGGAGGTCTTGAGCGTTTGGAATACCGCGGATATGACAGTGCAGGAATCGCGGTCCGCCAGAATGATGCAACCAAGATCATCAAAACTACAGGAAAAGTTGCAGAACTCCGCAAAAAAGCGTCTGAAACAGATGACATCGAAGGAACCTGCGGAATCGGACATACAAGATGGGCAACTCATGGCGGTGTTACAGACATCAACGCGCATCCTCATGTTGCCGGAAAAGTAACTTTAATCCATAACGGTATCATCGAAAACTACAAGGAACTTTCTGCAGCTTTGAAAGATAAAGGATACACTGCTGTTTCTGAAACAGATACAGAAGTTGCGGCAATGCTGATTGATTCCTTATATGACGGAGATCCTTTTAAAGCTCTGAAAGAAGCTGATCAGCAGCTGGCCGGCGCTTATGGATTCTGTATTATGTTCGAAGACCGTCCGGGAGAGATTTACTGCATGCGCAATGCCAGTCCTCTGGTAGCAGTTTCCACCGATGACGGAGCTTTCATCGCTTCTGATATGGTTGCTCTGCTTCCGTACTCTAAAGATTATTTTGTAGTTCCGGAAGAACACATCGTTGTCATGACCCCAGACGGAATTAAGCTTTATACCATGGATCAGGAAGAAGTTGCTCCGAAGATGCTCCATGTTGACTGGGACACTACAGCCGCTCAGAAAGGCGGATATGACTTCTTTATGCAGAAAGAAATTTTTGAACAGCCGGAAGCTTTGAAAAATACTGTTATGCCGCGTCTTCACAACGGACGCGCAGACTTTAGCGCAGATAACATTTCTGATGATATCTTCAAAGACATTAACCGTGTGGTTGTGACAGCCTGCGGTACAGCAATGCACGCTGGATTAGTGGGACGTCATCTGATTGAATCCATGCTTCGAATCCCGGTAACCGTTGAACTGTCTTCAGAGTTCCGTTACATGAATCCGATCCTGGACGATCATACTCTGGTAATCGTTGTGACTCAGTCCGGCGAAACAGCTGACTCTCTGGCTGCTCTCCGGCTCGCTAACGAAAGAGGCGCAAAAACAATTTCCATTGTTAATGTAAAAGGATCCAGCATCGCCCGTGAAAGCGATTATGTACTCTATACACATGCAGGTCCTGAAATTGCCGTTGCCAGCACAAAAGCGTTCTCTGTACAGTGCGCAGGCATGTACCTGATCGCTCTGAAACTGGCAGAAATCAACAACATGATGACAGCCGAAGAAATGGCCGCATACTGTGATGCTTTCCAGGCAGCCATCGACACTGTAGCGCCGGTTCTTGAAATGGATGAACAGATTAAAGGCATCGCTGAAAAGATCAAAGATACTTTCTCCGCTTTCTATCTTGGAAGAAGCCTTGATTATGCGATTGCCTGTGAAGGATCTTTAAAATTAAAAGAGATTTCTTATGTAAACTCTGAAGCTTACAGCGCAGGAGAATTAAAACACGGTACGATTTCCCTGGTTACGGAAGGCGTTCCGATCATCGCCATCGCAACACAGGAAAATGTCCTGCCGAAACTGATGGCAAATGTAGAAGAAGTAAAAGCCCGCGGCGCTCATGTGATCATGGTAACAGACAAAGACATGAGCAGCTATGAAGGAATCTACGATGACCTGATTCAGGTTCCTAATGTAGACGATCGTTTCGGTACTTTTGGTGTGACTGTTGCTCTTCAGCTTCTGGCATATCATGTTACCGTCTTCCGCGGATACGACGTGGATCAGCCAAGAAACCTTGCAAAATCCGTAACCGTTGAATAAATTGACGCCAAAAAGGTGTTGGTCCAAAAAAAGACCAGCACCTTTTTTATTTCATAAAATCTTTTTCAAGGCTTTTTCTAATATCTCCCGTTCCTTATCCGGACAGTCGCATTGTCCAGGATGAATGGACGGTTTTGTTTTGCCGTGAAAATCACTGCCGCAGGTTTCCAGCAGGCCGGCTTCCTGCGCCTTCTTCTTGTAATATTGAATCTGTTCAGCGCTGTGGTAAGAAGAGTACACTTCCATTCCGTCAATCCCACAGGAAATAACAGCTTTCAGAAGGGCTTCCTCTTCTTTTACATTATTTCCCGGATGAGCCAGAACCGCCAGGCCGCCCTGACTATGAATCATATCCACCATATCTCTGAGTTTCGGGAACACTGTCGGCACATAGCCCTCTTTCCCCTGAGAAAAATAATCCCAGTAGAAGTTTACCATAGGATTATCACTCCTGCTCCCTCCTTCCAGATACGGCTGCATTCTTTCATGTTTGCGGTTTCTCTCGTCCATCATACATGCTTCCATAATCGCTTCCGGTGTAATCACTCCCAGTATTTTCAAACGGTCTATCACGGCATCTTCAAACTGAAACCCTATTTTTTCTCTTGTATATGCAAGCCTTGCTTCCCCATTCTGAATTTCCTGAGACAAAAAATCATTTTCTATCTTTTCATAAACCGGATCCTTTACATCAATACCATAGCCCAGCAGATGAAAATCCTTTCCTTCACAAGTGCAGTCCAGCTCAATGGCCGGCACCACAGCAGGATCATCTTCTTTTTTCACATCCAGTAATTTCCTGCTGCCCCTGACACTGTTATGATCCGCAATGGCCATATACCGGATTCCCTGCTTTTTGCACATAGCATAGAGTTCCTCCGGCTGATATGTACCATCAATGCTGAAAATGCTGTGCATATGCAAATCAATTGTATTCATTATGTTCCTCCTTATATCCGATATCTCTGTTCATGCAGCGTCAATGCCGCAAGACCATGAATATAATTTTGGTAAAACTCCGATGATATTTCGATCACCGGCATCTCTTCTTCCGTTAAAGTCTTCCTGCAGATGCTGACGGCTTCCTCCCACGGGATCTTTCCCGGATCATGACTGATCAGAAGGATTTTCGCCGGATTTAAGAACGCTGTCAGATCAATCAGCAGTTTTGCCAGAAACCATGCCGGTTCGACGGCTTTCCCGGAATCCGGTCTGGGAATTCCTTCTGCCCGGTACAGATAAGAAATCTCTCCTGCCATCTGTCCGGATCCATAAAGCAGCTCCCCATTTACAATGCTTCCGCATCCTGCATAATGATTCTGCGGAAAATATAAAACGCTCAGATCTTCTTTACTTTCCTGGCGGTCATATGCCCCATAAGTAATATAGTTCATATCATTCCCTACACTGACATATATCTGATATCTTTTCCTCAGCATTTCTTCCAGCCCGGCCAGTTCCAGGCTTTCAATATCGCAGCTTTTAATCTGTCCCTGAGACACAATTCCCGGAATTCCTATGGAAATCCCCCTGACATTCTCATAAGAATCCATCAAAAGATCAAGCTTTTGGATTATGCTCTCTACATTCACTTCCCTGACATTCTCTCTTCCCTCTTCGATTACTTCTTCCAGGGCGTTGTATATCACATATCCAAGGTGGCTGCACGCGCTGCCATTGTCAGCGTAGAGTCCGATCATACGGTAATAATCCTTATTATACTGATAGCAGACTGCCGGTCTCCCGCCGCTGGACTTCTGCCGTGCAGCTTCCAGCACTTCTTTCGTCTGCAGCATCTCATTCAAAATTGTCCCGCAGGTCGCCAGAGAAAGTCCGGTCTCTCGTCCGATATCTGCTTTGGTGTAACTGTGCCCGCCGCGCATCACATCCCGGATCAGCTGCCGGTTTAGTTTTTTTACTTCAAATGTACAGGACATCCTATTCCTCCGCTCTTCCTATACCGTAATTTCAATCTGATTTCCTTCCAGAGCAACAACGCAGCTTTCGTAATATCCGTCTCCTGTTGTCCTCGGTCCGCTGACCACTTCATACCCATCTTCTTTCAGCCGGTTTGTCAGCTCATCTACTTTTTCTTTGCTTCCTGTCTGGAATGCAATATGTATCAGACCGGTTCTGGCCAGTGTCTTTTCCTCATCCTGCATTCCTGGTTTCGTCATGATTTCCAGTCTGGATCCCTGGTCAAAGGTCAAAAAGTAAGATTTGAAATCCGTTGTTTTATTATGATACAGGTCATTCGATTCCGCATTAAAATATGTCTCAAAAAATTTCCTGGCTCCTTCCAGATCGTTTACATACATTGCTACATGTTCAATTCCCATATTATCCTCCATATCTTTTTTCTGTTTTCGATGTCATTTTCAGAGTACTCTTCTTTTTTTATTCTGTCAATACTTTTTAAAACAGTTTTAAAAAGTGTGTCCGCCCTTCCACATCATCAATAGACGAACTCCTTCTTTCACCTATTTGCGTCAGAAAAAGAAGAGAGAAAACACGTTTCATGCTTCTCTCTTCTTCTGGCTGTTTATGATTCGCTGTAGTATCTTCCAAGAGCATCTGCTCCCATGATTGCCGCATATACATCATCCGGCGTCACTTCAAACGGCATATTGCCCATGGTGTCTTCCGGCGCGCAGGCAAGCTTCGCAGCTTCCACGATACGCTCTGGACTGGTTTCTGTAATTCCCAGTTCCTTCAAGGTAACCGGCAGTCCCACTTCAATGCAGAAATCCAGCACTTCCATAAGCTCATCTTCATCGGCATCCTCAAGCACCAGCTGAACCAGTGTTCCAAAAGCTACTTTCTCTCCATGGTAAAACTGATGCGTCTCTTCTATGGCAGTCAGCCCATTGTGGATCGCATGAGCGCCGGCCAGGCCCGCACTCTCAAATCCGATTCCTGACAGATATGTATTTGCCTCAATGATATCTTCCACTGCCTTAGTGCAGATTCCTTCTTTCACTGCTGTCATTGCTTTGATTCCGCTGCCAATCAGAGTATCATAGCACAGCTGTGCAAGACTCATAGCCGCCAGAGTGCATTTTCCTCCTACACAGTTTACCGCATCAGAACGTTTGCAGGCTCTCGCCTCAAAGTAGGTTGCCAGCGCATCTCCCATGCCGGAGATCAGCAGTCTGGCCGGAGCCTTGCTTACAATCTCTGTGTCAACAATCACCATGTTCGGGCTGGTCGGAAGGAACAGATATTTCTCAAACACTCCTTCATCTGTATAAATAACAGAAAGAGCGCTGCAAGGGGCATCTGTAGATGCGATGGTCGGTACGATCATCACCGGTTTATTCATATAATACGCCACGGCTTTGGCCGTATCCAGTATCTTTCCACCACCGATTCCTACGATCACATCACTGCCGATACTGCCGGCTGCTTCCTTGATACGATTGATCTCTGTCATGCAGCATTCCCCCTGGAATACTTCATATGTAATGCTGCAGTCTCCCTGGCCTTCCTTGATGGACGGCTCTACCCGTCCTCTTCCGGATGCGCTGGTCAGGACGTAGAGTTTTTTACCAAAATTTCCCGCATAGGAGCAGAGATTCTTCATCTCTCCCTTTCCCTGAATATAACGAGTCGGACTTCCTATTATCATTGCCATAATCGCACCTCCATCGTGTTTTGTTTTTTCTTTGTTATCATTATATCAAACCTGTGATATGAAATCTACAAAAGAAAAAGCGCAAAACATTTTACTTTTTCCGGTCTTCTCTTAAAGTTCTCCGAAGCCGGCTTAAAGTAACGGGAGTCATGCCAATAAACGATGCGATATGTTTATTACTGACCCGGTTGATCAAATCAGGATATTCCTGTAAAAACCACTGATATCTTTGGATCGCAGTGTACTGATTTAAGATCTGCTTCAGTCTCCAATGTTCATTCAAGGCTTTTATCAGAAGCCGATTGTAAAACAGAGTCACTTCATGATAACTCTTCTGCAGTTCCATCACTTCTGATATGGGAACGCAAAAAAAGCTGCCGTCTTCCAGCATTTCAATCGCCATAGAAGATGGAATATCCGTCTCCATCTGGCAAAAGGGCATGACTGCGTTTCCGCATTGGAAGCTGAAACAGTCTGTTACATCTTTCCCGCCTGCATCCAGTAAATATCCTCTTGCGATCCCGGTTTCCAGAAAATAAACATCACTCAGAGTCTCTCCGATCCGAACCACAAACTCGCCTTTTTTCAGATATCTGTGTTCTGTTGCAGATGAAATTCTCTGTATCAGTCCTTCATCTTTCAAACCGCAGACATCCCTGTAAAAATCATATGCTTTTATACACATCCCCCATTTCGGTAACGCTTTCCTGACATTCTGAACGGTCTGTCAAAACAACAGCAGCAACAGCCAGTTTTATATTGATTATTTTCGATTGATCTGATTCGTCCCTTATAGATCCCCTTTTGCTGCATCTCCTCTTCCGGCTGTTCAAACTGTCATAAAACATTTCCTGATCAAACAGTCAAAGACTTTGTGGAAAATCACTGGATATTTTTTTATTATATCTAAATCAGAAAATTTTGTCATTTACCTATGTTAATACAGAAATAAAAAATATCAGGGAGCCATACAGATTGTACGGTTCCCTGATGACAAATAGTATGTTATATCAGCTGTTTCAATTCAGGCAGCTTACTGCTTCTCGCTTTTTGCTTTCACGATTGCTTCTGCCATTTCTCTCACTCGTTCTGCCGGAGAAGGAGCATTTAAAATTCCTGAAGTAGCTCCTGTTCCGTCTGCGCCGAGTTTTACAACATTGTAACAGTCTTCCGCAGTGCTGACGCCTGAAGCGATCATAACTAATACATTTGGATTCACTTCATTTAAAGCTTTTACGGTTTCCGTTGTGTAAGAATCGTCCGCCACCTGTCCGGTTCCAATCAGGTCAGTCGGCTCTGCCAGAACAATGTCCGGATCCATACACGCCACAGCTTTTGCTTCTACCGTGGAATCAGCGCATACTACCGTGATCATTCCTAATTCTTTTGCCCTCTGAATGGTATGATATAATTCGCTTACCGTTTTCTGGTTTTCTGCATGATTCAGAAATACAGCTTCTGCACCTGCCTCTTTTAAGGATTCCGGAAGAACATGTCCCATTCCTCTTCCCGGCGCCAGCGGGTCCATGGACTGAGCACATATGATCAAATGGCTGGTATTTTCTTTTATCATACGGATATCTGCATATGGACAGGTAAAATAAATCTGAAGGCCTGTATCCGCTGCCACCTGGTCAGAAGCTTTTGCAAGCTCCAGACTTTCTTTTCCGTAAAGATAAGACTTAGGATTTACAATTAAGAATGGTGATTCTGCTTTTGCCATACGACTTCCTCCTACTCTCCCATAACGATTATCTTGCATTTTCTTGTACGCGGACGGGTGCGGTCAAAATCCGCAAAATAAACATATCCCGTTGTTCCCACACCAAGTTTTCCATTATCCACTTCAAACACCTGGCTGGAGCCGATCAATGTAGCCTTTAGATGGGCATCACAGTTCCACAGCGCCGTTCTGTCTCCGCCTGGAAGATATTCTTCTGCATTCGGCCATGATTCAACTGCTTCATAATGCTTTTCGCCCGGATAAACATAGATATCCGCACTGGTCTGATCCGGAATGATTTTTTCCAATACATGATTTAAATCTTCCTGCAGGAATTCGTCTCCATCTTCATTATAATCATGGACAAACTCTTCAAAAAATACAGAGCAGGTTGTATGTGGAGATATTACTGTACAGATGCCATTCTGGATTCCGCTCTTTTCAATCGCTTCTTTTACCTGTGGCGTGATGTCCACATAAGTCGGTGTTTTTCCGTGAGATTTTACACTGATTTGTTCTTTATATACTGCCATTTCTTTTCCTCCGCACTTGATTATTTTTTCTGGAATACTTTAATCGCTTTTTTTACATCTTCTTTGATTGCCTCGGTGGCTGCCAGAGACATAGAATCATAGAACAACGGTTTTTCCTCATCTTCCCAGTATTCTTTGGAAGCTCTGCCTCCTGCCGTATTCATATATGTGTAATAATTTACTTTGCATATTCCATTTTCAATCGCGACTTTGTAGTCTTCGTCAGATACTCCGGATCCCCCATGCATAACCAGCGGAACATTGGCCGCATCTCGAATTCTGGCAACCCTCGGCAGATCCAGTTTTGGCTCTGTCAGATATACTCCATGGGTTGTACCAAAAGCTACTGCAAGACAGTCAACACCAGTTTTTTCTACAAATTCTTTTGCTACCTGAGGGTCCGTATAAATATCATCCAGATTCTCATAATCATCTTTGCTATCAGAATCGCCCCCTTCTCCATGCACGACTTCAGATGTAAAAATGTGTCCCAGTTCCGCCTCTACACTGGCTCCCACAGCATGAGCGATTTTTACGATCTCCTTTGTCTCTTCTACATTTTCTTCAAAACTTTTTGCAGAAGCATCATACATCACAGATGTAAATCCAAGACGAAGAGCCTGTACACATCTCTCCAGCGTGCTTCCATGATCCAGGTGAAGCGCTACCGGAACTTTTGCTCGTTTTGCGTAATAGAGCATCACCGGGCCGATCTCTTCCAGGTCAATCATATCATCGTGACTTTGAGCATGCTGTAAGATGACCGGCGTATCCAGTTCTTCTGCCGCCTGGATAATGCCGCGGATCGCTTCCAATGTGGTTCCATTAAAAGCTCCGACTGCCTTCTTTTCTTCTTTCGCCTGATCCAGCAGTTCTTTCAGTGTAACTAACATTCCTTCTTCCTCCTGTATTTTTTATAATACGTTCTTTCCGTACATTGCATCCTGTTCTTTTCTCAGTTTATAAACCAGTGTGCTCTTGTCCAGTTCGATATCATCATATGTAAGGAGCTGGCCTTTCTTCACGTCTCTCTTCATAACCGCTTTGTTTGTTACCAGTCCAAATGGAACATATCCTTTTTCATCAGATTCTTTTGCTTCCGCAATGGATCCATGAGTTGTGTATCCTCCGATTCCATCGATCGTCTGTCCTGCTTTCAGGTCGATCTTCGCTCTTGTGATACACTCAGATACCAGTCCATCGATCGGTACACATGTGACTTCTCCATCAATAACAGCTTTTGCGACAGACAACGGAGTCTCAAGATTGCACAGATGGAATGGACGATACAGAGTCCAGAGCGGTCCAGGTCCCATGCTGTGATAGCTCATCTGGTACGCGATCTCTTCATTCGGTGTGGAAACTGTTACGAAGACTCCCGGAGCGATTCCGTTTACATATTCTACGACTCCATGTTTGTTCAGGATTCCTCCGTCTTTCTTTAATTTCAGGATGTCATTCAGTTCTTTGACTCCTTCCGTTCCCGGAGATGTCTTTGGTCCGTGTCCTCCGATCACATCCGGCACCAGTCCCGTATAGTTGGACATCGCTGTCATCTCTACCATGGTCTTTGTTCCATCTTTGAACGCGCAGAGCATCTTCGGGCTCATCTTTCTTCTTGTTGCTTCTTCCAGCACTGTATCCGGATTGCAGCCATAGTCGATCTTATTGTTCTTTCCTTTTCCCATGACTTCCACGTTCATTCCCATGGCTTTGGCAAAGCTGTACAGTTCCATAACAGCTCCCGGCTCATCTCCTGCAGATCCTGTATAGATGACTCCTTCTTTTTCTGCCATCTTCTTCAGGTAAGGTCCGATTACAACATCCGTTTCTACGTTCAGCATGACTACATGTTTTTTATTCTTCATGGCGTCTGTCGCTACTTTGGCTCCTACATCCGGAACTCCTGTAGCGTCGATGGCGCATTCTACCAGATTTGCCTGGGAAACAAAATCCGCATCCTCGCATGCCACATATTTTCCTGCTTCCATGGCTGCGTTTGCATCCGCAAGCGTCTTTGCGATCACGATATCATCATCTGTAACGCCTGCATATTTGAACGCGTGCACTGCGTTTTCAACTTTGATGTCAGATACAATGGCCGGCATGATTCCGTTCATCAGTACCATCTGGGTTACCATTCCTCTTCCCATCTGCCCTGCACCGACAATACCTGTCTTGATGATTTTTCCTTCTTCCTGTCTTTTGATGAGCTTCTGATCCATATTCAGCATAACTATTCTCTCCTATCTTATATAGAACCCGTTAACTTGTTACATATGTGCCTATCAATTACTTTTGATACTTGTATTATAATCACTTAACATTTGTTCGTCAATATATTTTTAAATTTTTCGCTTATTTCCTTGAAAAATCGGTGCTTTTGCTATATAATCTGCTTATTATTTAGTTACATTTGTGCCTACATCTTATTTTTTAACGAAAGGAGTTCCTATGAACAAAAAAGAACATCCAGATCTCATGTACGATAAAATCGTCCTTGCAGCCAATCTATACTACAAAAGCAATCTCTCACAGCGCGAAATTGCCCAGCGTCTAAATGTTTCGAGACCCTGGGTATCAAAACTGCTTTCCCGGGCAGAAGATTTGGGAATTGTTAAAATAAAAATAGATTCTCCCATTTCCGGAATCCCCCTTCTGGAATCGCAGCTGCAGCAAAAATACGATTTAAAGCACGCCGGAGTCATTGATACCAGCGACTCTTCCAGAGACTATCTGGCCATGGCCGCAGCCAGTTACTTCGTATCTAAAATCCAGCCGGAAGATTCGATAGGGATCGGCTGGGGCACCGCCATTACCCGCTTTCTGAAACAGCTTCCTTCCCTTCATCTCCCCTCTACGATCATTGCTCCTATGGCTGGAAGTTTTGGTGTCAGTTTTGAAACCCTGCCAAATTACAACGCACTGCAGATGGCTGAAAAAACTGGAGGAACTGCCAATATTCTGCACGTTCCAGCCTTCTGCTCTTCCAGCAAAGAATATGAAACTTTAATCGCAAACGAACATACCAAAGATATGATTTCCATGGCAGAACATTCTGATATTATTTTGACCGGGATTGGTACTTTTTCCTCCTCTTTCCTGACCCGCTATCATATCTTATCCGATACAGACATTGACAGTTTTAAGCAGGCTGGCGCAATCGGGGACATTCTCCTCCAGTTTCTGGACAAAGATGGAAATTGTGTACATACGGATCTGACAGAAAGACTTATCATCGCCGATATCTTCCGCGCCAGAAAAAATGCCCGCTGCGTTATTGCCATCGCTGAGGGTCTTGAAAAACTGAACATTATTCACACCGTGCTTTCTCTGCATCTGGTTGATTCATTTTTTACAAGTCAGGAGACAGCCTCTGCACTTCTTAAGCTCTGCGATTCCTCTTCCATACAATAAAAGGCGGGCCGGGATTCCGGCTCGCCTTTCCTCGCAATTATAATACGTTCTTTCCGTACATTGCATCCTGCTCTTTTCTCAATTTGTAGATCAGTGTGCTCTTATCCAGTTCGATATCATCATATGTAAGGAGCTGGCCTTTCTTCACGTCTCTCTTCATAACCGCTTTGTTTGTTACCAGTCCAAATGGAACATATCCTTTTTCATCAGATTCTTTTGCTTCCGCAATGGATCCATGAGTTGTGTATCCTCCGATTCCATCGATCGTCTGTCCTGCTTTCAGGTCGATCTTCGCTCTTGTGATACACTCAGATACCAGTCCATCGATCGGTACACATGTGACTTCTCCATCAATAACAGCTTTTGCGACAGACAACGGAGTCTCAAGATTGCACAGATGGAATGGACGATACAGAGTCCAGAGCGGTCCAGGTCCCATGCTGTGATAGCTCATCTGGTACGCGATCTCTTCATTCGGTGTGGAAACTGTTACGAAGACTCCCGGAGCGATTCCGTTTACATATTCTACGACTCCATGTTTGTTCAGGATTCCTCCGTCTTTCTTTAATTTCAGGATGTCATTCAGTTCTTTGACTCCTTCCGTTCCCGGAGATGTCTTTGGTCCGTGTCCTCCGATCACATCCGGCACCAGTCCCGTATAGTTGGACATCGCTGTCATCTCTACCATGGTCTTTGTTCCATCTTTGAACGCGCAGAGCATCTTCGGGCTCATCTTTCTTCTTGTTGCTTCTTCCAGCACTGTATCCGGATTGCAGCCATAGTCGATCTTATTGTTCTTTCCTTTTCCCATGACTTCCACGTTCATTCCCATGGCTTTGGCAAAGCTGTACAGTTCCATAACAGCTCCCGGCTCATCTCCTGCAGATCCTGTATAGATGACTCCTTCTTTTTCTGCCATCTTCTTCAGGTAAGGTCCGATTACAACATCCGTTTCTACGTTCAGCATGACTACATGTTTTTTATTCTTCATGGCGTCTGTCGCTACTTTGGCTCCTACATCCGGAACTCCTGTAGCGTCGATGGCGCATTCTACCAGATTTGCCTGGGAAACAAAATCCGCATCCTCGCATGCCACATATTTTCCTGCTTCCATGGCTGCGTTTGCATCCGCAAGCGTCTTTGCGATCACGATATCATCATCTGTAACGCCTGCATATTTGAACGCGTGCACTGCGTTTTCAACTTTGATGTCAGATACAATGGCCGGCATGATTCCGTTCATCAGTACCATCTGGGTTACCATTCCTCTTCCCATCTGCCCTGCACCGACAATACCTGTCTTGATGATTTTTCCTTCTTCCTGTCTCTTCAGCAGCTTTTTGTCCATATTTAACATAATTTCATTCTCCTATCTTAACTACACAATGTAAATAACAATTTATAGTTTTGGAGTACTCCTTTTTCAAATATGCCTTTCGTGCGCATCGATTTTATAAGGCTATTTGTTTTTATGAATAAACTTCTATGGTTCCGCCGATCTCAATATCCTCCGGCAGAAGCTGATTTCCTTCCAGCATAATACATCCAGGGCGTTCTGCCTCCGGACCTCCCTTGAAATCCAGCGTACAGTGTCCAAGTTCCGCCCATGTCTTCGGCGCTTCGCTTCCAACTGCACTTACTTTGAATTCTTTTTTACAAATTTTGATTGTATCTCCTACGGCCGGCGCTTCTTTTAATTCCGCTTTTGTATGAAGAACGGATAATTCCGCCAGCTCCGGCGGCGCATCCTCATTAAAAATAATGATAAAATTCATATCTTCATCTTCCAGAAATGCCAGCGCATCTGGTCCAAGTCCTACGATTTTTGCCTGATACTTCATAAAACTCCTTTCCTTCGCCTTACTGCATTTTTAATACATTCCAATACTAAATGCAAAAGCGATCAAAACTGCTAAAGGTCCTGTAACAATACGCTCAAACAGAACAGCCGGAACACCATATTCGATCGTTTCAGGCTCTGCTTCTCCAAGGCTCAGTCCTACCGGAACGAAGTCACATCCTACCTGAGCGTCAATTGCGAACAATGCAGGAAGAGCATACTGCGGAGGAATATTGCCTAACGCAAACTGTGATCCGAGCAATGTTCCTACAACCTGAGCAATTACAGCTCCAGGTCCAAGTACTGGTGACAGAATCGGAATACCGCAGACAAACGCGATGATTACCATTCCCGGAAGTGTGGAACAAATTGGTGAAATAGTCTTTGCAATGACATTACCTAATCCGCTGGCAGAAATGATTCCCAGCAAAGTGGCTGTAAATGCCATAAACGGAAGGATTGTTCCGATTACCATTTCGATCGTATCACGGCCGGCCTGGAAACAAATATTTACAACCCTGCCGACTACTTTACCAATACGGGTGACAATGTTTTCTTTCTTTCCTTCGCTTGCCTTTGCCACTTCTTCTTTTGCCTGCGCTTTTGACTTAGGCTCTGAGCCTGCTTTTGCCGTTTCTTCCTGAGCAGACTGAGATGCAGGATTTCCTACTGCCTGTCCTGTATAATCTGATTCATAAATATCAGATTCCTTAACGGCTGATACATAGATTTCCGGTGTAATATATTTTGCAAGAGGTCCTGCTTTTCCTACCGGTTCCAGATTTACCGTATAAATGCCTTTTTTCGGATAAACACCGCAGCGCGCCGTACCGCCGCAGTCTACTACGGCGATCAGGATTTCATCGTCCGGAGCCGTTGTCTTAAATCCGTCCAAAACTTCTGCGCCTGTCATATCCGCAATCTTCTGTGCCACCGGATGGATTCCTCCGCCTGTAACACTCAGGACTTTGTTGCATTTTTCCGTCGGCGTAATCGTAAGAGGACCTCCCCATCCGCCGCTTCCGGCTTTAATTGTAATTGTTTTATACATACTGGTTTCCTCCTTCCATTATTTGCTCAATGCTGCAAAAATCTTTTCACACAAGATACCGCGGATTAAAATAACAATGACACCTACGATAAAATAACGAACCGCAAGTCCTCCCACGGATAATCCCAACTCCTGAAGACCGGATGCAATTCCGGTATACACGAACAGCTCACCTGCATTGGCATGTGGGAACAAACCAGTAATTGGATGACAGAAGGAAACACTTGCATCATAGAATGCTGCTTTGTGTTCTTCTTTTACGAATCTTCCAAATGTATACTGTGCCGGGTTTGTCAGGAATATATCTGCTAAAATAGGAAGCAGTGTATAACGAAGAATGGTATACTTCGTAATTTTCTGACAGAATCTCTCCACCCTGTCTGTTCCGATAAATCCGATGACTGCATTGACAGCCGTCATCAGACATACAACCAAAGGGATGATTCCTGTTACCCAGCTCATAAACTGTTCACCGCCTGCGTTAAACAGGCCGATAAACGCATTCGCCACATTAGAAATAACTTCCATAATTGATCCTCCTTTTTGTAAGTTTCACTAAGTTTATATAAATGTCCCGCAGAACAGACAGAGAAATAAACACTTCCGGGCCCTTGACGCGTCCCTTCTCATCTGTACTTCGCTCCATATATATCTGAATTTTCAGACTGCTCTGCCCGTTGTGCCAAGCAGTTTTGTTTCTTCTCCTGTATCCTGCTCTTCTTCCTTTCGCTTCAGCCTCTGATCCAGAGCCTCCAGAGCATTGATATATCCTTTATATCGTTTCCTTTTTTTCTTATCCATTTGATGAAGTTCATCCAGATAACTGTAGATGCTTTCTCCCATCACATCTCTCCCAAGAAAACTTTTCCATGGCCTGAATCTGGCCAGGAAACTGAATCCCTTCATGATCTCACCGCCCGTGATCGTTCCATTCTGGTCACAGGCTATCATAACAATATACCCCGCAGATAATCCCCCTCTTTTTTGTCCGAAACCTACATTTCCAAATTTATGTACCCTTCGAATTGCTTTTTTATAATTTAATATCTGAAAAACTCCTCCTATCGCCTGAAGCACAAACAGCGCAAAAACAATCAACAGCATTATGGAAATTCCACTCATTTTTCAACTTCCTTTCTAACATCCTTTTGTGCAACTTTCACAAGTCACATTTGTGCTTTTAACTCACTTTTGTTATTTGTATTATAAACAATTAAATTATGTTCGTCAATATCCTTTATTTTTTTCTCCATTTTTCTTGAATTTTGGGCATTTTTACAATATAATCTCCTTATACAATGGTTACATTTGTGCTTTTACATTTTTATCAAAAGGAACTAAGTTTATGAAGAACAATGAAAATAATGACTCCATGCTGGACAAGATGACATTAATCGCTACTTTGTATTACAAAGACAAGCTTTCCCAGCAGGAAATTGCAAAAAAATTACATATTTCAAGACCCTGGGTTTCCAAACTTCTCTCCAGAGCAGAAGAACTCGGCATTGTTAAGATTGAAATTGAGTCTCCTATTTCCGGTAATTCTCAGCTGGAGGAACAATTGTGTCAAAAATATAATCTGACTTACGCAAGCGTAATTGACAGTCATGATTCTTCCAGAGATTATGTGGCTATGTCCGCAGTCAATTACTTCATTTCCCAGATCAAACCTAATGATATCATCGGCATAGGATGGGGAAATGCAGTATCCAGGTTCATCAAAAATCTGCATCCGATGAAATTCCCTGACACACAGATCATCCCTCTGGCCGGAAGTTTCGGCGCTACTTTTGAAATCCTCCCAAATTACAATACGATCCGGCTGGCTGATCTTACCGGCGGAACCGCTCATTTGCTGCATATCCCGGCATTTTGTTCTTCGCAGGAAGAATATCAGACTCTGATCACCAATGAGCGGACCAGTCATCTGCTTACTCTGGCGGAACATGCGGATATTGTAGTTACCGGCATTGGAACTTTTGAAACTTCTTTCCTCACCCGTTATGAAATCATGTCCAAAGAAGAAATCCAGACCCTTAAAGACGCCGATGCAATTGGTGATATCGCTCTCCAGTTTCTTAGCAAAACCGGAAAGCCTGTGGATACGGATATTACCCGCCGAATGATTAAGGCAGATATTTTTAAAACCGCCCGTAACTCACGCCTGTCCATCGGCATTGCCGAAGGGATCTACAAGACAGAAATCATCCATGCCGTTTTATCCCTTCATCTGATCAACGCATTTTTTACAACGAAAGAAACGGCTCTGTCTCTTCTGGACGAAAAATCTGAACTTTCATAACAGCCGTGCAAAGAAAGAATCCTGGCACAGGGTTCTTTTTATTCATCTTTATATTCCCTTATATTTCTATTTTTAGAAATTATTTACAGAAAAATTGTCTAAAAAAGGAAAACTAACCGAAACTGTACTTTTTTCAATTAGTTTTCTTTTCCAATAACTACAAAAGTTGCTCCGCGCAGGCATTATTTGTTATCAAAATATTAATGAATCCTCCTTTGATCGCGCCTTTAATCGCCTTTGCCCGGTCTTCTCCTCCTCCGATTCCTATTCTGCTTCTTACTCTTTTTATCATATCCTGGGACATTCCGGCTACCCTTTCATTGAAAGCCTGAAATTTTTCTGTATTCCCATCTTCATCAAAAAACTGCAGCGCCACATTTCCTGCTACTCCATTTTCAACCAGCGCTTTTGTCTCCTCACTGGTAATATATCCTCCCTGGATCATGGTAGAATCTGTACATGTAGATGTGGCACCAATTCCCATTACAAGGACATCTAACTTCTGAAAATCGTCAAAGATAAAATTTACCGTCTTCTCTTTCAGGAAATATTCTTTTACTCGCTTCTCCGAAAACAGTGCAGGAGCCAGAAACTGGGTATATGTTCCGCCAAATTTCTCGGCATATTCCCGGGCGATCTGATTGCTCTGCACATCCACATTATTCACTGTGGTCGGACTGATTCCTCCGATGATCGGAACAAACATATAGTGGTTGTCTTTTGGAAATGCCCGTTTCGTTTTCGCTACATTATGCAGCGTCATACCCATGGAAACGCCGATATTATCGCCGTCTTTAAAAAACTGAGATAAGTACAGCGCTGCCCGTTCATACAGTTTGGATATGGACTCGGTCTTTGTATCCAGAGAACTGCTCTCCACTACGATCACATCCTTCAGACCGTATTTCCTTTCCAGGGCTTTCTCCAGCTTTCCATAAGAAAATTGCACCGGATTGATTACTTCCACTTTGACAATTCCGCCCTCTTTCCCCTTCTGAAGCATTCTGGATACCGTTGCTCTGGAAATTCCAAGATAATCGCTGATTTCCTGCTGTTTCATTCCATCTTCATAATACAGACTGCATACTTTATAAATCAGGCGCCAATCGTCTACGATCTTCTTCATGTGATGCTCCTTTCTATCAAACCGAATCCTCTTATGAATTTCTATGCATTTATTCTATCAAATCTGTCAGGGATATCAACGCAAATTCGCTGAACATTTGTCGAAGTGAATTGTTTTTAAATGTATACAATTACATTTTCTCAGAAATTTTGTGAATAAATTAACAGATAATTTTGTACTGATTTCTATATTTTGAAGCAAATTAAGAAAGAATCCTGCTTTGCAGGATTTTCCGCCTGCGGCGGGCGCATGAGCGGCAGTTTCCGTTCCGCCGCAGTGCGATCCTCGCGGAGCGTTTTTTATTTCATAGGAACGCAGTTCCCTATGAAATGAAAAAGAATCCCAGAAACAGCTCACCTGCTGTCCTGAGATTCTGCTTAAACGACATTCTGTTTTTATTATCCGATCACATCGCTCATATCATACATTCCTGCCGGCTTTCCTGCCAGATAAAGCGCTGCACTTACAGCTCCTTTCGCAAAAACAGCCCTTGAATAAGCTGTATGTTTGAGCTCGATCACTTCGTCCTGTCCCGCAAAGATCACCTCGTGCTCTCCCACGATGGTTCCTCCTCTTACGGCAGAGATTCCAATCTCTTTCTTTGGACGCTGTTCTCTTCTCTGACTGCGGTCAAATACAAATTCATATTCATTGTCCAGTGGTTCATTGACCGCTTCCGCTAAAGCCAGAGCAGTTCCTGACGGAGCGTCCAGCTTTCTTCTGTGGTGTTTTTCCACGATCTCAATATCAAAACCTGCGTCCGCCAGAAGTTTTGTCATGGATTTTAAGAGTTTAAATAATGTGTTGATTCCAAGTGACATATTAGCAGAGCGAAGAATGGCGGTTTTTTTACTTGCCTCTTCCACTTTCTTAAGCTGCTCATCCGTTAATCCTGTCGTACAAAGCACGACCGGAATTTTCTTTTCTGCCGCGTAATCCAGCAGGCCATCCACTGCCGGCGCTGCTGAAAAATCTATGATTACATCCACATCTTCTTTGCAGTCAGACAGATTTGTATAAACCGGATAATCATTGTGTCCATCATCCCTGCGGTCCACTCCTGCTGCCATTACCGCATCATCTGTCTCTTCCACTATTTTTGTTATTACCTGTCCCATGACTCCATTGCAGCCATGCATCATAATTTTTGTCATCTTTTGCAACTCCTTAGAGAATTCCTGTTTCTTTCATTGCTTTTATTAACTGCTGCGCATTTGCTTCTTCCATCTCTGTCAAAGGTCTTCTCAGAAGATCTCTGCAGTATCCCATCTCGGAAACGGCGCGTTTTACCGGAATCGGATTGACTTCACAGAATAATTTATGGATTACTTCCAGGTATTTCATCTGGATATCCAGCGCGCCTTTTGTGTCGCCTTCCATGAATTTTGCCACCATATCATGAGTTTCTCTTGGCGCTACGTTAGACAGCACAGAGATCACTCCTTTTCCTCCCAGTGACAGGACCGGAAGCACCTGATCATCATTTCCGGAATAAATATCCAGATCTCCCTGGCTTTCATAAGCTACATTGGCAACCTGAGAAAGATCTCCACTTGCTTCTTTGATGGCAACGACATTCTCTGCCGTTCTTGCAATCTCTGCCGCTGTCTTTGGCTGGATATTGGTTCCTGTACGTCCCGGAACATTGTACATAATAATCGGAATATCCACTGCCGCAGCGATCGTTGTGTAATATTCTTTTAATCCGCCCTGAGTCGCTTTGTTATAATACGGAGTAACAACCAGAAGTCCGTCCGCTCCGACTCCCTGCGCTCTTTTACCAAGAGACAGTGCTTCATCTGTACAATTGGCTCCGGCTCCGGCAATAACCGGCACTCTCTTATTTACATGAGATACACATGCCCCGATGACTTCAATCTGCTCGTCATGACTCATCGTGGATGCTTCTCCTGTGGTTCCGCAGATAATGATGCTGTCGGTTCCGTTATCGATCTGAAAATCAATAAATTTTTCCAGCTGATCATAATCAACGGATAAATCCTCTTTGAATGGTGTGATCATCGCAACACCTGCGCCTGTAAATATTGACATGCTATTCATCCTCCTATCATCTTATGTAAATGCTGTCTGATCTTAAGATTCTTTCATTGTTTCGATGCAGTAAACGGCATCTACGTAGTCCATCAATTCTTCCGGAAGACTTCTCCCCGTCATGATGACATCCAATTCCTCACTGCGTTCTTTCAGCAGATCGATCAGATTTGACGGTTCAATGATCTTCAGATCCAGCAGCCCCAGAACCTCATCCAGGATCAGAACATCACACTGACGGGTATCAATGACTTTTTTCGCATATTTCAGCCCGTTAAAAATATAGTGATCCTGTTCCTTCTTTTCTTCTTCACTGAGATCCTTATACTGCTTTTCATACTTCTCAAACCGGAATAACTGCACTTCCGGCTCCAGCCGCCTGATAAAATCAATCTCTTCCGTGTCTTTTCCTTTCAGGAACTGAACAATAATGACTTGCTTTGCCTGGCCTGCAGCTTTGATGCAGTGTCCGATGGCGCAGGATGTTTTTCCCTTCCCCTGGCCACAGTAAACTTCCACTCGTCCTTCCATCTCATCACCTCAAAGAATCTTCCTTTTGTAATATTGGTTTATTATATCATTTTTAATACAAGAAATCCAATTTATTTATGCATCCTTTTCGTGGATTTCTAATTTATTTACAGAAACTTCATAGGCTGTACGTTTTACTATCTCATTTTCGCTGATCCGCTTCTGGTATTCCCTGCTCTGGATCCTTCCGATCAGTTCAATCCTGGAGCCGATCTCAAGGTTTCCGGCAAATCTGGCATTCCGCCCCCAGCAGATGCACGGTATGTAATCTGATTTCCCATAAGACCGGTTGACTGCCAGCAGGATATCACATATTTCTCTTCCAAGAGGCGTCATGCGGTACACCGGCTGTTTGCAGATGAATCCGTCCAGGACGATGTGATTCGGCTTTACATCATCCAGGGATTCCAGGAACTCAATGTCCCGGACAAAGACAGACAGCACCAGATGATTCCTGTTCTCCTCATGCTTGTTATAGGAACGGAACTGCCCGCATGCTCTTACCAGCCGGCCTCTGTAATCTTTCGTTACATCCATTAATCGTTCTGATATCAGCAGAGGTATCTCATCGGTCGCTTCGCTTAGTCTGTTTACTAAAAGTTTGACTGTATAAAATCCTTCTCCAAAAATCTCGTGGCTGAATTGGAATTCGGACTGAATCCGTCCTGCCACCTCCACTTGATTATGATTGATTCCTTGCTCTGTCATACTCTTTTTCTCCCTTCTTGTGTCAATTGTCATACTTTAAAGACTATTCCAAAATTGACTCAAATAGAAGAAAAATCCTTCGACAAAGTTCCCCGGCTTATTCCGATCCTTTCCGACACTTTATGAAAATTTTGCCCGCTTCCTCATTGTAGGGTCCAGGATCTTCTTGCGGATTCTGATATTCTTTGGTGTGATCTCAAGGAGCTCATCCGTATCGATAAATTCCAGTGCCTGTTCCAGACTTAATCGTTTCGGAGGTGATAATTTCAGCGCGTCATCTGAACCGGAAGCCCTTGTGTTTGTAAGCTTTTTGGCACGGCAGACATTGATCTCGATATCTTCTGTCTTTCCTGTCTGTCCGATAACCATTCCTGCATATACTTTTTCTCCCGGTCCTATGAACAGCGTTCCTCTCTCCTGAGCGTTAAAGAGTCCATATGTGATGGTCTCCCCTGCCTCATAAGCGATCAGTGATCCCTGTTTCCTGTACTGGATATCTCCTTTGTAAGGGCCGTATCCGTCGAATAATGTATTTAAAATACCATTTCCCTTGGTATCTGTCATAAATTCTCCCCGGTATCCGATCAGTCCTCTGGATGGAATGGAAAATTCTAATCGGGTATATCCTCCTGTTGCCATGGACATATTCCTAAGCTCTCCTTTTCTCTGGCTTAGTTTTTCGATGACCGCACCGGAAAATTCCTCCGGCACATCGATCACAGCAATTTCCATCGGTTCCAGTTTCTTCCCATTTTCATCGGTATGATACAGGACTTCCGCTTTGCTGACTGCAAATTCATATCCTTCTCTTCTCATGTTTTCAATCAGGACGGACAGATGCAGTTCTCCTCTTCCTGACACCTTAAAACTGTCTGTGCTGTCACTTTCCTCTACCCGGAGGCTGACATCCGTATTTAATTCCCGGAACAGACGATCTCTTAAATGTCTGGATGTTACATATTTTCCTTCCTGTCCGGCCAGCGGACTGTCATTTACCATAAACTGCATGGAAATAGTCGGTTCTGAAATTTTCTGGAACGGAATCGGCTGTGGATCTTCCAGGTCACAGATCGTATCTCCAATGGTCAGATCCGCAATTCCTGAAATTGCCACGATGGAACCGATTTCCGCCTTCTTGACATCTACCTTCTCCAGTCCTTCAAATCCGTACAGTTTCGTGATCCTGACTTTTTCTCTTCTCTCCGGATCATGCTCGTTTACAACCATACATTCTTTATTAACCGCAATGGACCCGTTGTCAACTTTTCCGATTCCGATTCGTCCTACATATTCATTATAATCAATCGTACTGATCAGAATCTGCAGCGGTTTTTCAGGATCTCCTTCCGGCGCTTCGATATGATCAATGATCGTCTCAAACAGAGGCTTCATATCTTTCTTTTCATCCTCCATATCAAGAACCGCAAACCCTTCTTTTGCTGAAGCAAATACAAACGGGCAGTCCAGCTGTTTGTCACCGGCTTCCAGTTCCATCAGAAGTTCCAGTGTCTCATCTACAACTTCTGCCGGCCTGGCTTCCGGGCGGTCTACTTTATTGATACATACGATCAGGGAAAGATCCAGCTCCAATGCCTTTCTCAGCACAAATTTTGTCTGAGGCATCGGTCCTTCAAACGCATCTACCACGAGAATTACCCCATTTACCATCTTAAGAACACGCTCTACTTCTCCTCCGAAATCCGCATGTCCTGGCGTATCTACGATATTGATCCGGACACCGTCATACACAACGCCTGTATTTTTTGAAAGGATCGTAATTCCTCTCTCTTTTTCAATATCGTTGGAATCCATAACTCTCTCAGCAACTTCCTGATTTTCCCGGAATGCTCCGCTTTGCTTCAGCAGCTCATCCACCAATGTTGTTTTTCCATGATCGACATGGGCGATGATTGCAATATTCCTTATGTCTTCTCTCTTCATCGTATCCTTCTTTCTTTATGTTCTGAATCAAAATTATGCTTACTTCAAATAAATCAATAACTTTGTTATTCTATCATAAAGCTGTGCGGGAGTAAAGCATCCGTATGCACCCTCTCTTTTATTTTGTTCCGAAAATCCGGTCTCCTGCATCACCAAGTCCCGGCAGAATATAACCATGTTCATTTAATTCCCGGTCTACCGCGCCGCAGTAAATACTGATATCCGGATGTGCCTGTGCCAGGCGTTCCACACCTTCCGGAGCCGCAAGGATCGACACAAATTTAATCTGCTCTGCTCCCTGTTTTTTTACAAAATCTACTGCCGCATCCGCAGATCCCCCGGTAGCAAGCATCGGATCAACAATAATCACCAGTCTCTGGCTGATATCCTCCGGCAGTTTGCAGTAATACTCTTTCGGCTCCAGCGTTTCTTCATCCCGGTACATGCCCACATGTCCTACTTTCGCGCTTGGAACCAGCGACAGCATCCCATCTACCATCCCAAGACCCGCCCGCAGGATTGGTACGATCGCAAGCTTCTTGCCTTTCAGCATCGGTCCTTTCATTTTTTCCAGCGGAGTCTCAATTTCTACCAGTTCTGTCTCCAGATCCCGCATAACCTCATATCCCATCAGCATGGAAATTTCCCCTACAACTGTACGAAACTCCCGTGTGCCGCAGTCCTTACTGCGGATCAGCGATATTTTATGCTGGATCAGCGGGTGATCAAAAATGATTACATTATCTCTCATCAATTTCCCCTTCCTTTTATTTCTTTTTTCTAATTCTATCATATTTCTTTCCCTTTTTACTACCTGTATGTTATAATACCCGAGTAAAGGAGTATGAAATATGAACGTATGGAATTTAATTGAAACTTTATATAAAGATCAGACTCTGGAGAAAGAAGAACTTGTATTTCTTCTGGAACACCGTGATGAGGAAACTGCTTCCTGTCTCGGAGAACTGGCCAGAAAAGAAGCTCAGAAAATCTACGGAAACAAGGTATTTCCAAGAGGACTGATCGAATTTACCAACTACTGTAAAAATAACTGCTATTACTGCGGCATTCAGGCTTCTAATCGGAATATCAGCCGTTACCGTCTGTCTCAGGAACAGATTTTAAGCGCCTGCCAGAACGGATATGATCTGGGATACCGCAGTTTTGTCCTGCAGGGAGGAGAAGATCCTTATTTTTCTGATGAACGGATGGTACCGGTTGTGGAAGCCATCCATGAATCATTCCCTGACTGCGCTATTACCCTGTCCCTTGGAGAACGTTCCCTGGAAAGCTATCAGAAGCTTCACGCCGCAGGAGGCCGCAGATATCTTCTGCGCCACGAAGCCATTTCACCACGGCTTTATGGAAAACTTCACCCTGAAAAAATGTCTCTCCGGCATCGGATCCAATGTCTCTATGACCTGCGTACGGCCGGTTTTCAGGTAGGTACCGGATTTATGGTCGGCGCTCCTTTTCAGACTCTTGAAAATCTTGCGGACGATCTTTTATTTATTCAGAAACTTCATCCGCAAATGACAGGGATCGGTCCTTTTGTCCCTCATCATGACACCCGGTTCCGTGACTTTGCCGCCGGAACTGCCGAACTCACCATCTTTCTGATCAGTATTCTCCGGCTGATGGATCACCATCTGCTCCTTCCGTCCACCACAGCTCTGGGAACTATCGATCCCAGCGGCCGTGAAAAAGGAATTCTTGCCGGGGCCAATGTCGTAATGCCGAATCTCTCTCCTACGGATGTCCGAAAAGATTATGCGCTCTATGACAACAAAATCTGCACAGGAGAGGAAGCCGCGGAATGCATCGGATGTCTGAGCCAGAGAGTTGAAAGCATTGGCTATCAGCTGGAATTTTCCCAGGGAAACTACCGTCCTTGATCGGGCGGCAGTGTTTCTCACACTCTCTTATTCCAATTCCAAAGAAATTTTCTCTGTATCCATTGAAAACAAAAATGCCGTCCAAGGCATTCTTCTGATCTTTCCATCAGAAACGTCCTTGAACGGCATATGTATTTCTTATTTTCTTCTGCTCTTTAACAAAAATTCAGGAATCACAATCTTGGAATCCTTGTCCTCCACAGTTGCAGTCTGATTGTCTGGTTCATATGCAGCTGCTGTATTGTCTTCCGTCTCAACTCTGCCATTATGGATCGGCTGTCCGGAAAATGCCGGACCTGATGCTGTGTGCGGCTTGTATCCAGTCCGCGCAGCGCTTCTTCCATCCGTATTCTTGATGCCTGTGGCAATGATCGTTGCGCTGATCTGATCTCCAAAATCTGCATTGACCGTACCGAAGATCACGTTGACTTCCGCTCCGGCTTCGTCTTTCAGGTATTCCACAGCCTGCTGAGCTTCCAGCATGCCGACAGCGCCTGCGAAGTTAACAATAACATCTGTAGCACCTGCAACGGTTGTCTCAAGCAGCGGACTCTCCATCGCTGTCTTGATTGCTTCCAGCTCTTCGTCTGCGACTCCCATACCGATATGAGCAATTCCTTTGTCTCTCATAACCGTCTGAATGTCTGCAAAGTCCACATTGATCAGTCCCGGATTATAAATCATATCTGTAATTCCCTGTACGCCCTGCTGGAGAACTTCATCTGCCTTCTTCAGCGCGTCCGGGATCGTTGTTCTCTTGTCACAAATCTGCAGAAGCTTGTCATTCGGAATTACGATCATCGTATCCACCTGATCCTGCAGTCTCGCAATTCCTGACATGGCGTTGTTCATCCTAGGTTTTCCCTCAAATGAGAACGGTTTTGTCACAACTCCGACCGTCAGGATGCCCAGTCCTTTCGCAATCTCCGCAATGATCGGAGCCGCGCCGGTTCCGGTTCCTCCTCCCATACCGCATGTAACAAATACCATATCCGCGCCTGTTACAAGTTCTGTGATCTCTTCTCTGTTCTCTTCCACAGCAGCTTCCCCAATCTCAGGTTTTGCTCCTGCTCCAAGTCCTTTTGTCAGTTTCTCACCAATCTGTATCTTTGTTGAAGCTTTACATAAAGATAAAGCCTGTCTATCTGTATTGACTCCTACGAGCTCTACGCCCTGGACATTCTCATCTACCATTCGGTTGACGGCGTTATTTCCTGCTCCCCCAACACCTATCACTAAAATCCTGGCTTGTGTATTCTCTACACTAGGCATAATCTCAACCACGTTGCTCCTCCTTCATGTCACTAACGACAACCCACTATAATTCTATACATTAATCTAATGATACCGTTTTTGCTATGTTTTTTCAACTATTTTTTGGCTGAAAAATCGTTATTTTCTGGTATTCATCAAAGTATCTCATGTCTACAGTTCCGCTTTTTCCTTTTAGTTTTTTCAAAATTCCAGCCAATTCCGGAATTTTAATATCTATATTTTCATTGTCACATAAATCTACGGTAATATCACCGCTGATCAGCAGCGCTGTCCCGTCATCTTCCATATAAATCTGGTCAATCGGAATGTTATATTTGCCAATGGTCGTGGCAAGTTCCAGAATAAAAGAAAATACATTCTTTTTCTTTACCGGTATTTTCTCCTGCATGACCAGCTTCTCAAATTTCAGGCCTGTAACCAGAGGCACATCATCAAATTTTTTCTGACTGCTCTCCAGCGCATATCCGTTTTTGTCAAAATAAACATATTTTCCATTATACAAAAGACATCCGGCCCGTTTCTTTTCGTTGATATGTATCGTAACCGTATTTGGTCCGTTGATTTCCACATCATAAGATTCAATAAATGGCAGCAGCTCCGGCTGTTTGATTTTGCTTAAAAGAAAATAGGCGACCGTATTGTTTACATATCCTTTTTTCTTCACAGCCTGCTTTACTTCTGCCTTTGTATAATCATCCACATCGGCGATCCTGATCGTCTTGATCGGACAAAATGCCGCGATTCCTCCAATCACAAGAATCAGGCATAAAATCAGACCGATCAGTATTCTTTTCACCGGAATATGGATCTTCCTCTTCTCCGGTTCTTTGCGTTCGCTCATCCGGATTACTTTTTTCTCGTCTTTTTCCTTCATAAGCACTCATCCTTTTATAACCGTATTCTCTTGGAGATGGAAAGCACAATTCCCATTTCCGCCATAATAGCCAGAATCGAGCTTCCTCCGTAACTGATAAACGGAAGCGGGATTCCTGTCGGCGGTATCGTGTTGGTAACAACCGCAATATTGATAAACACCTGCACGGCAATATGCGTCATAAAACCAATCGCAATCAGAGATCCAAACAGATCTTCCGCATTCATGGCAATCAGAAGCATCCTCCAGATCAGTGCCATAAATACAAGAATCAGACAAATAGCTCCAAACAGCCCCAGCTCCTCACAAATGATCGAAAAAATCATATCATTATGAGACTCCGGCACAAATCCCATTTTCTGCATGCTCTGTCCCAGTCCTTTTCCGAAGATTCCTCCAGAACCGATCGCATACAAGGCCTGCATGGTCTGAAGCCCCTTTTCATGAGATTCCGGATGAAGCCAGATCTGAAGCCTTTCGTTTCGGTAGCTGCTGGAAAATGCCAGATATGCCACAAGAACGCCCACCATTCCGAGGGCAACTCCGATCAATTCCTTTGTTTTCGGACTTACCACAAAGACCATAACACCTGTAATCGCACAAATGACCAGAGCCGTACTCAGATTCTGATATGCTACCAGCCCGATGACCGGCACACATTTGAGCAGCACTTTCAGCGTATCCCAGAAACTCCTCATTTTACCGGCATTTCTTGATAACGTGTACGCCAGATACATGACCAAAAGGATTTTGGCAAACTCTGACGGCTGGAACTGAAATCCTCCAATAGAAATCCAGCGGACGGATCCCTTTTTTGCCGCGCCAATCGCCAGCACGATAACCAGCAGCGCAATGCTGAGTCCATAGCATCCTCTGGCAAAAAATAAATGTTTAAATACCCGGTAGTCAATCTTGCAAAAGGCGATCATAAACACCGCGCCAATTACCACTGCCGCCGCCTGACGTATCAGCCAGTGATACGGATTTCCATATGTGATCGTACTCTTATATGAACTTGTGCTGAAAATCATAACCATTCCAAATAATATCAAAAATATCACCAGAAACAGCATGGGATAATCAAAATATTTCTTTCTGGCCAAATACTTCTCTTTAATCCGGTTTGCCACAGCCTACAGCTCCTTTAATTTTTTTACACATTCTTTAAAGATATCCCCTCGTACTTCATAATTCGGGAACATTCCCCAGCTTGCGCACGCCGGAGACAGCAGTACCGCATCTCCATCCTCTGCTTTATCTGCCGCGTACTGAATGGCTTCCTCCATGGAATCCACAAATACAACAGCTTCAAAACCGTGCGCCTTTGCGGTCTCGGCAATTTTCGAAGCCGTAGCCCCCATAAGGATCAGCTCTTTTACTTTTCCGTCAAAGGCCTCTATCCATTCATCATAAGCTGCCTTTTTATCATATCCGCCGCCGATCAGATAAGTCGGGCGGTTCATCGCCTGGATTCCTTTGATGGCCGCGTCTGGATTTGTTCCTTTGGAATCATTATAATAAGCCACTCCGTTTACCGTATCTACGTATTCAATCCTGTGCGCCACTCCTTTAAACTTCCTGATTCCTTCCCTGATATATTCGGCAGGAACCCCCATATAATAAGATACCGCAATGGCAGCCAGGATATTTTCATAATTATGGTCTCCCAGCAGACAGGTGTCTTCCAGAGTACAGACTTCCGTCTTTGTTCCATCGTCTTCGATGATAAACCGGTCTCCCTCCATATAAACTCCTTCTTCTGCTTTATGATGAAGGCTGAAAAATACCACCCTGCCTTTTGCACGGTCTGCCATCTCTCTCGTTGTCTTATCTTCATAGTTCAGAACCATGACCTGATCCGGTCTCTGATTTTTCCCGATGGATTCCTTGGTTTTTGCGTAGACTTCCACCGTGCCGTGACGATCCAGATGATCCGGCGTGATATTTAATACCGCGCAGACATCCGGACAGAAATCAACGATCGTTTCCAGCTGAAAGCTGCTGATTTCCGCAACGATCCTGCTGTCCTCTTTCGTATCCAGAGCCACACTGGTGTACGGAGTTCCGATATTTCCTACCACAAAAGTGCTGTCATAATATCCTTTCATGATTTCTCCGGTCAGAGCCGTTGTTGTCGTTTTTCCATTGGTTCCTGTAATCGCCGCGATTTTGCCTTTTCCCGCCTGATAAGCCAGTTCAATCTCACTCCAGACCGGTTTCCCCTGATCTGCAAACAGACAGGCGATCGGCGCGTTTACGGAAATTCCAGGACTCAGAACGAGAAGATCAAACTCTTTAACCTGTTCTTCGTTTACTTCTCCTAAAATCAGAGGAATCTTTGTTTCCTGATATATTTTCTGATACAGGGCTTCCGGATCCAGATCTTTATTTCCATCTGTCAGCACAACGTCAGCGCCGGCTTTCAGCAAAAGATTTACAGATCCAATCCCGCTTTTTCCTGCTCCCGCAACTAAAACTTTCTTATCTTTCAATGCCATGTTCTTCTCCTTACTAAATTGCTACCAATCCGATCAGACAGCTTACTGCTGTAACGATCGCAAAAATCGCCACAACCTTCGTTTCCGGCCATCCGGAAAGTTCAAAATGGTGATGGATCGGCGCCATTTTAAATAATCTTTTTCCTCCTGTAGCTTTGAAGTAACATACCTGCAGCATAACAGAAATCACTTCAATCATATAAATAAACGCGACGATCGGTATGAACAGCGGCAGTTTCAGCATAACCGCTGTAGCTGCCACAAACCCGCCCAGGGCAAGCGATCCTGTGTCTCCCATAAACACCCGCGCCGGATATACGTTAAACACCAGAAATCCCAGAAGCGAGCCGACTGTCGCACACGAAATCGGCCAAATCCCCGGGTCGTTTCCAGATGCTCCCATACCAATGGCTGCTACTGTAAAAAAGGTAGCGATCAGCACTGTTACACTGGACGCCAGACCATCCAGGCCGTCTGTGAAGTTTGCCCCATTTACCGTGCCAAGCAGAATAAGGAAAATTCCCGGGACAAAAAAGATTCCCAGATCCAGATATTTCCCATGGGTAAATGGAATCAGCATCAGCGTTCCTGTGTCCGTATAGTTGATCAGATAATATGCAAATATGCCTGTAACGCAAATCTGACCCAGCATTTTCTGCCATGCTTTCAGGCCAAGATTTCTTTTCATGACTACCTTAATATAATCATCGATAAAGCCAATAAAGCCAAATCCAAGAGTTACAAACAAAATCGGTATCACGGCCGGATAATCTTTCACATAAAACAGTGAAGCTATCACGATGCCAAGTAAAATGATCAGGCCTCCCATGGTTGGAGTGCCAGACTTCTTCAGGTGTGATTCCGGGCCCTCTCCCCGGATGAACTGGCCGAATTTCAGCTTATGAAGATATCGGATCATCAGAGGGCTTAAAGCCACACTGATGAAAAAGGCAGCCAAAACCGGCTTTACAATTCCATAATTCATATCGCCACCTCATTTGTTACTCGCCGCTTGTGAGGATAAGAGTTATCTCCCATCCTGTTCTCTTATTCATTTTCTTTCTCAGCTGTATAATCTTTGGAAATTCCCAGATACGGCAGCGCCACCTGAAAAACACTGCGCATGACCGGCGCCGCGATAGTTCCGCCATAATACGTGCCTTCCGGCTCATCAATCAGCACGATCCCCATAACGGTCGGATCTTCTGCTTTTGAAAATCCGAGAAATGAAGAAATATACTTGCCGTTTCCCCTCGGCAGTTTTTCACTGGTCGCTGTCTTCCCTCCAATGGAAAACCCTTCGATTTTACAGTTTCTTCCGGATCCTTCTGAGACAACTGCTTTTAACAGGTCCCTCAGGGTCTCTGATGTTTCTTTTTGAATCACTCCTTTTTTCTCCGGATATTCAAAGATCTTCTCCTTCTTCCCGTCCGCAGAAACCGTGCGGACTCCGAAGTGAGGAGTTATCAGCTTCCCTCCGTTTACTGCCGCGCTGGCAGCACGCAGAAGCTGCAGCGGTGTAATCTGAATGGACTGCCCAAATGACATCGTTGCCAGTTCCACCGCTTTCACATTTTTTTTCTTATGCATGATAGAATTTGCCTCTCCCGGAAGATCAATTCCGGTTTTTTCAAACAGCCCGAGTTTCCGGAACATATCATACATTCCATCGACCCCCACCCGGGCCCCTACTTCCATGAAAACCGGATTGCAGGAGTTCATGACTCCTTCCCGGAATGTTTCGCTTCCATGTCCCGTAGTTTTATGACACCGGATCTTACGATCCTCTACAATCCGGAATCCCGGACAGTTGAAATGATCTGTCACTTTTACCTTCCCTGATTCCAGCCCCGCAGCCGCCGTTACGATCTTAAATACCGATCCTGGCTCATAAGTGTCATTGATGCAGGAATTTCTCCACTTCTGGTTCAGATATTCCTGCTGCTTTTTGCTGTCTGCCTGCTGCTGCCTGCTGTTCAGTTTAAACGGTTCATTGAGATTATATTCCGGCACATTGGCCATGGCGTAAATCTCTCCATTCTGCGGATTCATCAAAATCATGGAAACCTGTTTGGCATTCTTTTCTTTTTTTACTTTTTCACAAGCCTGTGTCACATAATTCTGCAGATTCACATCCAGAGAAGTATACAGATCATTTCCCGCCACAGGCTCATCCCGCTCTTCATAGGCTCCTTCAATCTCAATTCCTTTTCCATCGGTTAATGTAAGGATTTTCCCGGATTTTCCTTTCAGATATTTATCATAGAAAACCTCCAGTCCGACAATTCCCTGATTGTCACCTCCGGTAAATCCCAGAACCTTTGATGCAAGCGAGTCGTATGGATACACTCTTTTGTAATCTTCATCTACTTTTACTCCATCCAGTTTATATTCACGGATCCGGTCTGCGGTTTCTTTCTCCACATTGCTTTTGATCTTTTCCCGGACAGAATTTTTATAGACTTTTCCTTTGATTTCTTCTGTTTCCAGTCCCAGTTCTTCTGAAAGAACCTGAACCACTTTTTTCTTATCTGTCATCTGAGAATAAATAACAGAAATCGAATAAACCGCTTTATTGGAAGCAATCTTTACTCCGTTACGGTCATAGATATTCCCTCTGGGGGCTTTGATTTCTCTCTCCCTTTGATGAAGATCCCTGGCCAGCTCCTGATATTTATCTGACTGAGCAATCATAACATATCCAAGGCGGACCGCTACAACTGAAAATCCCAGACAGATCAGTCCTGTAATTCCAAGAATCTTCTTTTTATATCCTGTTTTCACCGGCTGCGCCTCATAATTCCATACTATTATAAACGTATGAAAAAATCCGGCTCATATTACTGATTCGTGCTTTTTGCCACCTTCAGTTCTTTCAGGGAACCTTCGATCACATCTCTGGCGATCTCAACGGCAAGTCCCGTATTCTGCTGAGATCCTTTCTGAATCTCATCAATGACCACGTATACAACAACCTGCGGATCTTCCACTGGCGCAAATCCACAGAAGGAAACCACATAGGTTCCGGCACTTCTTGGAATCTTTTCTGCCGTACCGGTTTTTCCTCCTACTGTATAATCATCCAGCTGAGCTTTTTTTCCGGTTCCGGATTCCACCGTTTCCCTCATATATTCTTTCAGCTTGTCAGATGTATCCCTGGATACTGTCTGCTTAACCAGTGCCGGTTCCACATTGCTGATCACACTGCCTTTATCATTTTGCAGCTGGCGCACTACATGAGGCTCATAATAACTGCCTCCATTAACAAGAGAGCAAAATGCGCTTGCCATCTGGATCATAGAACAGTTAAAAGACTGTCCAAAAGAACTGGTAGCCAGATCCACATCCTCCATCTTATCAGCAGTATGAAGAAGGGTGTCTGTTTTTGCTTCTCCCGGAAGGTCGATTCCCGTCAGACTTCCAAAATTAAATTCCCTCTGATATTTCGTAAACACATCTTTTCCTTCTTTCGCTGCAATCTGCATGATCGCGTCATTACAGGATAAAGAAATAGATTCTGACAGTGTGATCCTGCCGTGTCCGGATCTGTGAGAACAGTGGATTCTGTTGGATCCGATCTGCTCATATCCGTTACAGATAAAAGTCTCGTCTCCTTTTAAAATTCCCTCTTCCAGTCCCGCCGCCACGGTAAACGGCTTAAAGGTTGATCCCGGTTCAAAAGTATTGGATACAATCGGATTCTTCCAGATCTCATTGAAGGCCTCCACTTTTTCCTTCTCACTCATTTTATCAATTTCACTCTTTTTATATTTCGTAAGAAGATTTTTCTCATTTCTCGGATCTTCCAGATTAAAAGATGTAGAAGAAGCCATGGCATAAACTTCTCCGTTGTTCGGATTCATAACAAGGATACTGCTTCCCTTGCTTCCGTATTCTTTTTCAAAAGCGGCCAGTCTCTGTTCCGCCAGCTTCTGAATATTGGAATCAATGGTCGATACCACCGTCTTTCCATTTTGCGGATCTACGATGGAAGTATCAGATTCCAGTTCCTCATTCAAATACGTATACCGGCGTCCATCCACACCGGATAACGTGCTGTTGTAATACTGCTCGATTCCGCCGGTTCCGCTGTTATCAGAAACAAATCCTATTACCTGGCTGGCCAGAGATTTATTAGGGTATTCTCTCTGATATTTTTCAGAAAATACAACTCCTGAAATATCTTCTCCGGCGTCGCTTTCCATATACTCTTTCATATCTGCCACCTGGCTGTAGGTCAGGTCTTCTTTATATACAGAATAATAAGAATCTTTATTCTCTTTTAAATAAGACAGCAGAGCGTCCTTATCAAGTCCCATATATTTTGTCAGTGCTGACACTACCTTTTTCCGCACATCTGCCGTTCTTAAAATATTTTTCGGCTCAAGGACAAGATTATACAGCTTCTTGCTGGTAGCTAAAGTATTGCCATTCCGGTCTAAAATATCCCCTCTTTTATAAGGAATCGTGACACTGTTATAATTCTGCTGGGACAATACCTGCTTTTCATAAATACCATTTTTAAAAACGCTGAAATAAACAAGTCTTCCTGCCAGAATGATAAAAAGAATTGCTATGAAGGTAATCGTTCCGATCGTCCTCACCTTCATAGCATGATTAAGTCGTTTTATTTTCTTTCGTCTACGTCGTCTTCTCAAAGCAATCACCTCTTAGTCGGCATCCGGAATATCATCATACTGCCGGACATATTCCACGTCCGTGCTGTCATAGTGAACGATATGGCTGGAGTCTGGCTCCTTCATTCCATATTTCTTTGCAGTTTTTTCAATCTGATCCAGATCAATACTCTGTTCGATTTCCAGATTCAAGTCCTCATTTTCCACCTGAAGAGTGTTTAACTGTTCTCTCTTATCAGACAATTCTTCTCTTTGTTCCACCAGCTTTGCACGTTCGGACAGATAAAAAAGGCTGACAGCGGTAACTATCACAACCGCCGCGATCAGAACACGAATAAAAGCGAAGTCAATCTGCATTGCCTTCTGCTGATTCTGTCTGGTTCTGGCAGATGTCTTCGGTCTGGCTTTATGTCTGACTTTCTTCTTTCTTCTCTCCGGCTCCGGTCTGACTGGTTCTGCTTCCATCTTGCGGGCCGTATTGCCGTAAATCAAATTGTAACGTTCCTGTCTTGTCTTATCCATAAACCGATCCCCCTAAATACCTCTTTCAAACACTCTAAGCTTAGAGCTCTTTGCTCTTTTGTTATGTTCTAACTCTTCCTCCCCGGGAACAATCGGCTTGCGTGTCACCTGTCTTCCTTTTGAAACTTTCCCACATACGCACACCGGAAAATTCGGCGGACAGGTACACGGGTTTTCGTTTTTCTTAAATGCACGTTTCACAATTCGATCTTCCAGCGAATGAAATGTAATAATGCAAAGCCTTCCCCCCGGGTTCAGCAGATCGATCATTGCATCAAGACTGTCTTTTAACACATCCAGTTCATGATTGCATTCGATCCGGATTGCCTGGAACGTCCGTTTGGCCGGATGTCCGCCAACCGCCCTTACCTTTTTCGGGATGGCATTTTTTATAATCTCAATCAATTCCCCTGTCGTTTCAATCGGCTTTTCCTGTCGTCTGCTGACGATATGTTTTGCGATATTTTTTGCAAATTTTTCTTCTCCATAATCCCGGATTACATGAAACAGATCCATCTCTGAGTAATCATTGACAATATCTCTGGCTGTCAGTTCCTGACGCTGATCCATCCTCATATCCAGAGGAACGTCTTCCCGGTATGTAAATCCCCTCTCCTTCTCATCCAGCTGGAAAGAAGATACCCCAAGATCCAGCAGTATGCCGTCAACTTTTCCGATTCCCAGTTCCTTAAGAATCCGGGGCATATTGACATAATTATCTCTGACGATCGTTGCCTTGTCTCCAAATTCCCTGAGACGGCGGCTTCCTGCCTCGATTGCGTCTGCATCCTGATCGATCCCGATATAACGTCCCTGATCAGACAGCCGCCGGCAGATCTCCCAGGCATGTCCGCCTCCGCCGAGCGTACCATCGACATAGATGCCGTCAGGTTTTATATGAAGTTCTCTGATTGTCTCTTCCAGTAATACGGAAATATGCTTAAATTCCATTTGCCCACCTAAATATTCAGTCCTAAATCCTGCATGCCCGCAGCAATCTCATCCATGTCTTCATAAGAGTTATTAGCATCCCACCGCTCTTTGCTCCACACCTCGATGCGGTTCAGCATTCCTGCCAGCATGACTTCTTTTTCCATACCCGCAAATTCCCTCAGCGCTCCCGGTATCAGAATCCTGCCCTGCTTATCCAGCTCGCAGGCTGCCGCTCCGGAAAGAAAAAACCTTGAAAATTTTCTTGCATTTTTATCAATGAGCGGAAGGCCTCTCAGTTTCATTTCAAATTCTTTCCATTCTTTTTGAGGGAAAATAAAGAGACATCCATCTAATCCCCTTGTAATGATAAACTCTTGTCCCAGTTCTTCCCGAAATCTGGAAGGAATTATCAGCCTGCCCTTTGCATCAATTGTGTGTTTATGTTCCCCCATGAACATGGACTCACCTCTTTGTGCCTGCCACTCTCGTCTATGGTATCGGGAGGTTGTCCCCCACCTTCTACCACTTTTAACCACTTATATGAACATTTTATACGATACATATTAAAAAAGCAAGGAATAATCCACAACCAAATCTTAGTTTTTTCTTATAAATTCGACATTTTTTCGACATTTTCCCCCTCCTTTTCTCTCCCCGCCCTAAAAACAAAAAAGAGCAGAGTTATCTGCCGGTTTTTTGGCTTTTCTCTGCTCTTTCATCTATTCTGCTGTTTTTTTCTTTTTCTTTCGTAGTCTTCCCCAGCAAATGACAATGATCCCTCCTGCCGCAAGAAACGCTGCCAGCATCTGGGATACTCTGATCCCGGTATTTCCGATCATCAGCGAGTCCGTTCTCAGACCCTCGATCCAGAATCTTCCGATTCCATATCCTGCGGCATACAGCGCTGTCAGTTCTCCGTCAAAAGCTTTTCTTTTGGTAAACCATAAAATGAACAGCAGCACCATCAGATTCCAAACACTTTCATACAGAAAAGTCGGATGAACCTGAATATAGGACGCTGCACTGCTGCCTGCATCCAAAAATACAGCTTTGTCATACAGCCCCGATTCTATGATTTCTGATAATCTTCCATGTTCCAGGAAAAAATCTGTTGGAATCTGCATTGCAAACAGACCATCTGTAAATCCTCCAAAGGCTTCCCTGTTAAAAAAATTTCCCCATCGTCCCAGGATCTGTCCAACCAGCAGTCCCTTGACCGCGATATCTGTAAACTGAGCCATGGATACTTTACGCACCCTGCAGAAAATAAACAGCACCAGCGCAGCAGCGATAATCCCGCCATAGATTGCCAGACCGCCGTTTCGTATTTCTATAATTTCTCCCAGATGCTCCTTATAATAATCCCAGGAAAATACCACATAATAAAGTCTTGCACCTGCAATCGCAGGAATGACCATACAGATCAAATAGTCAAAAACCATTTCCGGATCAAATCCCTTTGTGCGTTTTGCTGCATAATATGACAGGGTCAGTCCAAATAAAAATCCCAAGGCGATCATTACACCATAATATCTTATCTCAAAATTTCCAATATGGAATCCTTCCCCTACATTTTTCAGTACAATCCCCAGATTAGGGAATCGGATTTCACTTGCCATACATCTCTTCCTTTCTTTTGCGCATACAAAATCCCCTGCTTTGTTTCTCCTTACTTCCTAAGATACATATCTTATCCTATTTCTCTTTCCTTTTCAAGTTCCTTGTGTTAGACTATTAAATGAAAAATTATACAATAAGAAAGGAAATGATTATGAAATTAGGTATTGTCGGGCTGCCAAACGTCGGAAAAAGTACATTATTTAATTCTCTGACAAAGGCAGGCGCCGAATCAGCTAACTATCCGTTTTGTACCATCGATCCTAATGTAGGAATCGTTGCCGTTCCTGATTCCCGGGTGGATCATCTTGCCGAGATGTATCATTCCAAGAAGGTCATTCCGGCTGCCATCGAATTTGTTGACATTGCCGGTCTCGTAAAAGGAGCTTCCAAAGGAGAAGGATTAGGCAACCAGTTCCTTGCCAATATTCGTGAGGTTGACGCGATCGTTCATGTGGTCCGCTGTTTTGATGACAGCAATATTGTCCATGTAGATGGTTCTGTTAACCCGCTGCGTGACATTGAAACTATCAACTTTGAACTGATTTTCTCTGATATCGAAGTTCTGGACAGACGGATCGCGAAATCTACCAGAGGAGCCCGCAATGACAAAGCCCTTGCCCATGAAGTGGAATTTCTCAAGGAAGTCAAAGCACATCTGGAAGACGGAAAACTCGCCAAGACATTTGTCGTGGAGGATGAAGAAGATCAGCTCATCTTAAATTCCTGTAATCTTCTGACCGTAAAACCTGTCATTTTTGCTGCCAATGTCAATGAAGATGAACTGGCAGAGGACGGCCAGGAGAATGACTATGTCGCTGCTGTCCGCAAATATGCAGAAGATGTGGACGCAAAGGTTTTCGTTGTATGTGCGCAAATCGAGCAGGAGATTTCCGAACTGGATGATGATGAAAAGAAAGAGTTTCTGGAAGATCTCGGATTGAAGGAATCCGGACTTGAAAAACTGATCGCAGCCAGCTACTCTCTTCTTGGTCTGATCAGTTTCCTTACATCCGGAGAAGATGAAACCCGCGCATGGACCATCAAGAAAGGAACCAAGGCTCCTCAGGCAGCCGGCAAGATCCATTCTGATTTTGAACGCGGTTTTATCTGCGCTGAGGTCGTATCCTATGATGATCTGATGGAAAACGGAAGCATGCACGCATGCAAAGAAAAAGGTCTAGTACGCCAGGAAGGAAAAGAATACGTTGTAAAAGACGGAGATATTATTGTATTCCGGTTTAATGTATAAACTTTTGAAAGTAAAAAAAACTCTGTCCTTTGCTTTAGAGCGAGTAAGACAGCATCAAAAAAACAGGAGCGGCAAAATCAAAAATTTCGCCGCTCCTGTTTTTGTATGATAAATTTAATCTTCTCTCTCTACTTTATAATCCGTACCGCCCTGCACGGCGTACGATAGCTGACATTTGAAATCTTGATTCCGCCCTTTGGATATGGGGCAGAATTGCTGGCATGGACAACTTTTCCATTCCCGATATACATTGTCACATGACTGATTCGTCCCCCGCTTCGGTAAAACAGCAGATCTCCCGGCTGTATGGAACTTACCGCCACTTCCCGACCTTCTCCCGCCTGCGCGGCAGAACTGTGACTTAAATGATATCCAAAATGTTCATATACCCTCATTACAAAGCCGGAACAATCAGCTCCCCTGGTCAGACTGGAACCTCCATATACGTATGGGTTGCCTACATATTTTACAGCATAAGCTGCAATCTGACTCCCAAGAGTTTTCCCGGATACACTTACCTTCTGTTCCCCGGATGCCTTTGATGTCCGGGTTTTCTTTTCACCGGATGATACATCCTCTTCCGTTTTTTCTATCGGTCTGGCCTCATCGAAATCATATCCAACCTTAATATGTTCTTTGGATACATAGCCCTTTCCATCCTGAAGTTTTACTTTTGTCCAGCAGTCTTCTTCCCTGCTGTCCATAATCTCATAACTGGTGCCCTTTTCCGCTACAGCAAGCACATCTGACTTCAGATCTGGTTCTTTCCTCACTTTCAGGACTTCTGCTGTGACAACCGCTGTCCTGGGATACTTCTTCTTCTCCGCATATGCGCTGATGTCTTCATCATAGATCAGATATTTGTCATTCACATATCCCTCTACGGTTCCTGACCGGATCTTTGTCCATCCATCTTTCCTGTCTGTGACCCTGCCTATGCCTCCGTCTCTCAGTTCACCGACAATCCTGCTTCCGGATGACGGCTGACTTCTGATGTTAAGATGGCTGGTCACTCTTGCCGCCGCATAACCTTCATAGGATACATATGCAGGCTGGCTCTTCCTGGAAGAATCGGATACACGGTCAACATACTTCTCAATCGCCCGGCCAACTCCCGCCGAAGCAAACTGCTCTCCCTGGGCTGCCGCGGACTCCATCCAGATGCCAAAGGCAATCATTCCCGCACCAGCCGCTGCCTGAATTTTCTTTCGGATCATAAAACGCCTCCTTATGTAAAAACTAAGGCTGCCGTTTATCATATCCTCTTCTTCTAAAACCCCTTCATCCAATTCCGGCCTGTAAACGATAGTCTCTTGACAGAATTACCAAATTGTTACAAATATGTTGTTTCTAATTTAGCACATTTCATAAACATTGTCAATTTATTCATTCCTTTTTATTCATATTTAACAATTTTAGTTCCCTGAGAACTCTTTTCATAGTCTTCCCAATCCTCCATAAAATAAAAACAGTTCTCCGCAGACTGAATTCACAATCTTTTTAAACGGAGAACTGTTTTTCATCCTTCTTTTTTATCCAGAGACATCTCTGCCTGTTTTATACCAAAATTCCGGTTCTAGTGATGGAAAAGACGGATTCCTGTAAATGCCATTGCCATTCCATATTTGTTGCAGCAGTCAATTACCGCGTCATCTCGTACGGATCCGCCTGGCTGTGCTACGTATTTTACACCGCTCTTATGAGCGCGCTCAATATTGTCTGAGAATGGGAAGAACGCATCAGATCCCAGTGTTACATCTGTAAGCTTGTCAAGCCATGCTCTCTTCTCTTCTTTTGTAAATACTTCCGGCTTTTCTGTGAAAATATTTTCCCATGCTCCGTCTGCCAGAACATCCATATATTCGTCTCCAATATACAGATCAATGGCATTATCACGGTCTGCACGGCGGATTTTATCTTTAAATGGAAGTTCCATGACTTTCGGACACTGTCTTAACCACCAGTTGTCTGCTTTCTGTCCTGCCAGTCTTGTACAATGTACACGGGACTGCTGTCCGGCACCGATACCAATTGCCTGTCCATCTTTTACAAAGCATACAGAATTAGACTGTGTGTATTTTAACACGATCAGTGAAATTTTCATATCTGTCAGGGCTTCTTCCGGAATGTCTTTGTTCTCCGTTACAATGTTGGATAAAAGCGCATCGTCAATTGGAAGTTCCTGACGTCCCTGTTCAAACATAACGCCAAATACTTCTTTGTGCTCTAACGGAGCCGGTTCATAATCCGGATCGATCTTGATGATATTATAATTTCCTTTTTTCTTCTGCTTTAAAAGTTCCAGCGCTTCCTCGCTGTATCCCGGAGCAATGACTCCGTCAGAAACTTCTCGTTTGATCAGTCTTGCTGTATCTGCGTCGCATTCATCTGAAAGAGCGATAAAATCACCGAAAGAAGACATTCTGTCTGCGCCTCTTGCTCTTGCATAAGCACATGCCAGAGGAGACAGATCTCCCATATCATCCACCCAGTAAATCTTTTTTAATGTATCAGACATTGGTCTGCCTACAGATGCTCCGGCAGGAGAAACATGCTTAAAAGAAGTTGCCGCAGGAAGTCCTGTTGCTTTCTTTAATTCTCTTACCAGCTGCCATCCATTGAAGGCATCCAGGAAGTTAATATATCCCGGTTTTCCATTGATCACTTCGATCGGAAGATCGCTTCCGTCTGCCATGCAGATCTTAGAAGGTTTCTGATTCGGATTGCAGCCATACTTTAATTCCAATTCTTTCATTTCGCTTTTCTCCTTTTTCTTTTGATTACTGATTTTTGTTGACGATTCTTGTTTCATAAGTTCCGGTTGCGATATCGATATAACGAACAAACAAAGAAACTTTGTTGTCTTCATTTAAACTCTCCCAGAGTGTCTTTGTAAATGTATCAATATCATCTTCCACCGCTACCAGCTTTGGCTCTCCCTCAAAACTTGGAAGAGGATCTCCGTCGTGCATATAAGTATGAATAAAATGTCCTTCTCCTGGAACCGGATTCTCATAAGTGAACGTATAACGATTGCAGCTGTCCGGATTTCCATTATTGCTCTTTAAGATAGACATTGCATAATGAAATGTTCCGTCTTCTACCTGCATGATACCGGAAATCCTCGGTGTATAATTCGGACCATCCGGTTCAAACTCACGGCTTCTTAAAGACTGTTCAAACGTAAGTCCTTCCTTGATTCCATCATATACAGTATCTGTCTGATCTCCGTTGGTTACAATGGTCTTGTTCCCAAGCACACGAACCGGCGCATAAATGATCAGGCTTGGATCTGTAAGTTTTGACTCATCAAACGCCTGCGTGCGGATTCCTTCCCCTTCTTCCGCGAAAATCCTGTTTCTGCTGTTTTCACTTCTTCCCATGATAAAGTAAGCAGTTACCGCTTTGGTACCATCCGGAGATTTTCCAATTACGATTCCTCTTCCCGGATAAGCATTTGCCTGTAATTCCTGTTCCAGATTTAACATTTTCATAGATATGTCTCCTTTTTCACCTCAAACTTTTTAATATTCTATCATATACTGACAGCTTTCGTATATAAAAAATCTAATTTTTTCTACCCTGTATTTCTGCCGAAAGCGAAAAGACGTACCAGTTTTCTTCCGATACGTCTTTTTCTTTTTACATATTCTTAATGCGTTCCATTGCTGCTACTGTATTTTCATAGCTTCCAAACGCTGTAAGCCGGAAATATCCTTCTCCGCTTGGTCCGAATCCTGATCCAGGAGTACCTACTACATTTGCGTTTTCAAGAAGATAATCAAAGAACTCCCATGATGTCATCTGATCCGGAGTCTTCAGCCAGATATATGGTGCATTTACTCCGCCGGAAACTGTATAGCCTGCGTCTTTTAATCCTTCGAAGATTACTTTCGCATTATTCATGTAATATCCAACCTGTTTCTTTAACTGTTCCTTTCCAGCGTCAGAGTAAACTGCCTCTCCGGCTCTCTGAACAATATAAGGAGCTCCGTTGTATTTTGTTCCGTGACGTCTTGCCCAGAGATCATGAAGTCTTACATCTCCGCATTTCAGGTCTTTTGGAACAACCGCATATCCAAGACGCACTCCTGTAAATCCTGCGTTCTTGGAGAAACTCTTTAATTCAATGGCACAGGTTCTTGCGCCTTCACATTCATAAATTGTATGCGCTACATTGTCTTCAGAGATATATGCCTCATAAGCAGCGTCGTAAATGATGACAGCGCCATTCTTGTTAGCATAATCCACCCATCCCTGAAGCTGATCTTTTGTGATCGTGGAGCCTGTCGGGTTGTTCGGGAAGCACAGATAAATAATATCCGGTACTTCATCCGGAAAATCCGGAGCGAAATTGTTATCTGCCGTACAAGGCATGTAGATCACATCACTCCATGTTTCTGTTTTCTGATCATATGTTCCTGTTCTTCCGGCCATAACGTTCGTGTCAACATACACCGGATAAACCGGGTCACATACGGCGATCTTATTATCCTGTGCAAAAATCTCCTGAATATTGCCGGAATCACACTTTGCTCCATCGCTTACGAAAATCTCATCTGCAGCGATGTCTGCTCCTCTGTCGGCATAATCATTTTTTGCAATCGCGCTGCGCAGGAATTCATATCCGAGATCCGGAGCGTATCCATGGAATGTTTCCGCATGAGCCATCTCATCCACTGCGCCATGAAGAGCCTCGATGATTGCCGGAGCCAGAGGCTGAGTTACATCACCGATTCCAAGACGGATGATATCCTTATCCGGATTCGCTGCAGTATATTCATTTACTTTCTTAGCGATTGTGGAAAACAAATAGCTTCCCGGAAGTTTTAAATAATTGTCATTGATTTTAAACATAAGTTCCTCCTAAAAATAGTCTAGTATGTAAGTGATTCTTTAATCATTTTTGCCATTTCGATCAGGCTGACACCGCTGTCCATACTCCGTTTCTGAATATAACGGTGCGCCTCTTCCTCGCTGATTCTGTTATTCTCCATCAGTAATCTTTTTACTTCATCCAGCAGCTGTAATTCTTCCCTGGTCCTTTCTTTCGGCCTGTGTTTCTTCCTGTTCGGATTATTGGAAATACTGCTGACGATCTCTCTCATGGTTTCGATCAGACTGTGAGCCTTTAACGGCATGGAGAGATAGTGTACGTTGGCCATATCGCACTCTTCCTCCAAATGTGCCCGAGAAGCGATCAGCACCATCTGAATTCCATCAGGGAGATATTCTCTCAGTTCAGTATACACCATATCCGCGTATTTATATCCACAGACAACAATACCTTCTTCCATTCCTTCCATCCGCTGAATTACCTGCGCCGCGGTCACACAGACTCCGATGACTTCAAAACCGCTGCGCACAAGCAGATTTCTTATATTTCTGGCGATTTCCTGTTTTGGGAACAAAACGATGACGCTAACCAGACTTCTCACCTCCTCGCATCTGCTTATCGTGGGGACTAAATCTTATATAAATACTCATCAATTTCCCACTGTGATACGAATTTCTGGTAAGACTCCCATTCCTTCTTCTTTGCTTCATAATATTTCGTAAAAATATGATTTCCCAGTGTTTTTCTGATAAAATCACTGTTCTCGAAAATATCCAAAGCCTCCTTTAAATCTCTTGGCAGCATCATGATTCCTGCCTCTTTTTTCTCACCTTCCGCCATCTCATACTGGTTCTTGGATGTACCTTTTCCAGGGGTCAGTTTGCCGCGGATTCCTTCCAGACCTGACGCCAGGCTGACCGCCAGGGCAAGATATGGATTGGCTGCCGGATCCGGACTTCGAAATTCCAGTCTGGTTCCGCTTCCTCTCGCCGCAGGCACACGGATCAGCGGGCTTCGGTTTGCCGGAGACCAGGTAACGTCTACCGGCGCCTCGTATCCCGGAACGATCCGCTTATAAGAGTTCACCAGCGGATTGGTAATCAGGCTCATTTCCCTGGCATGTTTCATAACTCCTGCCATAAAATAGAAAGCCTCATCACTGACTCCGATATGGTTTTTGGAATCCGCAAAAATATTCTTTCCGTCTTTCCATAAAGACATATTCAGATGCATTCCGGATCCATCCACACCGGTAATTGGTTTCGGCATAAAGCTTGCATACAGTCCATGCCTTTTTGCAATATATTTTACTACGAATTTAAATGTCAGGATGTTATCGGCCGTCCGAAGCGCATTATCATATTTAAAATCGATCTCGTGCTGAGCCGGCGCAACCTCGTGATGGGAAGCTTCAATCTCAAATCCCATCTCCTCCAGATTCAGGATCATATCTCTTCTTGCGCTTTCTCCCAGATCCAGAGGCGCCACATCAAAGTATCCCGCTTTTTCATGGCTCAATGTCGTTGGCTGTCCTTCTTCATCCGTATGGAATAAGAAAAATTCGCATTCCGGACCTACATTGAACTTATATCCCATCTTCTTGCATTCGCGCATCACTCTCTTGAGAATATTCCTTGGATCTCCCTCAAACGGCATGCCGTCCTGTCCGTAAACATCACAGATCAGCCTTGCAACCCGTCCTCCGGAACTCCACGGAAAGATCAGAAAACTGTCCAGATCCGGATACAGATACATATCTGATTCCTCGATCCTTACAAATCCATCTACAGAAGAACCATCAAATGTGCATTTATTATCCAGTGCTTTTTCCAGCTGGCGCGCTGTAATCGCTACATTTTTCATCGCGCCAAACAAATCAGAAAACTGCAGTCTTATAAACTGGACATCATTTTCCCTCACCAGATCTATGATATCCTGCTTGGTATATCGACCCATAACATCACTCCTCTTTTTCGCTAAATTGTCGCTATGTCTACAACAGTCAATTGATCTCTATTTCCTGTTTCCAAACTAGTCAGCAGAGCATCCGCTGTGTCAAGACTTGTAAGACATGTCACTCCTGTCTCGATCGCGTAACGGCGGATCAGGAATCCATCTTTGCTTCGTCCGACACCCTGGGATGGCGTATCGATGACTAAGTCAATTTTATCATCTAAAATCAAATCCAGCAAGTTCGGAGACGGCTCTTCCAGCTTATTGATCGGTTTCGCCGGAACACCTGCCTCGTTCAGGACTCTGCAGGTACTTTTTGTTGAGAAGATTTCATATCCGAGATTGATAAATCTTCTTCCGATATCTACCGCGTCGATTTTGTCAGAGTCTTTTACTGTCAGGATCATCTTCTTGTATTTTGGAAGGTCAACGCCTGCACCTAAGAACGCCTTGTAAAGAGCCTCATGATAGTTCTTGGAAATTCCAAGACACTCTCCTGTTGATTTCATTTCAGGCCCGAGGCTTACCTCTGCTCCGCGAAGTTTCTCAAATGAGAAGACCGGCTTTTTCACAGCATAATATTCTGATTCCGGCTGCAGTCCCGGTTCATATCCAAGATCTCTGATCTTCGCTCCTGTGATCACTTTGGCTGCCAGTGCCACGATCGGAATTCCGGTTACCTTGCTGATATAAGGAACCGTACGGCTGGAACGTGGGTTTACCTCGATCACATACACTTCTTCATTGGCAACGATAAACTGAATATTGATCAGTCCCACAACATGAAGGGATTTTGCCAGTTTTCTCGTGTATTCTGCAATGACACGTTTTACTTTGTCACTCAGGTTAATGGACGGATATACGGAAATACTGTCTCCGGAATGGATTCCGGCACGTTCTATATGTTCCATGATTCCCGGGATCAGGATATCATTTCCGTCACATACGGCATCAACTTCCACTTCTTTTCCTACCAGGTATTTATCGATCAGGATCGGATGTTCCTGCTCATAACGATTGATGATTTCCATAAAGGCAGTGATGTCTTCATCTGAAACCGCAATCTGCATTCCCTGTCCTCCAAGAACATAGGATGGACGTACCAGAACCGGATAACCAAGTCTGTGAGCGGCTTCCAGAGCTTCCTCACAGGTAAATACCGTAGTTCCTTTCGGTCTTGGAATGCAGCATTCTTCCAGGATCTCATCAAACAGTTCTCTGTCTTCTGCCGCATCTACATTTTCCGCACTTGTTCCAAGGATTGGAACTCCCATCTTCATCAGAGCCTCTGTTAATTTGATCGCTGTCTGTCCGCCGAACTGTACGACTGCTCCATCCGGTTTTTCCAGCTCTACGATGCTTTCCACATCTTCTGCTGTTAACGGCTCAAAATACAGTTTATCCGCTACGTCAAAGTCTGTAGAAACCGTTTCCGGATTGTTGTTGACGATGATTGTCTCATATCCTTCTTTGCCCAGCGCCCATACACTGTGAACAGAACAGTAGTCAAACTCGATACCCTGTCCGATACGGATCGGGCCAGATCCAAGTACCATAACTTTTTTCTTTCCAGACGTTTCTTCCACTTCATTTTCCCCATCGTAGCAGGAATAGAAATACGGTGTCTCCGCATCAAACTCTGCTGCGCAGGTATCTACAATCTTATAAGAAGCGTGGATGTTCATTTCATTTCTCAATTCTTTGATCTCACGTTCTGTTTTTCCAACCAGCTGGCCGATCACTTTATCCGGGAATTCCAGACGTTTCGCTTCCAGAAGCAGGTCATAATCCAGCGCATCCGCTTCTTTCAGTTTCTTTTCCATCTCTACGAGAACGGCAATCTTGTCCAGGAACCACCGGTCAATCTTCGTAATATTAAAGATCGTATCATAGTCGAATCCTCTTCGGATTGCTTCTGCGATCACATAGATTCTTAAATCATCGATCTTTTCCAGTTCTTTTAACAGTTCTTCATCTGTCAGCTTATCGTAATCACCAAAGATCAGGCTGTCCACATGCTGTTCCAGAGAACGAATTGCCTTCATCAAAGCTCCCTCAAAGTTGGTTCCGATACTCATAACTTCTCCGGTCGCTTTCATCTGTGTCGTTAACGTTCGTTTTGCATGAATGAATTTATCAAATGGAAGACGAGGCATCTTGACTACACAATAGTCAAGCATCGGCTCGAAACTTGCGTATGTTTTCTTTGTGACTGCGTTTTCAATCTCGTCCAGCGTATATCCAATCGCGATCTTGGCAGTTACCTTGGCGATCGGATATCCTGTCGCCTTGGAAGCCAGCGCGGAAGAACGGCTGACACGAGGATTTACCTCGATTACGCAATACTCAAAACTGTCCGGATTCAGCGCGTACTGAACATTACATCCTCCATGCACATTCAGCTCTGTGATAATATTCAGAGCGGATGTACGCAGCATCTGATATTCTTTATCTCCCAGTGTCTGAGAAGGAGCCACAACAATACTGTCTCCTGTATGCACACCGACCGGGTCGATATTTTCCATGTTACAGATTGTGATGCAGGTTCCGTTTTCATCACGCATTACTTCATATTCGATTTCTTTCCATCCGCCGATGTAACGCTCTACCAGTACTTCTCCAACACGGCTCAGGCGAAGTCCATTCTCAAGAATGGCCTCCAGCTCTTCCTGGTTATGAGCAATTCCGCCGCCGCTTCCTCCCAGCGTATATGCCGGACGAAGAACTGCCGGATAGCCGATCTCTTTCGCAAATTTCACACCGTCTTCGATGGTTGTTACAACCTGTCCGGCTGCGATCGGTTCTCCGATCTTTTCCATGGTTTTCTGGAACTCCAGACGGTCTTCAGCCTTTTTGATCGTATCCGGAGATGTTCCGATCAGCTCAACGCCTGCTTTCTCCAGATATCCGCTCTCGCATAATTCCATAGCAAGGTTTAAGGCTGCCTGTCCTCCCAGAGTCGGAAGAATGCTGTCCGGTTTTTCTTTTTCGATGATCTTTTCGATCACAGGGGCAGTCAGAGGCTCAATATATACCTTATCTGCAATATCTTTATCTGTCATGATCGTAGCAGGATTGGAGTTGACAAGTACAACTTCAACGCCCTCTTCCTGCAGCGCACGGCAGGCCTGAGTTCCCGCGTAGTCAAATTCCGCTGCCTGTCCGATGACGATCGGTCCTGATCCGATGACAAGTACTTTCTTTATATCTTCTCTCTTAGGCATTTTTTGCTCCTTTCATCACATCCAAAAATTCATCAAATAAGTAAGCCGTATCCTGTGGTCCCGGACATGCTTCCGGATGGAACTGTACAGTACGGATTTTCTTGTTTTTATAGTTTAATCCTTCGATTGTCCTGTCATTTACATTGATAAAGGAAACTTCTGCGACATCCTTTGGAATGGATTCATTCTTGATCACATATCCATGGTTCTGGGAAGAAATATAAACTCTTCCGGTAGCAAGCTCTTTCACCGGATGATTTCCGCCCCGGTGTCCCCAGCGCATCTTCTCAGTATCCGCTCCTGTCGCAAGCGCCATCAGCTGATGTCCAAGACAGATGGCAAAGATCGGCACATCACTGTCATAGAGTTTTTTGATCTCTTTGATGATCTCTGTACATTCTTTCGGATCTCCAGGGCCGTTGGACAGCATGATTCCGTCCGGCTGATCTCCAAGGATCTCTTCTGCGGAAGTAAAGGCCGGATATACCGTTACATCACATCCTCTCTTGCTCAGAGATCTTATGATATTTTTCTTTGTTCCAAGATCCAGCAGCGCAACTTTTGGTCCGTCTCCTGCCACATGAGTCTTTTCTTTTCTTGTGACTGTCTTAACTGCGTTTGTGACTCTATATGCTTTTAATTTTGGAAGAATTTCATCTAAATTATAATCTGGATTCGTTGTGACCATTCCGCCCATGCATCCGTCTTCTCTTAAAATCTTTGTGATCGCACGGGTGTCAACACCGCAGATTCCAGGGATATCATGTTCCTTCAGATATGCTTCCAGCTCCTCCTCTCTGCGAAAATTGCTGGACATCCTTGAAATCTCCCTTACGATAAAGGCAGAGTGCCAAGGCCTATCTGATTCTGCGTCTTCCAGGCAGACTCCATAATTTCCAATCAACGGGTAGGTCATTACCACTCCCTGTCCTTGATAAGATGGATCTGTCAGCACTTCCAGGTAGCCTGTCATTGAAGTATTGAATACTACTTCACAAATGACTTCTTTTTGTGCCCCGAAGCTCTTTCCTTTAAAGACATGTCCATCTTCCAGTATCAAAAATGCATTCATGAAAATTTCCTCCTAAATAAAATTCGTAGAAATTGTTTTCTTCATTTTGCTGTTTTTGAAAAAAGTTCCAATTTTAGCAAAAAAGAGAAATAAAACTAAAATAAAAATCACAAACCCAAGTATTAGAAAAACCGATCATTTCCCAATACTAACCTGTGCTATTATCCTAGAAATATTTCTCTACAAATTGTAAAAATTTTACCACATTCTAAACATTTACGCAAGTACTTTTTCCGATTTTTTTCGCACCTGCTCATTTATTTTTTTCAATTTGTTTTTCCGTCTGTCTCTCTTGTGTATTTTTCTTCTGCCGCTCCCGGCTTTCACTTTTTGAAAAAACACAGCCGCAGAAATTCTGACGGTACAGAGAATATTCCTTCGAAAGCTGGATGGATCTCTGATAACCACCCTTTTTCTTAAAGTCCGACGGCAGAAATGCCACTCCGTACTCCTGCCCTGCTTTCTCACCGATTTCATTTAACCACTGAGCATTTTTCAGCGGACTGATCGTCAGAGTCGTCGTAAAATAGTCAAATTTCTCTGCCGACGCTAACTCCGCCGTTTCCCTGAGTCTCAGCTGATAACACAGATAGCATCGCTTTCCGCCTTCCGGTTCTTTCTCAAAGCCACGGACAGCCTGATAAAAAACCTGCGGATCATATCTGCCGTCAATTACGCTGATCTCTCCGAGTTTCATCTCCCGGATCAGCCTTTTCTGCTCTTCTACCCTTTTTTTGTATTCCTTTGCGGAATCTATATTAGGATTGTAGTAAAAGACCGTGATCCGGAAATACCGGGATAAATATTCCAGCACATAGCTGCTGCACGGTGCACAGCAGCTGTGCAGCAGAAGCCTTGGCCTTCGGTCTGCCTCCTGCTCAATGATCTGATCCAGTTTTTTTTGATAATTTACTTTATTCATTTCCTTGTTCCTGCTGCGGCAGATTCCGGCAGATTCTTGTCTCTGACTTTTCATCAAAGAAAAAGTTCCGGTTCTGCCCGCCTTTCATACATTTCTTCCAGTTCCTTCTTATGATAAAGACAGCCTTCATCCTCATAAGAGTTCCAAAGATTACTATATCATCTTCTGTAAATTCCGGATACCCTTTTCTTGCATCCGGCAGCGTAAAATCATATACAATCTTTTTTCTGTTCAGATCCTCGGCAAGGCGGCCAGCCAGAAACTCCGTTACTTTTTTTGTCGTATCGGTTCCGCTGAAATACATGCTGTAAACTTGTTTCATTACCGTCCTCCTTTTCCTTATTGTAACACTATTTCAAATTTTTTTAAATTTCCTCTTTACAAATGAGTGGAAAAGGAGCTATAATAGCAAATGCACGGGGCGTGGCTCAGCTTGGTAGAGCGCGTGGTTCGGGACTACGAGGTCGCAGGTTCAAATCCTGTCGCCCCGATTTATAACAGGACATCAGCAATTATGCTGGTGTCCTTATTTTTTGCGCAAAATGGCGGTTTTGCGTGGTTTTTGATATGTAGGATATGATGCAGAAACGAATAGATAAATACAGTTTTGCATTATATATTGCACTGCTATGCAACACGAAATGCAACACGGAATTATTGTATAGAAGAAACCTCCTCCATTTAAGAAGGCGGAAATGAAAAAGAAAAAATTAACAGGTAGTATTTATTATACTATCTGTGTGTACAAAAGGAAAGGCCGGAGATTTCTCCCCGGACTGATGATTATTTTATAGCAAGAATAGCTAATATATATTGCGACAACCTCAACAATAATAGCAAAACATATCCATATGCCTATAAGATATGATTATAAAAATATATTATTGAAATAATTGCTATAATGTTAAAACCTGAAACAACTGGAAATCTTAAGAGTAGCCTCCTCAAGCTATTTCTAATCACTACACAAAGTCTAGGAAATCGACTTTTTCTTTTTGGTGTGGTATAAAAAAAGTTGACAGCTTATTCTCAAGGATTTCATAATAAAACCAAGAGAATAAGGAGGTATTCAAAGTGGCACGTAAATATGACCATGAATACAAAGTACAGGCAGTAAAACTTGCCAAAGAAATCGGCGGCGCTAAGGCTGCTAAAGAATTAGGAATCCCTGAAGGAACCATCCATACATGGCTGAAAGCCGTAAGGGCCGGTAAGCTGGATATTGGGGAAGGTTCCCATACCCCTGCCAGTGCAATGAGCCTGTCAGAAGAAATTACCATGCTGCGTAAGCGGGTGAAGGAGCAGGATAAAGAAATCCGCCGCCTGAAGGAAGAAAACGAATTTCTGGAGGAAGCCAGCGCTTTTTTCGCCGCCAGCCGTCGGAAGTCAGTAAAAACCAGAGAATGATATTTCTCGCTTTGAAAACAGAGGACGGCAGGATTACCGGAAAAATTTCATTTTATTGCCGGATGCTTGGTATCAGCCGGCA
>ERZ1643250.121-NODE-121-length-101135-cov-62.431005_pt1 | contig 101135 bp, 88 predicted proteins | sample MGYA00579262_ERZ1643250 | MGnify/ENA primary metagenome ERZ1643250 (study PRJEB29033, sample SAMEA4952265) | chicken gut metagenome | biome: Broiler Chicken; feature: Gastrointestinal Tract; material: Caecum | place: Ireland | collected 2018 | study: Broiler... | reverse complement strand
ACGCGTTACTCACCCGTTCGCCACTAAACACAGAAAAGATAAATCCTCTCCGCATCCCGTTCGACTTGCATGTGTTAGGCGCGCCGCCAGCGTTCGTCCTGAGCCAGGATCAAACTCTTTAGAAAATGATATTTATCACTTCAAAAGTGTTAAATCTTGTTCACTCAACACGCAATCGCTTGCGTCCTGTGAATTACTTTTTGGAATTTTTAAGTGTCCAAATACACGTTAAAGGTTCCGTTACAAGTATTCGATATTGTTCAATTTTCAAGGTCCTGCGCCGTTCGCCTCGCGGCTGACAGCTTATTTATTTTACCACAGAACCGGGAGCTTGTCAAGCACTTTTTTCGAGGCTTTTCAGCAGCTCTCTTTGGTTTTGTGGGCCGCTCCGTGGAGCGCTCGAATATAATACTACACCCGCAGGGTTTTGTCAAGGGTTATTTTGCACTTTTTTCCATTTTCTTTTTGCCTTCCCCCGACGCCCTTATTCTGGACAAAAAAGGAGCTGCCCATGCAGCGCACAGGCAGCTCTCGTTTTGGCAATTTCTGTCAGCCGGTTCAGGCCTCTGTCACGACGGGTTTGCCGTCTTTGTCCAGCAGCACCGTCAGGCCGCCGGCATTGCCGGTTCTGTGGTACAGATAGTTCACACCGGTCTCGGTGTCCACCCAGACCTCCAGCACATCCAGCGTGCCCTGGGTATACACTTTCTTAAAGCGTTCCATGATAACACCTCCTTTCCGTTTCGATCGGCAAACGGAAACTCAGCGGATCTCGATGCCCAGCTTGTACTTCAGGTTGCCCAGGATCTTCTTGATGGCGCGGTCCACCTGTTCAGCGTCCAGCTCGGCGGCGGGGTCGGCCAGCACCAGGGAGAAGGCCATGCTCTTTTTGCCCTCGCCCAGGTTCTTGCCGCGGTAGACATCGAACAGCTCCACGCCGGTGACCAGCGGACTGGCGCTGCGGATGGCGTCCTCGATCGCGCCGCAGGTGACGGCCTCGTCGCACACCAGGGCCAGGTCGCGCTTGACCGGCGCATAGGGGCTGATGGGCTGGTAGTGCAGCTCGCCCTCCACGCAGGCCGACAGGGCTTCGTAGTCCAGCTCGGCCAGGTAGATGTTCTGGTTCTCTTTTTCGTCCTTGGCGATCTTCAGTTCGGCGTTGATCTCGTTGGACAGCTTGCCGAACACGCCCAGGCGCTTGCCCTTGCACCAGACCGAAGCCGCGATGCCGGGGTGCAGCCAGGCCGTCTCGGTCTCGCGCTCGTAGGTGAAGGCCAGGCCCAGCGAGGCCGCCAGCGCCTCCATCGCACCCTTGACGGTGAAGAAGTCCTCGCCGGGGCCGAACACGCCCATGCAGAGGGTCTGCCGCTCGTGGGGACGCTCGGTCAGGGGCAGGCTCTTGGGCAGGTAGACGGGGGCCATCTCGAACAGGCGGCCGGCGCCGTTGCCCTTTTTCAGGTTGTCCACGATGACGTTGAGCATCGAGGGGGCCAGCAGGGTACGCATGATGGACAGGTTCTCGCTGATGGGGTTGAGGATGCGGATGGCCTTGCGGGCAGTATCCTCCGCCGGGATGTGCAGCATATCCAGCTCGGCGGTGGAGTAGAACGCCAGGGTCGAAGCCTCGTAGAATCCCTGCCCGGCCAGCATCCGCTTGACCTTGAGGACGCGCTGCTGCTCGCCGTTCAGGCCGCCGTTGGTGACGGCAGCCGTCTTGAGGAAGGTGGGGACGATGTGGCTGTAGCCGTACTCCCGGATGACCTCCTCGGCCAGGTCGGGGTAGCCCTCCACGTCCTCGCGGTAGAGCGGGACGCTGACGTGCCACACGCCGCCCGCGTCCACTTCCACCGTGAACTCCAGCCGTTCCAGAATGTCGATCATGGTCTGGTCGGGCACGCGGATGCCCAGCACGGCGCAGATCTTGTCGGGGGTGGTGTCGATCACCTTGCGACCGGTGGAACGGCCGTCGGTGCAGTCGAACGCCAGGGTGGTGATGTCGCCGCAGTCCAGCTGCTGGATCAGGTGCAGCGCGCGGGCCAGACCCAGCTTGGGCGAGCTGAAATCGACCCCCTTCTCGTACCGGGCGGAGGAATCGCTCGACTGCCCCAGGGCGCGGCTGGTCTTGCGCACCGAGTCGCGGGCAAAGGTGGCGCACTCGAACAGCAGGCTGTGGGTCTTGTCGTCCATGCCCGAGTTGGCGCCGCCCATGACGCCGGCCAGGGCCACCGGCTTTTCGGCGTCGCAGATGACGAGGTTGTTTTCGGTCAGGGTGAACTCCTTCTCGTCCAGGGTGACGATCTTCTCGCCGGGACGGGCGCGGCGGACGTCGATGCAGCGGCCGGCCACCTTGTCCAGGTCAAAGGCGTGCATGGGCTGGCCCATCTCGAGCAGGGTGTGGTTGGTGATGTCCACCACGTTGCTGATGGAGCGCAGGCCGCACAGGGCCAGGTGGCGCTTCATCCAGCGGGGGCTCTCCCCCATGCGGATGTTGCGCACATAGTGGGCCATATACCGGGGGCACAGGTCGGGGGCTTCCACCGTCACCGAGATGGGGGCGTCCGGCTCGCAGACGGCCTGGTAGTCCATGGCGGGCATATGCAGGGGCTTGCCCAGGACGGCGGCCACCTCCCGGGCAATGCCCAGGATGGACTGGCAGTCGGGGCGGTTGGCGGTGATGGAGATGTCGAAGATGGAGTCATCGAGGCCCACCACCGGGCAGATGTCCGCGCCGGGGGTTGTGTCCTCGGGCAGGATCAGCAGGCCGTAGACGCCTGCGCCGGGGTAGAGGTCCTCGTTCAGGCCCAGCTCCTCGCCCGAGCAGAGCATCCCGTTGGACTCGAAGCCCTGCATCATCCGCTTTTTGATGTGGATGCCGCCGGGCAGGGTCGAGCCGTCCAGGGCGGCCGGCACATGGGCCCCCACAAAGATGTTGGGCGCGCCGGTGGTGATGCGGATGTCGTGGCCGTAGCCGCCGCAGTCCACCACGCAGCGGCTCAGGTGGGTGCCCTCCTGCTTTTCGATGGAGGTGATGACGCCCACCACCACTTTGTCGATGCCGGCGGACAGGTCGATCCGCTCCTCCACTTCAAACCCGCAGGAAAAGAGCTTGTCCTCCAGCTCCTGCGCGGTAATGTCGATATCCACCAGCTCTTTCAGCCAGCTGAAAGGTACTTTCATATCAGATGCTCCTCCCTCTTATTCGTGGAACTGCCCGAGGAACCGCAGATCGTTCTCGAACATCAGGCCGATGTTGTTGATGCCGTATTTCAGCATGGCGATGCGCTCGATGCCGATGCCGAAGGCGATGCCCGAATAGACCTCCGGGTCGATGCCGCAGTTGCGCAGCACCTTCTGGTTGACGACGCCGCCGCCCAAGATCTCGATCCAGCCGGTGTGCTTGCACAGGCTGCAGCCCTTGCCGTGGCACTCAAAGCAGCTGACGTCCACCTCGACGCTGGGCTCGGTGAAGGGGAAGTAGGACGGGCGCAGGCGGGTGCGCACCTCGCTGCCGAACAGCCGCTGGACGAACACGTCCAGCATGCCCTGCAAGTCGCACAGGGTGATGCCCTTGTCCACCACCAGGCCCTCCATCTGGTGGAACATGGGGCTGTGGGTGGCGTCCGAGTCGGAGCGGAACACCCGGCCCGGCACCAGCACCTTGATGGGGGGCTTTTCGGCGTCCATGGTGCGGATCTGGCCGGTGGAAGTCTGGGTGCGCAGCAGCAGCTCGTCGGTCAGGTAGAAGGTGTCCTGCATATCCCGGGCGGGATGGTCCTTGGGGACGTTCAGGCGGGTAAAGCAGTGGTCGTCGTCCTCGATCTCGGGGCCCTCGTAGATCTCAAAGCCCATGCCCGCAAAGGCGTCGATGATCTGGTTGCGCACCAGCGTCAGGGGGTGCAGCCCGCCGGCGGGGCGCATCTTGGCCGGCAGGGTGATGTCCACCGTCTCGGCGGCGTTGCGGGCGGCCAGCTCGGCCTGGTTCACCCGGACGGCGGCGTCGTCGTAGTCGGCCTGCACCTTTTGTTTCAGCTCGTTGATGGCTTTGCCCATGGCGGGGCGCTCGGCCGCGTCCACGGTGCGCAGCTGCTTCATCAGCGCGGGCACCTGCCCGTTTTTGCTCAGGTATTTCTGCCAGAAGGCCGCCAGCGTCTCCTTGGAGGCCACCTGCGCAAGGTCCGCTTCGGCCTGCCGGGCCAGCTCTTCAATGATTGCCTGCATACATTTCCTCTCCTTTTCAAAACTGTGTCTTGCACTTCGGGACGGAACAAAAAAGAGCCCCGTCCCCCGGCCGGCTCAAACCAGCCAAGGGACGGAGCCCTGTTGCTTAACTCCGTGGTACCACCCAAATTCCGCGCAGGTGCGAAGTCTGCGCGGCACTCGAACGCCGTAACGGGGCGCGCCGTCCCGCACTACCGGGCAGGGTGCGCCTGCCGTTCCCGCGGGCCGCTCAGGAGCGAACTTCCGCGCCGCTGCCATGCGGGGGCCCTTGCAGCCGGTGGAGCCCCTCTCTGCGCCAGGCGGGCAGCGCGTACTTTCTCCGTCATTGCGTTTTGCTTGTTTCGCTTTGCCTATAGTAGCACACTTTGCCGGGTTTTGCAAGCCCTCAGCATGTCGCGTCTGCGGCGCGCTCTTTACGGGGTCAGGCGGTTGGGGCCGCGGAACAGGAACATGCACTCCTTGATGCTCAGGCCCACCAGCAGCATGGTCAGACGGTCCACGCCCAGGCCGAAGCCGCCGTGGGGCGGGCAGCCGTACTTGAAGAACTCGAGGTAGAACTTGACGTCCTCGGCCAGGCCCTTTTCCTCGGCCTGCTTTTTCAGCACCTCGTAGCGGTGCTCGCGCTGGGCGCCGGTGGTGATCTCCACCCCGCGCCAGATCAGGTCGTAGCCCTGGGGCACGCCGTTTTCGTCCCGCATATGGTAGAACGCGCGCTTCTCGGCGGCGTAGTCGGTCACGAACAGGAATTCGTGGTTATAGTGCTTTTTGACCCAGTCGTAGCTCAGCCGCTCGGCCTCGGTGGTCAAATCGCCCTTTTCGGCCTCGTCCACCGTGTAGCCGAAGTCCTCCTCCAGGCCCTTGTACAGGTCGGCCAGCTTGACCACCGGGAAGGGGGTCTCGGGCACGACGACCGGCAGGCCGAACATCTCCTCGATCTCTTTGCCGTAGGCGTCCTTGACGGCCTGCAGGGCGGCCTTGAGCAGGCCCTCCTCCATAGCCATCACGTCCCGGAAGGAGTTGATGTAGCTGAACTCGAGGTCGAAGCCGGTGAACTCGGTGGTGTGCTTGTTGGTGTAGGACTTTTCGGCGCGGAACACAGGCCCCACCTCAAAGATGCGCTCGAAGCCGCTGGCCATGGCCATCTGCTTGTAGAACTGGGGGCTCTGGGCCAGGTAGGCGTTGCGGTCGAAGTAGTCCACCTTGAACACCTCGGCGCCGCTCTCGCTGGCGGCGGCGATCAGCTTGGGGGTGTGGATCTCGATGAAGTGCTTGTCCAGCAGGTACTGGCGCATGGCGTTGACCATGACGGTCTGGGCCTTGAACATCAGCTGGTTCTCGTCGGTGCGCAGGTCGATCCAGCGGTAGTCGATGCGCTGGTCGATGCTGGAGCGCTCGACCGCCTTTTTCTTTTTGGTGGCGGCGATCTCCTTGCGGACGATGGGCAGCGGGTCGGCGATGCTCTCGATCTCGATGGCCTCGGGGATCAGCTCGATGCCGCCCAGCTTGACGTAATCGTCCAGGCGGGCCTTGCCCACCACCGTGATGACCGAGTCGCCGGTCAGCTGGTCGATGACGGGGACGAGGTCGGGGTGGTCCTCTTTTTCAATGGTGATCTGCAGCTTGCCGGTGATGTCCTTCAGCACGATGAAGGCCATCGCCTTGCTGCTGCGCAGGTTTTCGATAAAGCCCTGCACTTTTATGGTCTCGCCGACATGGCTGCGCACGTCGGAAATATAAGTTCGCTCCATTCCAATCCTCCAGTCCGCGGCGCGGGGCCGCGGTTTTCGATGCGGTTTGCTGTTTCACGGGTCTATTATACCGTATTTCGGGGCAAAATCAAGAGGGGACGGCCCCCGCCCTGCATCTGCGGGCGAAAGCGGTCCCCCTTTTTTCTTGTTTACTTATCCTTTTCGTCCGCCGCGTCGTCGAAGGGCTGGCGGGTCTTTTCCACCAGGGCGGTGTCCACCCGGTGGCCGGTGACGTTCTTGACGTGGATCTTCAGGCCGTAGCCCTCGCAGGTGAACTGCTCGCCCTCGTCGGGCACGCGGCCCACGATGCCGCACACCAGGCCGTTGAAGGTCTCGTGCTCGTCGGTGGGCAGCTGGACGTCCAGCTTTTCGGCCACCTCTTCCAGGTCGGCCGAGCCGCGGATCTCCCAGCGGTCGTCGCTCAGCTGGCGGATCTCCACCTCGCGGACGGTGTCCTCGTCGTCCATGTTGCCCACCAGTTCCTCCATCAGGTCGTGGACGGTGACGATGCCGCTCATCCCGCCGTACTCGTCGATGACGATGGCGAAGTATTTGCGCTCCTGCTTCATCCGGCTGAACAGCTGGTCGGCGCGGATGCCCTCGGGCACGAAGAAGGGCTTATCCACCGCGTTTTTCATCACCGACTTGCGGGACAGATCGTCCAGGCGGAAGTAGTCCTTGGTGTTCAAAACGCCCACCACGTCGTCCTGGCTCTCGCCGCAGACGGGGAAGTAAGTATAGTGGCTGTTGCGGATGGTGTCGGCCCAGACGCTCATGTCGTCCTCCAGGTACAGGCAGACCACGTCCCGGCGGCGGGTGCTGACCTCCTCGGCGGAGGTGTCGTTCATATCAAAGACGTTCTGGATGATCTCGTTCTCGTCCGTCTCGATGGTGCCCTGCTGGGCGCCCTCCATCAGCTTCATCTTGATCTCGTCCTCGGTGACGATCTCCTCGTTCTGGTTGGGGTCGATGCCCAGCATCCGCAGCAGCGCGTTGGTGGACACGGTCAGCAGCCAGACCAGCGGCGCGCAGATCTTGGACATGAAATAGAGGATGCCGGCCAGGCTCAAGGACAGGCTCTCGGTCTTTTTCATGGCCAGGCGTTTGGGCACCAGCTCGCCGAACACGATGCTGAAATAGGTCAGCACCAGGGTGATGAGCACCACCACCGCCGAGTGCAGGGCCTGCCGGGGCACGCTGGCCCCCAGCGAGAGGATCAGGTCCACGATGGGGTCGGCGAAGTTCTCAGCCGCGAACGCGCCGCCCATCAAGCCGGCCAGGGTGATGGCCACCTGGATGGTAGCCAGGAATTTGGAGGGCTGCTTTGTCAGGGTCAGCAGCTTTTTGGCCCGCTTGTCGCCCTCGTCGGCCAGCATTTTCAGCCGGCCCTCGCTCATGGATATCACAGCGATCTCCGAGCTGGCAAACAGCGCGTTGACCGCGATCAGTACAGCTTGCAAAATTAAAGCGCCAATCATACAATCATTCTCCGTTCTATTTTCAAGGCGTTTGTAGCGTTTCTAAAATATCAAATGTCTCGGTGCCGTACGCAAAAAGGCACAGTCCGCCGCTTGCAAAAGCGCAGACTATGCCCTTATAAGTTCAACCGATTCATATTCAAACGCCGCGGAGAAACAAAGGCTGCCGTATGGGGGTCCCCATCCGAACCGTCTTCCATGGACCGATCACACCTCCTAGTCTGTGCAAATTAAGGATAGTATAGCACAGCCGGGGCGCGTTGTCAACTTGTATCCAAGCGGCGGGGCCTCTCAGGCGGGCAGCTCGGCCCCGAGCCGGGCCGCGATGGCGGGGCCGTCCAGCCCCTCGCCGATGACGATGAGCACCGCCTGCCCCTCCCGGATGGGCCGCAGGTCAAAGCCGGCGGGGGTGGCGTTCACTTCCAGCCAGCCCTCCGGCCCCTGCACAAAGCCCTTGACCCGGAACACCCGGCCGCAGCTCTCGTCGGCCCACAGGCCCTGCACCCGGCGGCGCAGCTCGTCGGGGCCGCAGTCCAGGTTGAGCAGCGCCAGCGAGGCAAACCCGGCTTCCGCCTGCCGCTTGGCAAAGCGGGCCTGCCGCCAGCCGCACCCGGCCAGCCGGGCAAAGTCGTCACCGGTCAGCTCCGCCCAGTCTTTGGCCAGAACGTCCTGCCCGGAGGCAAAGCGCCGCGCGCAGCCCACCGCTTCCAGTGCCTGGTCCAGGCGGGCCAGAGCCGCAGCGGCCCGCTCGGGCCCGGCCTGCCCGTACCGGCTCAGGACCACGCACCCGGCCCCGGCCGCCTCGCTGGCCAGCAGATACTCCTCCCCGGGGGTGAGCGCCTGCCCCAGGTTCGCGTCCAGGACGGCCAGCACGCTGCCCGGCTCATACCAGCGGTCCAGCGGGGACTCGCACAGTGCGTCGAAGAACTCGTCCACGTCGTAGACGCCCGACGGCTCGACCAGCACCCGGTCGTACCCCAGCATCCCCATCGCGATCAGCTTGGTGCGGAAGCGCCGCCTGTGGCAGTCGGGCCCGCACCCGCCCGCGATCATTTCCAGGCTGCACTGGGGCCCTTCCAGGTCCTGCAGCAGCATCCGGTCCACGTTGACCGCGCCGTAATCGTTTTCCAGAATGCCGATCTTCTGCCCCTGGCCCATCAGCCAGCGGGCGTAGGCGTGGATCAGCGTGGTCTTGCCCGCGCCGAGAAAACCGGTGATGAGGTCTATTTTGATCATAGCGGATTAGTCTCTCCAATCTCCATAGTGCTTTTTGTACTTTTTGCAGATCACCCGCGCGTAGACCGCCCGGCAGGCCGCAGCTTTTCCAGCTTTTCTTATAGTGTAGAAGATTCCCCGCCGGGTGTCAAGCCGCCGGCGGAACGCTGAGCCTTTCGGGCGGGGAGGGCTTGACAATCCGGCCTGCCTGCGTTATACTGGATACAGAAAGGGTGCTGCCGGACAAACGGTAGTCCCCCTGGCTCGGTTAGAGAAGTAACCGCGCGCTCGGGAAAGCTAGAGCGGTTACTTCTTTTTTATTGCCTTTTATTCCTGTCGGCGTCTATGAGCCGGAGGACCAAGTCAATCAGGCCGATGATTAAAATGCCGGTTTGAATCAAATCGGAATAGGTAACCATAAGCCAGCCCCCCTTTCCTGACGGTCAGGAGAGCAAAGAAGTGCCCCTGACCGCACAAAGTCGAGCCAGAGGGGCATACCGCTTGCCGTTTATCGACAACACCCAACCAAATAATACCATACTCACAGGCAAATGACAAGGCCCCCACCCTTTTGGACGGAGGCCCGTTTTTATCCACGTTCCCGGGCGGGGCGGGCGGAGCGGACCAGGCCGGAGGCGCGGTTGGCGCGCTCGTTGGCCAGGAACATCACCGCCAGCAGCGCCAGCAGGTACAGCGGCATCAGGCTGATGGAAAGGCGCTCGCTCAGCGCGCCGAACAGCGGCGGCATCAGGCAGGTGCCCACATAGGCGCCCGCCATCTCGAGGCCGATCAGCGCCTGGGAGCGCGCCGCGCCAAAGCGGGCGGGGGTGGCGTGGATGATGCTGGGGTAGATGGGCGCGCAGCCCAGCCCCACCAGCACAAGGCCGGCCTGCATCGCAAAGGACGAGGGCAGCAGCAGCGCCGCCGCGCCCGCCAGGATGATGCCCTGGCCCAGGCGGATCATCCGCACGTCCCCCAGCGGCCCGGACACAAAGCCGCTGACGGCCCGGCCCGCCGTGATGCCGATGTAGAACAGCGCCGCGAGCGCGGCCGCACGCTCGGCCGACAGGCCCCCGTGCAGCACCAGGTAACTGCCGGCCCACAGGCCCGCCGTCTGCTCCAGGGCGCAGTAGCAGAAAAAGCCCAGCACCGCGCTTTTTGCGCCGGGGATGCGGACTGCCTGCCGCAGGCCGAGCGCTTCATGGGCGCTTTCGGCTTCCCCTCCGGCGGCGGAGGGCTGACGCTTCCACAGCGGCAGGCTGAACACCAGCACCGCCGTCAGGGCCACCTGCAGCAGCGAGATGTACTGGTAGCCCGCCTGCCAGCCCTGGCCCCCGCTCAGCGCGCAGCTGATGAGGTTGGGCCCCACCAGGGTGCCCACGCCCCACATACAGTGCAGCCAGCTCATGTGGCGGCTGGCGTAGTGGAGGGCGACGTAGTTGTTCAGCGCGGCGTCCACGCTGCCCGCGCCCAGCCCGTAGGGCACCGCCCACAGGCAGAGCATCCAGAACTCGCTCGAGAGCGAAAAGCCGAACAGCGCCAGCGCCGTCAGCGCGACGCTGCACGCCGTCACCCGGCCGGGGCCGAAGCGGGCCGTCAGACGGTCGCTGTTCAGGCTGGAAACGATGGTGCCCACCGCAATGATCATCGAGATGATGCCCGCGAAGGACACCGGCACCCCGAAGGGCCCGTACATGGAGGGCCACGCCGACCCCAGCAGGGAATCGGGCAGGCCGAGACTGATAAAGGCCAGGTAGATGACGCCCAGCAGCAGATGGACCATAGGTTGGAATCCTCCCAAAACGTTGTTTTTTATAGGATAGCGCCAAATGGCACTTGATTCAATACAAAAAACGCCCTATACTATCAATAAACGGACCAACCCGCGCCCGGCCCGCCCGGAAGGCCGCGCGCCGCATCAAAGGAGGCCAGCCATGAGCCTGCACGCCTGCGGCATCAACCCGCCGCTCGACCTCTCGCCCCAGCAGCGGGAGCTGAAACCCCAGGGCACCCTCGACTTCCCCTGCGCGGGGTACGCCGAGCACTACGCCCCCGGCCCCGGCCATTCCCTGCCCTGGCACTGGCACGCCGAGTTCGAGGTCATCCACATCCTGTCCGGCCAGCTGACGGTGGAGACCCCCGGCGCCCAGTACCACCTGGACGAAGGGGACTGCATCGCCGTCAACGCCGGTGTGCTGCACAGCGCCAACACCGCCACCGCCTGCGAGATACGCTCGCTGGTGTTCAGCCAGAGCCTGGTGACGGGGGGCAAGGACACCGTCTTTGCCAAAAAGTACATCACGCCCCTGGCCGGGTGCCGGGCCTTCCGGGCCTATGTGTTCGACCGGCAGGCCGAAGCCGGGGCCATCGCGGCCTTCGTCGAGGCTTACCGCGCGCTGGAGGCCGAGCCCGACGGGTACGAGTTCACGGTGCGGGCCCGGCTTTCGGAGGTGTGCCTGGCGCTGCGGCGTCGCTTTGCGGCCGAGCTGTCGGCCAAAGCCCCCCGCCCCAACCTCGACGAGGCGCGGGTGCAGCTGATGCTGACCTTCATCCAGGACCACTTTGACCGTCCCCTCACCCTGGCCGAGATCGCCCGGGCCGCCGGCATCGGCGAGCGGGAATGCCTGCGCTGCTTTGGCAAGACCATCCACGTGCCGCCCATGCAGTACCTGCTGAAATACCGCGTGATGCAGGCCGCAGACGCCCTTCTGGCCCGCCCGGCCGACAGCATCGCCCAGGTGGCCGCCGGCTGCGGCTTCGACAACCCCAGCAACTTTTCCCAGCAGTTCCGCCGCTTTTACGGCTGCTCCCCCCGCGCCTACCGGGCAAAGAACGCAAAATAAGGCCCCCGCCCCAAAGGGCGGAGGCTCTTGCCATTTACCTGTGCGTATGGTATTATTTGGTTGGGTGTTGTCGATAAACGGCAAGCGGTATGCCCCTCTGGTCCGACTTTTGTGCGGTCAGAGGCACTTCTTGGTTCCCCTGACCGTATCGGAAAGGGGGGACTTAGCCATGGTTACATACTCTGATCTGATACAGACAGGTATCTTAATCGTCGCTATTATTGACGTAGTCCTCCGACTGATTGAAGCCGAGAGGAACCGTAAACAATAAAAAGAAGTAACCGCTCTGCTTCCCACGGCGTGCGGTTACTTCTGTAACTGGACCAGGGGGACTACCGTTTGTCCGGCAGCACCCTTTCTATGTTTAGTATACAGCAGGCGGGCAGGAATGTCAAGCCCGCTCCGGCCCTGCGGGCAACGGTTGCAGTGACCTGTTTTTGCTGCGCAGTCCCGTAAACGCGGCCCTCTCCGGCCCTGCGGGCCACCTCCCCCGTAAACGTGGGAGGCAGGACCTATAGGTTACGTTAGCCTCTCCCGCGTGCGGGAGAGGTGGCACAGGACGCGCAAGCGGACTGTGACGGAGAGGGCTGGAACGATAGGAACGATTTTGCGACAGGGAACGATAGGAACGAAATAGCCCTAAAATTGGCATTTCGTTCCCATCGTTCTTTTCGTTTCTACCGTTCTTTTCGTTCCTGCCGTTAAAAACGTTCCAATCGTTCCTTTCGTTCCACACCGGAAAAACGTTCCTTTCGTTCCAATCGTTCCACTCGTTATAAGCCCTCTCCGGCCCTGCGGGCCACCTCCCCCGTAAACGTGGGAGGCAGTAACCTACAGGTCACGTTTTGGCTCCCCCGCGTGCGGGGGAGCTGGCGAGCGAAGCGAGACTGAGAGGGCCAATCGTTCCTGTCGTTCCGGCGGCGCACGGCAAAAAAGCAGCGCTTTTCCTGAAAGAAAATGGCTCCTGAAAGGACGCGCTGTCCGCCCCGGCGCGCCGGTGGTAGGATAAGGGAGGAAGAAAACTTACCCAACCGAAAGGAGCCTACATGACAACAAACGATTACTTTGACCAGGAGATGCGGGTGATGACGCCCGACAAGGTGATGCAGCCGCGGGCGTTCGCCCTGTGCTGGGACACCGCCGACGAGGCCGAGCGCCGCCGGCGCGGCCAGAAACTGCAGCACATCGCCACCGACGCGCTGGGCACGGGGGGCTTCGGCGTCGCGCCGGAGGCCTTCAAGGCCGCGTGGATGGCCTGCCGCCAGGCGTACCGGGAGGACCCCGCCGCCTTCCTCGAGCAGTACCTCGAGACCGGCAGCTGGTTCTCGTCGGCTGCGCTGATGGCCCAGAAGCTGCCCGAGCTGCACTATGTGGTGGAGGGCTTTCTGGCCCAGGGGCTGGCGCTGCTGGCCTCGCCTCCCAAATACGGCAAGAGCTGGCTGGCCATGCAGCTGTGCCTGGCCGTCAGCGAGGGGCAGCCCTTCCTGGGCATGCCCACCCGGCAGGCCACCTGCCTGTATCTGGCTTTGGAGGACGGCCGGCAGCGGCTGCAAAAGCGGCTTGGCCGCCTGGGCAGTCACGGCAGCCGCTCGCTCTACTTCGAGACCAACGCCCCCACCCTGGCCGGGGGGCTGCTGGTCTACCTCGAGAGCTTTCTGGCCCGGCACCCCGACTGCCGTCTGGTGGTGGTGGACACCCTGCAGAAGGTGCGGGGCGACGGCGACCGGGCAAGCAGCGTCTACGCGGCCGACTACGCCGACGTCGGCGCCCTGAAGGCCTTTGCCGACCGGTTCGGCCTGTGTTTGCTGCTGGTGCACCACCTGCGCAAGATGAGCGACGACACCGACCCGTTCAACCGCATCGCGGGGTCGAACGGCATCTTCGGCGCGGCCGACGCGGCCCTGGTGCTGACCCGCGCCAAGCGCGAGGACGCCCAGACCACCCTCGACCTGACCGGCCGCGATGTGGAGGACAAGCGCCTGGTGCTGCGCTTCGACAAGGGCGCGTGCCAGTGGCGTTCGCTGGGCAGCCCCGAGGAGGTCGAGCGGGCCCAGCTGGCCGAACACTACGCCGCCGACCCTCTGGTGCAGACCGTGCTGCAGCAGCTGGACGCCGGGGGCGGCAAGTGGCAGACCAACGCCAAGGGCTTCTTTGCCGCCTGCGAGGACGCCTGCGGCGAGTGCCCGGTGGACAGCGGCCCCGCCCTGGCCCGCGCGCTGGAAAAGCTGGCCCCCCTCCTGCACGAGCGCGACGGGGTGGCCTACCGCGCAGCCTCCAAAGGCACCGGCGGGCGCGTGTACCGCTTCGCCCGCACGTCCCGCGCCTGAACCGTCCCGCTCCCCCTTCCCTTTCGCCCACACCGACGGAACGACAGGAACGATTGGAACGAAAGGAACGTTTTTCCGGTGTGGAACGAAAGGAACGGTAGGAACGATTGGAACGTTTTTAACGGCAGGAACGAAAAGAACGGCAGGAACGAAAAGAACGATGGGAACGAAATGCCAATTTTAGGGCTATTTCGTTCCTATCGTTCCCTGTCGCAAAATCGTTCCTATCGTTCCAGCCCTCTCCGTCACAGTCCGCTTGCGCGTCCTGTGCCACCTCTCCCGCACGCGGGAGAGGCTAACGTAACCTATAGGTCCTGCCTCCCACGTTTACGGGGGAGGTGGCCCGCAGGGCCGGAGAGGGCCGCGTTCACGGGACTGCGCAGCAAAAACAGGTCACTGCAACCGTGGCCCGCAGGGCCGGAGAGGGCTTTCCATCTCCAGCAGCCGGCGCTTGCGCTCCACGCCGCCGGCGTAGCCGGTCAGGCTGCCGTCCGCGCCCAGCACACGGTGGCAGGGCACCAGGATGCAGATGGGGTTGCGGCCCACCGCGCCGCCCACCGCCTGGGCGGACAGCCGGGGCAGGCCCCGCCGGGCCGCCATCTGCCGGGCGATGGCCCCGTAGGTGGTGGTCTGGCCGTAGGGTATCTCGCGCAGCGCCGCCCACACCTCCTGCTGGAAAGGGGTGCCCGACGGGCGCAGCGGCACCGCAAAATCCGGCTCGCGGCCCGAAAAGTACACTTCCAGCCAGCGGCGGGCCAGCGTCAGGACGGGGGCGTCCCCCTCCGCGCGGCCGGCCGCGAGGGTGCAGCCGAAGTACTTCTGCCCCTCGAACCACGCGCCGGTCAGCCAGTCCCCTTCGGCGGCCAGCAGCATGGGCCCGAGGGGCGAGTCGTAACGGCAGACATACTGCATCCCGCTCACCCCGCGAACCATGCGTTCTGCACCGCCAGCAGCACGCCGGCGCGGCTGGCCGCAAAGTTCAGCCCGCCCTGCAGGTAGCAGGTGTAGGGGGCCCGGATGGGCCCGTCGCAGCTCAGCTCGATGGTGCTGCCCTGGGTGAAGCTGCCGCTCGCCATGACCACCTCGTCGGTGTAGCCCGGCTCGGGGCAGGGCTCGGGCAGGGCGTAGCTGTCCACCGGGCTGGCCGCCTGGATGCCCCGGCAAAAGCCCACCAGGGCTTCGGCGCTGCCCGCGTCAAAGCAGGTGACGATGTCGTTGTGGGCGTCGCAGTAGCGGGGCACCGGCTGTTTGCCCGCCAGTTCCAGCAGGCACTGGGCGTAGATGGCGGTTTTGACCGCCTCGCACACCACGCCCGGCGCGTAGTAAAGCCCCAGGTACATCTCGCGCGGGGCGTCCAGGGTGCAGCCCAGGTCCTTGCCAAGGCCGGGGGCGTTCAGCCGGTAGGCGCACTGTTCCACCAGGTCCCGCCGGCCCGCGATGTAGCCGCCGGTGGGGGCGATGCCGCCGCCGGGGTTCTTGATGAGGCTGCCGGCCATCAGGTCGGCCCCCGCCTGGGAGGGCTCGGCCGTCTGGGTGAACTCGCCGTAGCAGTTGTCCACAAACACGATGATGCCGGGGTTCGTGCTGCGGGCGGCCTCGGCCACCTTGCGGATGGTGTCCAGGCTGAAGGCGTTGCGCTGCAGGTAGCCCCGGCTGCGCTGGATGTGGCAGACCTTTGCCCGGGGGGCCGCCGCCGCAATGGCCTCGTAGTCGGGGGTAAAGTCGGGTTTGAGGGGCACTTCCTCATAGCGCACGCCGTAGTCGGTCAGGGTGCCGGTGCCCTCGCCCTTGCCCTCGATGCCGATGACCCCTTCCAGGGTATCGTAGGGGCGGCCGGTGGCGGCCAGCAGGGTGTCCCCCGCCCGCAGCAGGCCGAACAGCGCCACCGCCAGGGTGTGGGTGCCGCTCATGAACTGGCTGCGCACCAGCGCATCCTCGCAGCCCATCACCTGGGCAAAGATGGCCTCGAGCTTGGCCCGGCCGGTGTCCCACAGGCCGTAGCCGGTGGTGCCCAGCAGGTCGGAGGAGGACATCTGGTTGCCGGTGAAGGCGCGCAGCATCTTCAGCTGGTTGTAGTCCCGCACCTGCTCGGCCTGACGGAAGTAAGGCGCGCACAGCTGCATGGCCTTTTCGTCCAGGGCCAGCACCTCGGGGCGGTAATCAAAAAAACGTTCAAGCATAGCTTTCCTTTCCAGTCTCGTTGGTATAGCGGGCCAGCGCGCCCGCAGGCGCAAAGCCCAGCCGGGTGTAAAAACCCGTCCGCTCGCCCCGGCACAGCAGGCACACTTCCAGCCCCTGTCCGGCCAGGGCGTTGGCAAAGCGGACGGCCAGCCGTCCCCCTGCCCCGCGCCCCCGCAGGGGCTCCGCCGTGCAGCCGCAGGCCAGGTAGGCCCTGCCGTCCCGGATGGCGTAGGCCCCGATGGTGGCGGCAAGGCCCCCGCCCTGCCGCAGGGCCCACACGCGGGCCAGGCCCCGCACCCGTTTCGTGCACAGGGCCGAATAGTAGTCGTCCCGCTGCGGCCCCGCCGGGTAGAGGAAGGCCGCCAGCTCCCCGGCCGGGGGCGCTGCGTCCAGCGCGAGGGCCGCCCACAGCGCCTCGTCGGCGGCGGGTTCGGGCAGCTGCGCCCCGGCCGCCAGGGCAAAGCCGTATAGATGCCCGTCCGCACGCCAGCCGGCGGGAGCCGTCCCGTTCGTGATGAGGGCGCTGCACCCGCAGAACTGCAAAAACGCGGCCAGTTCCTCGGGGTTTGCCCCGCCGGCGGCCAGGGCCTCCGGCCCGCCCACGTCCAGCGCCAGCCCCGGCCCGGCGTAGAACCGGCCCGGCTGGCTGCGGGCGAACAGGGCGCGCTCCACCGGCAGCAGCACTTCCAGCCCCGGCGCGCCCCGGCAGGCCCGCACAAAGCGCTTGCGGGCGGCGGGGGTGACGGCCCGGGCGATCACAGGCTGTTCACGATCTGCTTATAGTGTTTGCCCCGCGCCTCGAAGTTGGGGTAAGCGTCGAAGGAGGCGCTGGCCGGGGACAGGCTGACGATGTCCCCGGGTTTAGCCGCGCTGCGGGCCAGGGCCACCGCTTCCTCCATGCTGCCGGCGTGGAGGATGGCAAGGCCGCTTTCGGCAAAGCCCTGCTCGGCCCGGACGGCCGCCTCGATGCGGGGCCCGGTGGCCCCCATCAGCACCAGGGTCTTGACGTGGGCCAGCAGCTCGGGGGCCAGCGGCTCGTAGGGGATCTTTTTGTCGTAGCCCCCCGCGATGAGGATGATCTTCTGGTCGAAGCTGCGCAGCCCCGCGATGGTGCGGGTGGGGCTGGTGGCGATGGAATCGTTGTACCAGGTCACGCCGTCCAGCACGCGCACCGGCTCGATGCGGTGTTCCACCCCGGTAAAGGTGCTGCCCACCTGCCGGATGGCCTCCACCGGCACCCGGCCCCAGACTGCGGCGGCCGCGGCCAGCAGGTTCTCGATGTTGTGCAGGCCCCGCAGCTTGACGTCCTTCTGGGCCAGGAAGGGGGTCACTTTGCCGCCCTCCGCCATGCAGAGCATCCCGTCCCCGCGCAGGAAAGCGCCGTTATCGGTCTCGCGCAGCCGGGTGAACCAGACCTGTTCGCCCTTGCAGTCGGCCTGCATGGCGCGGGTGATGTCGTTTTCATACCCCAGCACCGCGCGGCAGGGCGGCACCTGGTACAGCAGGATGTTGCGCTTGGCGTCGATATACTCCTGCATATCCTTGTGGTGGTCCAGGTGGTTGGGGGTGACGTTGGTCACCACCGCCACCGTGGGGCTCTTGCGCATACTGATGAGCTGGAAGCTGGACAGCTCCACCACAGCCACGTCGGTAGGGGCCACCTCGGGCAGCATGGGCAGCAGCGGCGCGCCGATGTTGCCGCCCAGATGGACGGTGCGCCCCGCCGCCTTGAACATCTCGCTGATGAGGGTGGTGGTGGTGGTCTTGCCGTCCGAGCCGGTCACGGCCACGATCTCGCAGGGGCACAGGTCGAAAAAGAGCTCCACTTCGCTCGTGACCATGGTCCCTGCGGCGATGGCGTCCTGCAAGGGCTTCTGGTAATATTCAAAGCCGGGGGTGCGCAGGATGATGTCCTGCCCCCGGAAGCCGTCCATATAGTTTTCGCCCAAACTCAGCCGCACACCCAGCCGGCGGATGGTGCCGGCGTAGTCGCCAAAGGCTTCCACCGACGGCTTTTTGTCGCACAGGGTCACTTCGGCCCCCAGCCCCACAAACTCCTCGATCAGGGCCTTGTGGCTGACCCCTGCGCCGATGAACGCCACCTTTTTGCCGCGTACCAGCGCGGCGAGCTGCTGCTGTTCTTTCTGCATAACAAATCCCTCCCGGGGCCCGCGGCCCCCTGTCGCCCTGTGACAGGCATAGATTGGCACACCGCTCATTATACCTCTTTTAGGGGCGCTTGGCAACGAAAATCCCAAAACAGGCCGCAAAACCCGATTGCCAACCCTGCGCGTTTCTGCTACACTGGAAAAGAAGCCCGCTCGGGAGCGGCGGGCGGTTGCCTATACTCCCCTCTCAGTCACGGCCTATGGCCGTGCCAGCTCCCCCGCAGGGGGAGCCAAGTGTACGTGCGTCAATCATGGCAAACTGTGCTGTAAGGCAAAGCTGTGAGCAAGTTTGCCTTACCACCTCTTAGCCGCCACCCACGGGCGTGCTCTTGCCTCCCCCCGTGGGGGAGGTGGCACGGCGCTTCAGCGCCGTGACGGAGAGGGCACCCGTCAGGCGCAGCTAAGAGGGTGCCCCCCGCCGCGCCTGAGAGGGCCCACCACACAGAAAGGATACCTTGCCTTGAAACATAGATTTGTCCGTATTGCGGCCGCTGTGCTGGCGGCGGCTTTTGCCCTGGCTATGGCCGGATGCACCGCCGGGTCGGGGGTCAACAGCTTCACCTGGTTCGTGGAGAATATCCCCGCGAACCTCGACCCGCAGATCGCCTCCGCCCCCGAGGACGTTCTGGCCTGCAAAAACCTCTATGGCGGCCTGGTCCGCCTGGACGCCGGCGGCCAGCCCCAGCCCGACCTGGCCGAGCGCTGGACCGTCTCGCCCGACGGGCTGACCTACACCTTCACCCTAAAGCCGGGCCTGACCTACCGGGCCTCCCGCGGGGAGCAGACCGATTACGCCATCACCGCCGAGGACTTCGTCTACGCCTTCGAGCGGGTGTTCGCGGCCGAGACCGGCTCGCCCTACGCGGTAGAGTTCGCCGCCATCGAGGGCGGCAGCGCGGTGCTGGCCGGCCTGGCCGGGCCGGAGGCGCTGGGGGTCAAAGCCAGCGGCGACGGCACGGTGGTGTTCACCCTCAGCGAGCCGGACGACGACTTTCTGCGCAAGCTGGCCCTGCCGGGGGCCATGCCCTGCGACGAGGGCTTTTTTGAGAGCACCGGCGGCAGCTACGGCCTGACCGCCGACACCACCCTGTCCAGCGGCAGCTTCTACCTTTATAACTGGACCAGCAGCGGGCTGTTCCTCCGGCGCGATGTCTCGGACGGCCTGGTGGACAGCCTGCGCCTGGTGCAGAACACCGGCAGCGCCGCCTCCGCCGAGGACCTGATCCTGAACGAGCGCTGCACCGCCGCCCTGGACGACACCGACGCGCCCACCCAGCTGCGCGCGGTGTCCTACTCCGACACCACCTGGTGCCTCCTGTTCAACACCCAGCAGGCGGCCCTGAGCAATGTGCTGCTGCGTCAGGCTCTGACCGCGGCGGCCTCCCAGGCCAGCCTCCCGGTGGACGAGGGCCTCTACGCCCCCGCCGAAGGGCTGGTGCCGGACGGCCTCGCGGTGGGCGGCATCGACTACCGCGCCGCCGCCGGGGACCCCTCCCCCACCCTGAACGGGGCCTACACCCTCTACCGCGCCGCGCGGCAGACCATCTCCAGCAGCGACCTGATGGGCATCACGGTGCTGGTGCCCGCCGGGGCGGGCCTGACCCAGGCCGTGCAGGCCATCAACAGCGTTTGGCAGCAGGAGCTGTCCCTGTTCTTCTCGCTGGAGGAGGTCCCGCAGGAGGACTTTGACCAGCGCCTGGCCGATGGGGATTACACCATCGCCCTGGCCCCCGTCACCTGCACCGACGGCAGCGTCTACAGCTTTTTGCGCAGCTTCGGCCCCGACGGCCTGACCGGCTACGCCGACACCAGCTTTGAGACCCTGCTGGCCCAGGCCGCGGCCGCCGCCGGCAGCGAGACCCGCTGCGCCCTGCTGGCCCAGGCCGAGCGCCAGCTGCTGGCCCAGTGCGCGGCGGTGCCCCTCTTTGCCCAGCAAAAGCGGCTGCTCCTGGCCGACGGCGTGGAGGGCCTCGTCTTTGACCCCTACGGCCCCGTGCTGGACCTGACCTGGACCACCAAACAGTAACAGAAAGGAACCGCCTATGGAGATCATCGCCCTGCGGGACCGCCCCGGCCTGGCCGGGCAGCTGCTGGCGTTCATCCGGGCGGACATGGCTGCCTTCGGCGTCGCGCCGCTCTACCTCGTCACCGACCACACCAGCTTTTACGAGCGGTACGGCTGGCAGTTCGTCTGCATGGCCGGCACCGAGGAAGGCCCCATCCGGCTGTATATGCACCCGTGACCCCTCTTGCCCGGCTTTTGTCCGGGCATTTTTGTTTTCCTGTCTTGACAGGGGCGGGCGGAGGCTGTATGCTGGAAGCAAACAGCCGAAAGGAGGCTTCGTGCATGAAGATCGCCGTTGTGACCGGTGCGTCCAGCGGGCTGGGCCGGGAGTTCGTCCGCCAGCTGGCCCTGCTGGAAAAGCAGCTGGACGAGATATGGGTGATCGCCCGCCGCCGCGAGCGGCTGGAAGCGCTGCGTCCAAGCTCCCCCGTCCCTTTGCGGGTGCTGCCTCTGGACCTGACGGCGGAGGGCGCTGTGGACCGCCTGGAAGACGCGCTCGCCGCTGCCCGCCCCGAGGTGCGGGTGCTGGTCTGCGCGGCGGGCTTTGGGCGGATGGGCAGCTACCAGCAGGTGCCCCGGCAGCAGAGCGCCGCCATGATCCGCCTCAACTGCCAGGCCGCCGTCGAGGTGACCCAGGCCTGCCTGCCCTGGATGATGGCGGGCGGCCGCATCCTGGAGATCTGCTCCACCGCCGCGTTCCAGCCCTTCCCCTACCTGAACGTGTACGCCGCGACCAAGGCTTTCCTCTACCGGTACAGCCGTGCCCTTGCCCGGGAGCTGCGCCCCCGCCGCATCACCGTGACGGCGGTGTGCCCCTACTGGGTGAAAGACACCGAGTTCATCCCCACCGCCCGGCAGGGCTCCGGCGAACAGGCGGTGCGCCATTTCCCCTTCGCTTCCCTCAGCCGGCGGGTGGTGGCCCGCGCCCTGCTGGACAGCCGCCGGGGCCGGGCCGTCTCCACCCCCGGGCCTGTGTGCACCGTTCACCGGGCCGCCGCCCACTGCCTGCCGGCCGGCGTTTTGATGGATGTGTGGGAGCTGCTGCGCAAAGCCTGATTTCCGCCGCGGCCAAAACATTGCACAGGAACATTTTTTCACGGCCCGTTTTGTCCGGTCTTCGCGCGTTTTCAGCGTGCCTGCGTTTGTTTTGCGCGCAAAATTTCACATCCTTCTCACAAAGCGCGCCCGGAGGGGCCTGTGCGATGCCTTGTTGTTTTTTGCCGGATATGCTATAATCGGGGTAACTCAGTTCCCGCGGCCCGCTGCGGGGCCTAGCTTGAAAGGAGCCCTACTTATGGAATATACTACTGCTTCGGGCGCGCTCGCGATGCCCGCCCACTACGCCCTCGTCCCGCAGGAGGAGATGGTCTACCTGGACGGCGGCGCGCTGTTCAACATCACCACCGAGCAGGTCATCCAGTTCGGCGTCAACGTCGTGGTCAACGGCCTGATGTTCCTGGGCGGCGCGTTCTTCTCGGCCGGCGTGGCCATGGTCACCAACGCCTTTGTGGGCACCACCCTCAAATCCGGCGGCAAGATCATGAAGGATTTCTTCTCCTCCCTGAACGGCAGCCAGTGGGCCATTCTGGGCGTCACCGGCCTGCTGGGCGGCTTCTACGGCCTGAGCCTGGCGTCCTACTACTATGTCCAGCTGATCGACCCGCTCGTCAAGGCCTTCCAGGATGCGTTCGGCACGCCTGCGGCCCAGACGTCCGAGGCGCTGCCTGCCGCGGCCTGACCGCCCCCGGCCTGACGGGCCGGCAACATCATCACGAAAGGAGCTTTTCTTATGCGGAATCTTCGCCTGCCCGCGCATTACGCGGCCATCGACCCCGCCGAGCAGCGGGACATCCAGGGCGGCGGCCCCGTCACGCAGGCGGTGACGGCCTTCCTGGACAGCCTGCATCTGACCGATTTCTATCGGGGTTCCTCGGTGCTGACCTTCTCGTTCACCTTTGTGCCCGCGCTGTTCTTCACGGCGGTGCGCGCCGTCTTTGACCTGGGCCAGGAGCTGGCCGAGGGCATCTACAACATTTTCCAGCAGCTGTAACATCTTCCGCTCAAACGCCGCGGGGCCGTGCGCCCTGCGGTATTTTTTTGCATTCGGCCCTGTTTTGCCCCCGCGCACCGCCAAACGCCCCAAAAGCTCTTTTTGGCAGGCAGATTTTTTTGTGGAAAGCAACTTCCATGCCAGCTGAAAACCGGGCGGCCGTTTTTCGGCAACTTTGCATCAAAAGGCAACAATAATACATTTCATTTTGCCTCTGAATCCTTTATAGTTAAGGTGTAAACCGCCTCGGGCCCGCACCTTTGGGCCCTGCGCCATGTGTATGTAATGGTAAGGAGGATATGAGTATGAAGGATGTCCGCATTTGGAAACAGGAGCTGGCGGACGGCGTCCACGCCGCGCGCCTGGCCTCCCTTTACTGCTGCGCCCCGGAGGACACCGCCCCCCAGGCGGCCCGCTATGCCGCCGCCCTGGACGGGCTGGAAGCCGCCTTCGGCCCCCACAGCGCCGCAGCGCTGTTCAGCGCGCCGGGCCGCACCGAGATCGGCGGCAACCACACCGACCACCAGCACGGCCGGGTGCTGGCGGGCAGCGTCAACATCGACATGATCGCCGCCGCAGGCCCCAACAGCCTGAGCCAGCTGCGCGTCCAGAGCGAGGGGTACCCCCTGTGCGTCATCGACCTTGCGGACCTTGCCCCCCGCAAGGAGGAGGAGAACACCAGCGCCGCCATCCTGCGGGGCGAGTGCGCCGCCTTTGCCCAGCGCGGCGCGGCCCTCATCGGCCTGGACGTCTACGTCACCTCCAACGTGCCCAAGGGCAGCGGCGTGTCCTCCAGCGCCGCCTACGAGGTGCTGATCGGCACCATCCTCAACGAGCTGTTCATGGCCGAAAAGGTCAGCCCCATCGCCATCGCCCAGATCGGCCAGTGGGCTGAAAACGTCTACTTCGGCAAGCCCTGCGGCCTGATGGACCAGATGGCTTCCAGCGTGGGCAACATCATCACCATCGACTTTGCCGACCCCGCCAACCCCGTGGTCGAGCCGGTGGAGGTGGACTTTTCCAAAGCCGGCCTTGCCCTGTGCATCCTTGATTCGGGCGCCGACCACGCCGACCTGACCGACGAGTACGCCGCCATCCCGGCCGACTGCCGCGCGGTGGCCGCGGTCTGCGGCGGCGACGTGCTGCGCAACGTCCCGTTCGAGACCTTCCTGGCCAACATCCCCGCCTGCCGCAAGGCCTGCGGCGACCGGGCGGTGCTGCGGGCCTTCCACGTCTACGCCGACAACGAGCGGGTGGAAAAGCAGGTGGCCGCCCTCCGCGCCGGGGACTTTGACGCCTTCCTGGCCCTGGTGAACGAGTCGGGCCGCAGCAGCTGGGAGTACCTGCAGAACGTCATCCCCGCCGGCTACACCAAACACCAGGAGGTGGCCGTCACCATCGCCGCCGCCAAGCACCTGCTGGCCGGCGAAGGGGCCGTCCGGGTCCACGGCGGCGGCTTTGCCGGCACCGTCCAGGCCTTTGTCCCCCTGGACAAACTCGCATCGTTCAAGGCCGGCATCGAAGCCATCATCGGCGAGGGCCGCTGCCATGTCCTTTCCATCCGTCCTGAAGGAGGTGCCGTCCTGTGATTTCCACTTACATCCAGCAGCTGGTCAACTACGGCCTTGATACCGGCCTGATCCAGCCCGACGACGAAATCTACATCCGCAACCAGCTGCTCATGACCATGGGCCTGGACAGCTTTGACGAGCCGGAAGGCGACTGCTACTACGTCGACCTCGAGAGCATCCTCACCGCCCTGGTGGACGACGCGGTGGCCCGCGGCGTCTGCGAGGACAACTCGGTCGCCCGCGACCTGTTCGACACCAAGCTGATGGGCGTGCTCACCCCGCGGCCCAGCATCGTGCGGGCCAACTTCTGGGACAAGTACGACGAGGACGGCCCCGAAGCCGCCACCAACTGGTTCTACGAGTTCTGCCAGGACGCCGACTACATCCGCCGCTACCGCATCAAGAAGGACCTGAAGTGGGTCACTTCCACCCCTTACGGCGATCTGGACATCACCATCAACCTGTCCAAGCCCGAAAAGGACCCCAAGGCCATCGCGGCGGCCAAGCTCGCCCCCCAGAGCGCCTACCCCAAGTGCCAGCTGTGCATGGAGAACGAGGGCTACGCCGGCCGGATGAACCATCCCGCCCGCGAGAACCACCGCATCATCCCCATCACCATCAACGACAGCGCCTGGAACTTCCAGTACAGCCCCTACGTCTACTACAACGAGCACTGCATCGTGTTCAACAGCGAGCACACCCCCATGAAGATCGAGCGGGCCACCTTCCGCAAGCTGCTGGACTTCGTCGAGCAGTTCCCCCACTACTTCGTGGGCAGCAACGCCGACCTGCCCATCGTGGGCGGCAGCATCCTCAGCCACGACCACTTCCAGGGCGGCCACTACGAGTTCGCCATGGCCAAGGCCCCCATTGAGACGCCCTGGACCTTCCCCGGCTACGAGGACGTGGAAGCCGGCATCGTCCGCTGGCCCATGAGCTGCATCCGCCTGACCGCCGATGACGACGAAAAGCTGGTAGACCTGGCCGACAAGATCCTGCGCGCCTGGCGCGGCTACTCGGACGAGAGCTGCTTTGTCTTTGCCGAGACCGGCGGCGAGCCCCACAACACCATCACCCCCATCGCCCGGATGCGGGACGGCAAGTTCCAGCTTGACCTGGTGCTGCGCAACAACATCACCACCGCCGAGCATCCCCTGGGCGTTTTCCACCCCCACGCCAAGCTCCACCACATCAAGAAGGAGAACATCGGCCTGATCGAGGTCATGGGCCTGGCCGTCCTGCCCAGCCGCCTGAAGGCCGAAATGGCCGAGCTGGAGCAGGCCCTTGTGGCCCGCACCCCCGCCGGCCAGTACGGCGAAGCCATCCAGAAGCACGCCGAGTGGGCGGGCGAAGTGCTGGCCCGCCACCCCGAGCTGGACGCCGGCAACGTGCACGCCATCGTGCAGGAGGAGATCGGCCACGTCTTTGCCCAGGTGCTGGAGGACGCCGGCGTTTACAAGCGGGACGAAGCAGGCCACGCCGGCTTTGTCCGCTTCCTCGAAAGCGTAAAGTGAGCCCTCTCCGTCACAGTCCGCTTGCGCGTCCTGTGCCACCTCTCCCGCACGCGGGAGAGGCTAACGTAACCTATAAGTCACAGCCTCCCACGTTTACGGGACTGCGAAGCTGAGGCGCGTCCAGCGGACGAGACAGCCGAAGCGGAGCAGGGGCAGCGGTCTGCTTTTTGCAAGCCCGCAGCGACGGGCGCAGCAAAAACAGGGCACCGCAACCGTGGCCCGCAGGGCCGGAGAGGGCCATTCACGGAAGAGAGTCCTGGAAGGAGCCTTTCTATGCCTCATCGCATCCTGGAAGTCTGCGTGGACAGCACCGCCAGCGCCCTGGCCGCCAAGGCCGGCGGGGCCGACCGGCTGGAGCTGTGCGCCGACCTTGCCATCGGCGGCACCACCCCCAGCGCCGCCCTGGTCCGGCAGGTGAAAGCCGAGACCGGGCTGCCGGTGCGCGCCCTGCTGCGTCCCCGCGCCGGGGACTTCTGCTATGACCGCTGGGAGCTTGCCCAGATGGCCGCGCTTGCCGCCGAGCTGGTGGCAGCCGGGGCCGACGGCATCGTCACCGGGGTCCTGGACCCCGCCGGCGACCTGGACCTGGACGCCATGCAAGCCATCTGCACCGCCGCCCGCCGGGCCGCCAAACAGGCGGGCCGCCCCGTAGACCTGGCCCTGCACCGGGCCTTCGACGTCTGCCGGGACGCCACCCTCTGCCTGGAAGCCGCCTGCCAGCTGGGCCTTGTCACCGTGCTGACCAGCGGCCAGGCTGCCGACGCCTGGACCGGCCGGGCCCTGCTGGCCCGCCTGCAGCAGCAGGCCGCCGGCCTCATCGAGATCCTGGCGGGGTCCGGGGTCAACGCCCGGAACATCCCCGCCCTGGTGCGGGAGACAGGCGTTTCGGCCTGCCACCTCTCGGGCAAAAAGAGCGTGCCCAGCCGGATGGTGTTCCGCCGGGAGGGCGTGCCTATGGGCCTGCCCGGCTTTGACGAGTTCGAGCTGTGGCAGACCGACGCCGACGCCATCCGCGCCGCCCGTCTGGCGCTGGACAGCGTCCCCGATTGACATTTTCTTTCTCCTTATACAGCGGACCGCCCCGGACCTCCTGGCTCATGGTCAGGAAATCCGGGGCGGTCTGTGTTTAGCCCTCTCCGTCATGTCGCTTCGCTCCATGCCACCTCTCCCGCACGCGGGGGAGGTGGCCCGCAGGGCCGGAGAGGGCCATTCAGTTCTTTTTGCGCAGCAGGCTCATGGGGGGCAGCTCCGGGGTGGGGATGGTGTAGCTCTCCATCGCGTGGGGGGTGGAGTCCACCGTCTCCCCGGCGCTGTTTTTGATCCAGGCAGGGGCCAGCTGGATGCAGGCCCCGCTGGGGGTCAGGGCCTCCAGGGTGTCCCCCAGGGACCACTTGCCTCGCTGCTGGCAGCAGGCCACGCCGTTCTCCCAGCGGTCCACCGTGCCCACGAACTCCCATTCCCGGATGTAGGCGGCGGTGGAGGTGTTCTGCCGGGCCTTGTCGGGCCCGAAGTAGAACCCCGGCGAATAGGGCCGGTGGCTGGTGCGGGTCAGCTCGTCCAGCACGCCGTCGGGCAGGTCGAAGTCCTCGGCAAAGGGGTCTGCCAGGTACTGGTCCAGCGCCTGGCGGTAGGCCGCGGTCACGCTGGCCACGTAGTAAAAGGTCTTGGCCCGGCCCTCGATCTTGAGGCTGTCCACCCCCGCCTTGCAGATCAGGTCCAGGAAGGGGGCGGTGCACAGGTCGTTGGCGTTCAGGATGTAGCTGCCGCCCTCCCCTTCCCCGATCTCGAACAGCTGGCCGGGGCGGGTCTCCTCGCTCAGGTAGTATTTCCAGCGGCAGGGCTGGGCGCACTGGCCCCGGTTGGCGTCCCGGCCGGCCAGATAGTTGGACAGCAGGCACCGGCCCGACACGCTCATGCACATAGCCCCGTGGACGAAGGCTTCCAGCTCCAGCTCGGGCGGGGTCTTGTCCCGGATGACGGCGATGTCGGTCAGGCTCAGCTCTCTGGCCAGCACCACCCGCTTGGCCCCCATCTTGTAGCAGGCCGCGGCGGCGGCGTAGTTGGTGATGCCCGTCTGGGTGGACATGTGCACGTCCACGTCGGGGGCCCAGGTCTTGCAGGCGTCCAGCACCCCCAGGTCGGCCACGATGAAGGCGTCCACCCCGGCGGCGGCCGCCTCCCGGATGGCGTCGGGCATCCGGGCTGCTTCCTCATTGGTGGGCAGGGTGTTCAGGGTCAGGTAGACCTTGCGGCCCCGCGCATGGGCGTAGACCACTCCCTCGGCCAGCTGCTCGGGGGTGAAGTTGGCGGGCGCGGCCCGCATCCCGAATTCGGGCAGGGCGCAGTAAACGGCGTCCGCCCCATAGCAGACGGCGTAGCGCAGGCGTTCCAGGTCCCCGGCGGGGGCCAGCAGTTCCGGTATCTGAAGCATGGATGTTTCCTCTCAATCGGCGGTTGACAGCCCGGCGTTGACGGCGCGGGCGGCGCGGATGTTGGCCTGATGCTCGGCCAGGGTGCGGGCGTAGTAGTAGTGCCCGGTCAGGTCGGTGACAAAGAAATAGGCGTCCTCGGCCTCGGGGCTGGGCTGGGGGTCCAGCGCGGCCCGGATGGCCGCAAGCCCGGGGTTCGAGACCGGGCCGGCGGGCAGGCCCTCCCGGCTGTAGGTGTCGTAGGCGGCCACAATCTCAGGGGGGATGTTGTCCCAGCCGCCGTACCACGGGGCCACCCAGTTCCAGAGGTAGTTGTTGTCCTCGTCGCTCTGGATGTAGCTGGAGACGTTGCTCTCCAGCCGCGGATAGGGCGAGCCCTCGGCCAGCCGGTTGCGGAACACCTGGGCCACGTTGCCGTCCTGGTCGTTGCCGGCTTCCTCCTGCACAAAGGAGGCCAGGGTGACAAGCTCGTGCAGGGTCATCTCCTCGGCTTCCAGCGCGGCGTAGACGTCCTCGGTGACGACCTCGTCGAACCGGGCGTAGAAGGTGGCCACATAGTCGTGGACGGTGCCGTCGTTCAAAAATTCGTAGGTGTCGGGGAACAGGTACCCCTCGCACTTCATAAAGCGGCCGGGCACGTCCTCCGGCACATACTGCCAGAAGGCAAATTCGCTGAAATCGCCGCCGTTGGCCTCGTCCAGAAATTCTTCGGCGGTGCACAGGCCGGCCTGCTCCATCTTCTGGGCGATGGCGATGGCGGTGGTCCCCTCGGGGAAGGTCAGCCGGGTGGTCTCGGCGGCGGCATACGCCGACAGCGCCTCGATCAGCGCGTCATAGGATGCGCCTTTTTCCACCTCAAACGTGCCGTACTGCAGCCGGCCTGCCGCCCCCTGCCGCCCCACATACCAGCGGAACAGCCGCGGGAAGCGGATCACCCCGGCCTCTTTCAGCCGGGACGCGATGGCCGCCACCCCGCTGCCCTTTTCCACCGTGACGGTGACGGTCTGGCCCGCAGCCGCCCCGCCGGTGATCTCCCGGCGGAACAAAAAGGCCGTTGCCCCTGCCGCCAGCACCAGGACCAGCAGCAGGCCCAGCAGGGCGCGCCCAAGCCAGCGGCCCTTTCTGCGGGGGGCGGTGTGTTTGCTCGTGTTGGGTTCCTTCATAGGTTTTCCTCGTCCGTTTGTGGTTTTACTCCGCCAGCATCAGCCGCATATAGCCTTCGCTCACATCGAACGGCGCGGCCAGGAAGCGGATCATCCCGTATTCCTGCCGGGTGCCCTCGCCGTAGAACAGGGGCTGGTTGGCCCCCACCGTCACCACGGCCTTTTCCACCACCACTTCCTTCTGGCGGGCGGCCTCCATCAGCACCTCGGCGGCGCGGTCATCGTCGGCCATCAGCTCGATGAAGTAGAGGGTGTCCTCCTGGCGGAAGTACAGCCCGTACCCGTGCTCGCTGGACACGATGGTGATGCCCCGGGCGTACAGGTCCCCCAGCACCACGGCCATCCGGCCGGCGTCCAGCTCCACGCAGCCGGGGCAGAACCGGCGGCGCAGCTCGCACAGCTTTTTGGCGGTAACGGCGTCGAACTCGGCCTGGCTCCACAAATTGCGGCGGACCTCCCGGGTCAGGCACCGCAGCCCGAAGGCCCGGCCAAACCCGCAGGCCGCGTAGAAAGCCGCCTGGTCCGCCCCCGGCGCAGCCACCAGGAAGGCGGCTCCCCGCCCGGCCAGCTGGGCCGATACATAGTCCAGCAGCCCGGCGGCGGCGGCCCCTTCGTCCCGGCTGCACAGGCCGCACAGGTCATACCCCGGGCGGCCCTGCAGCGTCACCGGCGCCGACAGCACCAGCGCCTGCAGGCGGCCGTTCTCCTCCGCCAGCCAGGCGTTTTCTTCCCCGGCAAAGCGCCGGATCACTTTTTCGGCGTAATCCGCCGGGTCCGACCGGCAGGCGGCCCACAGCTCCTGCATGGCCGCCAGGTCAGACGGTTCCATCAGCCGAAACATCGTTAGGATACCCCCTTTTGTCTTGTGGTTTTCATCCAAGGGCAGCCCTTGCCAGGGCCAGCACCTCCCGGCCGATGTCCTCCACCGGGCGCATCCGGCCGTCGGAGGCGCATTCCACCGCCTGCCAGCCCAGTTTGCGGGCGCAGTATTCGGCGGCGGCGCGGCTCCGCTCCATGTATTCCAGGTCGCGCTCCTGGATGTCCTTTTTGCTCTCGTCCCCGTGGTAGCGGCCCGTCATCAGCTTTTGGCTGACGGCGGGGTCCACCCGCAGGTAGATGACGGCGTCCGGGGCGGGCAGCCCCAGCAGCCGGTATTCAAAATCAAACAGCCAGTCAAGATAGCTGTCCCACTGGTCCGGCGGCAGCTTGGAGCACTGGTGCGCCCCGTTGGAGGTGGTATACCGGTCGGCCAGCACGACGCCCCCGTCCCGGTAGAACCCGCCCCAATCGGTCTTAAAGCTGGCGTAGCGGTCCACCGCAAAAAAGCTGGAGGCCGCATAGGCGTTCACATCGTCCGGTTTTGACCCGAACTGCCCCGAAAGGTACATCCGCACCAGCGCGGAGGAATCGCTCGCGTAATTCGGGAAGCTGACCTGCCGCACCGGCAGCCCGTCCGCCGCCAGGGCCGCGGCCAGCAGCCCGGCCTGGGTGGCCTTGCCGCTGCCGTCCAGCCCTTCGATCACCAGCAGGCGGCCCTTTGCCGGGGCGCTCATGCCCCGGCCCCTTCCCGCAGGGCGCGGTATGTTTCGCGCACCGCCTCGGGGTGGCCGCAGCACATCTTGCCCTCGGGGCAGGGGCCGGACAGGCACCCGGGCCCCGCCGTGCCGAACAGGTGGGGCGCCACCGGGTACACCAGCCGCAGCATCTCGTCGGCCAGGGCCCGGATCTCCCACTGGGCCCGCTCGCAGCAGCGCAGCCGGAAAAAGTTGTGCAGGCTGCGGGCGTTCATGGTCACCACCATCTTGGTCTCGCAGGCGTTGGGCAGCACAAAGCGGGCGTCCTCGTTGGCCATCTTTTCGGCCTTGCGGCGGGCCTCCTTTTCGGGCACGCCCTCAGCCATCAGGCGGGCAGCGTGGCCCTCCTCCAGCTTATGGGCCAGGTCCAGGTAGTTTTGGGCGTCCTGCTCCATGCTGGCCAGGAAGGCCGCCTTCGCCTCGGGCACCGCCTCGATGGCGGGGGGCACCACATAGCGGAAATCGTCCAGCCGGACATACCGCTGGCTCTGGACGCTGAACGACGCGATGCGGTGCCGGGTGATCTGGGCCAGCAGCGACCGGCTGACCCCCTCGATGCCGAAGGTGAAGCTGGCGTGCTCGATGGGGCTGGCGTGGCCCAGGTCGCTGAGCATCTCCAGGAACCGGGCGGTCTTTTCCTCGTCCAGGCCGTCCAGCAGATCGGCGATGTGGCTGTCGGAATAGCAGAGCTTGGCCGCGGCGGCCACCACCTTTTCGGGCTCGGGTGTGTGGGCGATCAGTCGGACTGTCATCATGGTTTTTTACTCCTCCGATACCTTGGTCAGGGGGGCGAAGTTGGCCATGGTCTTTTTCACCCCCACCTTGTCAAAGCGGATCTCGACGATAAAGTCGCCGGCGGCGGGGGTCACGCGGGTGACGGTGCCCCGGCCGAACACCTTGTGCATCACGACATCCCCCGGCGCATAGTGCTTGGCCCCGGCCTGGGCTGCCGGTTTGGCGGGGGCCGCAGGGCGCGCAGCAGCGGGCGCCCCCGGGAACGCCGGGACCCGGCCGGTGCGGCCGCGGGCAGGGGCGTTGTACTCCCGGTTCAAATAGCCGCTGCGGGGGGCGGCGGCGCGGCCCGACGGGCCCGAATAGCCCGAAGCGCCGCCCGGCACCGTGTCCCCAAATGAGCCCCAGGAGGGCCGGCTGGGCCGCTCCAGCGCGGGGCTGCAGGCCGTCTCGACGTAGGCGGGGTCGATCTCGCCCAAAAAGCGGCTGGCCTCGTTGTAGCAGGTGCGGCCGTACAGCATCCGGGTGGCGCAGTGGGAGATGTACAGTTCCTTCTTGGCCCGGGTGATGCCCACATAGGCCAGGCGGCGCTCTTCTTCCAGGTCCTCCTCGGAGTACTGGCTCATGGCGCCGGGGAAGATGTTCTCCTCCATCCCCACCAGGAACACATAGGGGAACTCCAGCCCCTTGGCCGAGTGGATGGTCATCATGACCACCTGGTCGGCGTCGGCGTTGTAGCTGTCGATGTCGCTGATGAGGGCGATCTCCTCGAGATAGCCTTCCAGGCTGGCGTCCACCCCGCGGGTGTCGCAGTAGTTCTTCACGTTGTTGACCAGCTGGGCGAGGTTGTTCTCACGCTCCTCGGCCTCCTCGCGGTGGCCGGCGGCGGCCTGCTGTTTGAGCATCTGGCGGTAGCCGGTCAGCTCGATCACCTTTTCGGCAAACAGGTCCAGCGGGCAGGTGTCCAGCGCTTCCTGCAAAGCCTGGTAGATCTGCCAGAACTTGAGCAGCGGCCCCACCGCCCGGGACAGCCGGGCGTACTCGTCGGCGTGGCTGATGATGTCCATCATGCCCACGCCCTCCTGGGCGGCCAGCTCGGCGATGGCGTCCACCGTAGACGCGCCGATCTTGCGGGCCGGCTCGTTGATGATCCGCCGCAGCCGCACGTCGTCCCGGGGGTTCGCCACGATGGACATATAGGAGTGGATGTCCTTGACCTCTTTGCGGTCGTTGAAGCGCTGGCCGCCCACGATCTTGTGGGGGATGCCCGCGCGGGTGAAGTAGTTTTCGATGGGGGCCGACTGGGCGTTCATCCGGTAGAGGACGGCGTGGTCCGAAAGGCGTCCGCCCTCCCGCAGGTGCTGGCCGATCACTTCGGCGATGTGGGCGGCCTCCTCGCGGTCGTCCTCGGCCTGGTAGACGTGGACCGGCGCGCCCTCGCCGTTTTTGGTCCACAGGGTTTTGCCCTTGCGGGCGGTGTTGTGCTGGATGACGCAGTTGGCGGCGTTCAGGATGTTGGAGGTGGAGCGGTAGTTCTGTTCCAGCCGGATGACCTTGGCCCCGGGGTAGTACCGCTCAAAGTTGAGGATGTTCTCGATGGTGGCCCCGCGGAAGCGGTAGATGCTCTGGTCGTCGTCGCCCACCACGCAGATGTTCTGTTCCGGCCCGGTGAGCAGGCTGACCAGCCGGAACTGGGCCACGCTGGTGTCCTGGTACTCGTCCACCAGGAGGTAGCGGTAGCGGTTCTGGTAGTAGTCCCGGGCCTCTTTGTGCTCCTGCAGCAGCCGGACGGTGTAGTAGATCAGCCCGTCGAAGTCGAAAGCGCCGGCCTCCTGCAGCCGTTTTTCGTACAGGCCGTACAGCTTGGCGGCCAGCTCGAGCTTGGTCTTGCCGGCGGCCTCCCTGGCGGCGTCCGCAGGGCCGGTCAGCTGGTCTTTCCAGCGGCCCAGCTGGTTCAGGGCGGTCTTGACGGGGTAGAACTTGTCGTCCACGTTCTGCTCCTTGTACAGGGCCTTCATCACCCGCTGGGCGTCGTCGGTGTCGTAGATGGTAAAGCTGCGGGGCCAGCCGATCTCCTCGGCGTAGCGGCGCAGGATGCGCACACAGGCCGAGTGGAAGGTGGAGGCGAACACCTCGTCCCCTTCCTCATCCCCCAGCATGGCGCGCAGGCGGGCTTTCAGCTCCCCGGCGGCCTTGTTGGTAAAGGTGATGGCCATGATGTTCCAGCTGCGGGTGGGCTGGCAGCGCATCATCCCGTCCAGCCAGGCGGGCACGTCGGTGCCGGTCATGATGGCGGTGCGCAGGGCCCGCAGGTCCTCGTCGGTGGCGGGCCGGGGGGTGTAATCGCTGCCGTGGGCGCTGCCGAACCGGATCAGGTTGGCGATGCGGTTGACCAGCACGGTGGTCTTGCCGCTGCCCGCGCCGGCCAGGATCAGCAGCGGCCCGCTGGTGGTAAAGACGGCCTGCCGCTGCATCTCGTTCAGCCGGCCGAACTGTTTTTCAATGTACGTATCCCGAAGGGAACAAAATTCTTTCTGCAGATCGGTTGCCATGGGCTGCTCCTATTCATCTAAAATCTTGTATCAGTATACCACAAATGCCCCCGTCTGGACAGAGGCAAAAAGGCCGCCCCACGCGCAGGGCGGCGGGGCGGACCGGATGTTTTTTCAAAACGTTCAGAACGGCTCGGTGACGTCGAAGGCGCCGGCACGGGCCCAGGCCGAGCGGTCGGCGCGGCGGACAGCCTTCAAGGTGTACTTGCCGCCGCCCATGGCGCAGACGGCTGCGGCGATGACGGCCACCACCTCGGGCGGGATGCCGGCTTCCACCTGGGGCGCGCGCGGCGCTGCGGGGACCGGGGCCTTGGGTGCAGGAGGCGCGGGCATGGCCGGGGCCTCGGCGGGGCGGGCCTCAGACGCGCCGGACGAGGAACGGCTCCTGTTCAGGGCGAACAGGCCCACCGCCAGGCCCACTACGGCGATCACGATCGTAAGAATGGTATTGGTATCCATGATACATCCTCCTGTCATCGTCCCTGAGACGGGACGCTCGGCGTTTTTCTTCCATTATACCCGGTTTCGGGGGCGATTGCAACAGTTTCGCGCGCGGCTCACCGCCGGCCAATGCGCGGGGTCGCGTCGGTGAAGCCCACTTCCAGCTTGTCGCCCATCGAAAGGCTCATGGCGGTGCCCAGGGCCACGCAGTTGACCGGGTCGGGCGAGACGTAGACGTCCACCTTCAGCTCCTGGCTGAGGTATTCGGGCAGGCCGTGCAGCTGCGCGCCGCCGCCGGTCAGCATGACGCCGTTCTTATAGATGTCGCCGGCCAGCTCGGGGGGCGTCTTTTCCAGCACCTGGTGGGCCGCGGTGCCGATCTGCTCGCTGAGCATCATGACCGGGTCGTACAAATCGCTGGTGGAGACGTTGACCCGCACCGGCAGCCCGGTGAGCAGGCTGCGGCCCTTGATCTCCATGGTCTCGTCAAAGTCGGTTTTCTGGGGGCAGCAGGCCACCCGCTTTTTCAGCTCCTCGGCGGTGCGCTGGCCGATGGCGATGCTGAACTTGGCCCGCACGAATTTGAGGATCTCGTCGTCGTAGTGGTTGCCCGCCACCCGGACGCTGGTGGCCTTGACCTTGCCGCCGAGGGACAGCACCGCGATGTCGGTGGTGCCGCCGCCGATGTCAATGATCATGCGGCCGTCGGGCACCGTGATGTCCAGGCCGGAACCCAGAGCCGCCGCGATGGGCTCGTCGATCAGGTAGACCTGCCGCGCGCCGGCCGCCACGACGGCCTCGACCACGGCGTCGCTCTCGATGCCGGTGATGGCCGCCGGCACGCAGACCGCCACCCGCGGCTTGACCATGTGGGAGCTGTACACCTTGTTGACAAAGCGGCAGATCAGCTCCCGGGTCATGGTGTGGTCGCTGATGACGCCGTCCTTCAGGGGGAAGGTGGCCGAGATGTAGTTGGGGGTGCGGCCCACCATGGCCAGGGCCTTGTCGCCCACCTCCAGCACTTCCTTTTTGCGGGTGTCGATCGCCACCACGCTGGGCTGGTTCAGCACGACCCCCTTGCCCTCCTGGGCGATGATGATGGTGGTGGTGCCAAGGTCTATCCCAATATCGTTCTGTGCCATAATGCAGTGTTCCTTTCTTCGCGTTCCTCTATGCCAAAGGCCCCGGGCGGGGCCGTAAAAATCCAGTTTTCAGTATACCACACGCCGGGGGAAAAGTATAGTGCTTTCCAGCACGATGTGCCGGCACATGTCCGCCAGATGGGACATTTTTTGATCGTTCAAGTTTCGGGCTGGGGCGGCTGGGCGCGGCTTTTCAGCAGCTCGGCAAGGCCGCTGTAGCGCAGGTTCTGGCGGACGTTGGCCATCATGGCGGCCACGGTGTCCCGCCGGCCCGCCACCACGCACAGTTTGCGCGCGCGGGTGACGCCGGTGTAAAACAGGTTGCGGTAGCACAGCCGGGGCGGCACCCCCGCCGCCGGCAGCACCACCGCGGCAAACTCGCTGCCCTGGCTCTTGTGCACGGTGATGGCGTAGGCGGGTTCCAGCTCGCCCAGGTTCTCGGCGGGGTAGACCAGCAGCCGGTCGTCCATCCGCACCGTCATGGAGCGGGTGCGCGGGTCGATGGCCTCCACGATGCCGATGTCCCCGTTGTAGGCGCCCACCCCCTGCTCGCCGCCGTCCCGCCGCCAGATGATCTCGTAATTGTTCTTCACCTGCATCACCTTGTCCCCTTCGCGGAACACCCGCGAGGCGCTCTGCAGCTGGGGCTTGCCCTTGGCGGGCGGGTTGAGCAGGTCCTGCAGCAGGGTGTTGAGGGCCTGGGTGCCGCAGGGGCCCATCTTGGTGGGGCAGAGCACCTGAATGTCCCGGATGGGGTCAAAGCCGTAGCTGCGGGGCAGCCGGGCGGTGACGAGGTCGCACACCAGTTTCTGGCATGCTTCGCCGTCCGCCTCCAGGAAAAAGAAGTCGTCCTCCCGGCCGCCCTTCTGCAGGGGCCGGCCGCTGACGATGTTGTGGGCGTTCTCCACGATCAGGCTGCGCTTTGCCTGCCGGAAGATGTGCTTCAGGCAAACCGTGGACACTGCCCCCGAGCGGATCACCTCCCCCAGGATGTTGCCGGGGCCCACGCTGGGCAGCTGGTCGGCGTCTCCCACCATGATGACGCGGCAGTTGGGGCGCAGGGCGGCCAGCAGGCTCTGGAACAGCTGCACGTCCACCATGCTCATCTCGTCCAAAATCACCACGTCGCATTTGAGCAAATTGCGCTCGTTGTGGATGAAGCTGACGCAGCCCCCGCTGTAGTCCACTTCCAGCAGGCGGTGGATGGTGGACGCCTTGCGGCCAGTCAGCTCGCTCAGGCGCTTGGCGGCCCGGCCGGTGGGGGCGCACAGGGCCACCCGCTCGGCCTGGCTTTCCAGCACGTTCAGCACCGCCTTGACGGTGGTGGTCTTGCCGGTGCCGGGGCCGCCGGTCAGCACCAGGCAGTTTTCGGTCACGGCCCGGCGGATGGCCTCCCGCTGCTCGGGGGCGTAGGCAAAGCCCTGCGCCGCTTCCAGCACCTGGATGTCCTGGTCGAGGTGGCGGGCGGTCTGTTTTTCCCGCCGGGCCAGGGCGGTCAGCCGGGCGGCAATGGCTTCCTCGGCGGCCAGCAGGTCGGGCAGATAGATGTATTCCCCGGTGGAAAAGCTGCGCTCCTCCAGCCGCCCCGTCTCCAGGCAGTGCTCCAGAGCTGCCGTCAGCTTGTCGGCGGGCTGGTGGATGAAAGCCGAGGCGGTGGCCACCAGCCGCTCCCGCGGCAGGCAGGTGTGGCCGTTGCCCGCGTTGTGGCGCAGGGTGCGCAGCAGGGCGGCTTCCAGCCGCTGGGGGCTGTCCCCTTCCATCTGGTAATAGGCGGCGATGCTGTCGGCGTGGCGGAAGTCCAGCTGCAGCGGCTCGCCGCACAGCAGGTAGGGGTTGGAGGCGATGGCCTGGGCCGCCCCCGGCCCGAACGCCCGGAACACCTCCATCGCCCGCCGGGGCCCGATCTCGAACTGGGCCAGATAGGCGATCAGCTCCCGCATCCCGAACATCCGCTTAAACTCCTGCTGGATGCGGTCGGCCTTGTCCGCCGAGATGCCCTTGATCTCGGTCAGGCGGCCGGGGTCGTTGGCGATGACGTCCAGCGCCGACGCGCCGAACCGCTCGATGATCTTCTGGGCGGTGGCGGGCCCGATGTAGGGCAGGGACCGGCTGGCCAGGAAGGCGTACACCGCATCCATGTCCTTGGGCATATCGGTCATGCACTCGGCGGCGTGGAACTGCCTGCCATAGGTGGCGTGGTTTTCGTACCGCCCGCGGCAGATCACGCTTTGGCCCACGTGCAGCTCCCCCAGGGTGCCGCACACCACCGTCAGCTTGCCCTCGCCCGACAGCTCGAACACCACATAGCCGCTGTCGCTGTTTTCAAAAATGATGTCCTCGATGGTGCCCTCGATCTGTTCCAGCTGCTGGTCCTCCACGGCGGGCCCTCCTTCCCTGCGCGATGTGTCATGTATGTAAGTATACCCCGAACGGCCGGCGGCGTCAATTCCAAAGCCGGCCCGCCGCACAAAACGCAGGCGCAAAAAAGCCCGCCGCGGCGTGCAGCCGGAGCGGGCGGAATCTATGCAGTTTGCAGCTCAAACTTTGGCGCGCGCCGCCTGCAGGGGGGCTCCGTCTTGGGCGCTGGTCAGCCGCCGCATCACCAGGTGATAGGCCGGCAGCAGGAAGAAGCACGCCGCGAACCACGCCGCCGGGCTGGCGATGCAGCCGGCCCAATAGCCGAACACCGGCACCATGTAAAAGCCCACCAGCCCCCGGGCGAACATCTCGAACACGCCCGCGAACATGGCCAGGCCCGAGAAGCCCAGCCCCTGGATGGAGTACCGGTAGACGATGAGGACGGCCAGCGGGATGTAAAAGACGCTGTTCCAGAACAGGAACGACCGCGCGTCGGCCATGATGGTCCCGCCCACGTCCTCGCTGGCATCCAGGAACATCCCGATCAGCAGGGTGTCGGCAAAGTGCAGGATGATGAAGGAGGCCACGCTGTAGATGCAGCCGATGCCCAGCGCCGTGCGCACCCCCTGCCGCACCCGGGGCAGGCTGCCCGCGCCCAGGTTCTGGCTGGTATAGGTGGTCATGGCGGTGCCGATGCTCTCCAGCGGGACGGACAGGATCTGTCCGGCCTTGCTGCCGGCGGTCATGGCGGCCACCGCCGCGCTGCCCAGGCCGTTGACCGCGGCCTGCAGCACGATGTTGCCCACCGCCGTGATGCTGCACTGCAGCCCCATGGGCAGGCCCATCATGCACAGGGAAGCGCAGTGGGACAGGCTGAGCCGCCCCTCCTCCTTCGACCAGCCCAGCTGGCGGAAGTTCTTCATCATGTACAAAAGGCTCCACACGCCGGCCACGGCCTGGCTGATGACGGTGGCCAGCGCCGCGCCGAACACCCCGGCGTCAAAGGCCAGGATGAAGAAAATATCCAGAAAGATATTCAGCACGCTGGCCACGATCAGGAAATAGAGGGGCCGGCGGCTGTCCCCCAGCGCCCGCATGAAGGCGCTGGTGACGTTGTACAGCAGCGTGAAGGGGATGCCCGCAAAGATGGTGCGGATGTAGGCGTCGGCCATGTCGATGATGTCGGCGGGGGTGTTGGTCAGCACCAGGATGGGCCGGGTCAGGGCCACCGTCACCACCGTCAGCACCGCCGCGAACACCAGCGACAGCCAGACCGAATTCGCCGTGTAGCGGCGCATCCCCTCGCCGTCCCTGGCCCCAAAGCAGCGGGCCAGCGGGATGGCAAAGCCGCAGGCGATGCCGTTCACAAAGCCCAGCACAAGGTAGCTCAGGCCGCCCACGCTGCCCACGGCCGCCAGGGCCTCGACCCCGACGAACCGTCCCACGATGATGGTGTCGGCCATGTTGTAAAACTGCTGGAACAGGCTGCCCAGCATCATCGGCACCGAAAACAGCAAAATCAGCTGCAGCGGCCGGCCCTGGGTCATATCTTTGGTCATAAGCGGGTCCCTCCATTGAATATGCGGTGTCACTTTCCCGTGAAAAGCGCCCCGTTCCGGCCGGAACGAGACGCTTTTCTGAACGGAGACATTATAGTGCAGGACGCCTGAAATTGCAAGCGTTTTTTTGGACAATCCGCACCCCTGTTCCCCTGCGAAAAATATCTATTTTCACGATGGCTCAGCCGATGGGTTTCGCCTCCCGGCAGGCCTTGGCAATGGCGTCCCGGTAGCCGTCGATGCGGATGGTGCACCCGGCCAGCAGGTCAGGGTCGGCGGCCCGGCCCTCGTCGTCGGTCTTGAGGGCGGCCACCTCGCTGGCGGTCATCCCTTCCAGGTGTTTGGCGAGGGCGTCGGCCTGGTCTGCCCAGCCCTTGCCGATCTCAGACACCGCCGCCAGCGGGTAGTCGCCGTCCCCCTTCTGGCGCTTGGTGCGCAGGTCGTCGGGCAAAGTCAGGCTCCCCTCCGCCGCGCTCACCTGGGTCTCCAGCTCGTCCACCACCGTGTGGAGGATGCGCCCTTCCCCGTCCAGCAGGACGGCGGCCGCGATGGTGCTCACCTCGCCGCCGGCGTCCCCGGCCTCGCTCTCGCTCACGACGGCCAGGCCCGCCTTCCAGCCCTCTGTGCTTGCGCTGCCGGCCGAACCCGCGGACCCCGCTGTCCCGCCCATCGACCCGGAGGAGGACCCCGACGAGCTGGACATACTGGACGGCCCGCTGCAGCCCGCCAGCAGCAGGGCCGACGCGGCCAGGGCGGCCAGGCGTCTGATCTGTTTTGGATGCAGTATCTTCATAATTTCGCTCCCTTTGCAGGCCCCCGCGGGGGCTTTTGGGGCTATTCTGCCCCCAAAGGGCCGTTTTATGCACGCAAAACGCCCCCTCATCCCAAAAGATGAAGGGGCGCAGCTATGCACCGACTATTTTTTACAGCAGCGGGCTGACCAGCCGCAGCACATCGTCCAGCAGCGTACCCAGCAGGCTGGTGCGGCAGTCCTCCAGGGTGATGCGGCGGCTCTGTGCGAACGTCTTTTCCAGGTCGGTGCGGACGGCGGCCACCTGGCTGCCGCCCATCAGCAGGGTGCCGCACTCAAAGTGCAGGTATAGGCTGCGGTAGTCCATGTTGATGCTGCCCACCACCGCCACGCGGTCGTCGCTGACGTAGCACTTGGAGTGGACAAAGCCCGGGGTGAACTCGTACACCTTGACCCCCGCCCGCAGCAGGGGCAGGTAATACGACCGGCTGAGCCGGAACACCATCTTTTTGTCCGGGATGCCGGGCAAGATCAGACGCACGTCCACTCCCCGCTTGGCCGCCAGCTTGAGGGAGTTGAGCAGGTCCTCGCCGATGGCCAGGTACGGGGTGAAGATGTAGACATACTTTTCCGCCTGATCCAGGATGTCCCGGTAGACGCTCTCGGCCAGGCGCTCCTCATCCAGCGGGCTGTCGGCGTAGGGCTGGACCACCCCGTCCGACGCAGCCTTGACGGTGGGGCGGAAGGGGCTGTAGTCCTCCTCCATGGGGCGGAAGGCGTTCCAGAAGTTGAGGAACATGACGGTAAAGTTCCAGACCGCCGCGCCTTCCAGCCGGACGGCGGCGTCCTTCCAGTAGCCGAACCGCTCCTCCACATTGATATACTCGTCGGCAAAGTTGGTGCCGCCGTTGTAGGCCACATTGCCGTCGATCGAGACGATCTTGCGGTGGTCCCGGTGGTTCATCACCAGAGAGACGAGGGGCACCACCGGGTTAAAGGGGATGCAGCGGATATGGGCTTGTTCCAGCCGGATGACAAAGCCCGAGGGCACGGTGGTCAGACAGCCCATGTCGTCGTAGATGACCCGGACGTCCACCCCGGCGGCGGCCTTTTCCCGCAGGATGTCCTCGACGGCGTTCCACATTTTGCCGGGGCGGATGATGAACGTCTCGAGGAAGATGAACTTTTCAGCCCGGCGCAGGTCCTCCAGCAGGTGCGGGAACATCGCCTCGCCGCTGGAAAAATATTCCACCGAGGTATCCTTCCAGGCCGGCCAGGGGCCGTATTTGGCGATATAGCCGCTCAGGGCCTGGGTGCGCTGATCTACCCCGTCCAGCTGGCCGGGGCGCTGGTCCACAAGGCCACGGTGGCGGCGGTCCACGGCGGCCATCCGGCGGCGCATCCGGCGGGAGGGGCGCTTGTTGCCCCAGAACAAATACATCAGCCCGCCGAACACCGGCGTGATGCCGATCAGCGCCATCCAGGCGATGGTGTAGGCGGGGTTTTCATCCTTGCGCACCAGGAACAGGATGATGATGACGCTCAGCGCCGTCATGACGCCGTTGAGCCAGGCGGCATATTCGGCCAGCCGGAGGTAGAGGGACGCCATCCACACCAGCTGGATCAAAATCAGCAGGAAGGTGATGGTGATCTTGTTGACAAAGCGGCTGAGGACTTTGACGACCGGCAGTTTGAACATGGCTTCTCCTTTCCCATAAGATCTGTTTTATGGATGCTCGTGTCCCTGTCAGTATACCGCCCCCGGCCCTTTTTTGCAAGCCGGGCGCGAAAAGACGCAAAAAAGAGACAGTGCCGCGGCGTTTGTCCCAGCGCTGTCTCCCTTGATGCAATGATATTTTTAGACGGTGGGCGCGGCGGCGTCCTCGTAGCCCACCAGCAGGCCGCCCAGCTCGGCGTAGAAGCTGCACAGCGCGCCGCACTCCACGATCTCCACCTCAGAGTCGGGCCAGATGGCCTCGATCATCAGCTTGAGGCGGCGGGCCGCCTTTTCGTTGTCGCAGTGGGCGATCTGTACTTTGCCGTTGGCAAAGCCGCGGTCCCGCATTTCCAGAATGGTGCGCTCCAGCACGCCGTGCTCCCCGCGGGTCTTGCAGATGATGTCCAGCTCGCCCTGGGGGCTGGCCTGGCCCAGCACCCGGATGCCCAGGGCCCGCGCCACCACGGCGGCGGTCAGCTTGACCCGGCCGTTGCGGGCAAGGTTGTTCAGCGATTCCAGCGAGAAAAGCAGATGGGTGTGTTCGGCGTAGACCGTCACCGCGTCGCAGATCTCCTCAAAGGTGGCCTCGGTGGGCACCAGAGCCGCCAGACGGCGGGCCAGCAGGCACATCTCCGGCCCGGTGGAAAGGCTGTCCAGCACGAACACTTTGGCGCCGGGGTTTGAGTCCTGGTATTCCTCGGCGGCCATCCGGGCGGCGTTGTTGCAGCCCGACAGCGTGCCGGTGATGGTCACGACAAAGATCTCGTCCGCCCCGGCGTATGCCGCCAGAAAGTCCCCCACGTTGGGGCAGGAAGTAGAGCTCTTGCCCTTATAGGTGCGCAGGGCGTGGGCCATGGCAAAGGCGTCGGTGCCGGGTTCGTCCACATACTCCTGCTCGTCGGTGATGATCTTCAGGGGCACACAGGCGTAGTCCACCCCCGGCAGCTGCCACAGATTCGATGAGGAATCCAGCACAATTTTCCGTTTCATACATACATCTCTCCAATCCGCAGCCGGCATACGCCAACCGTTCGATTCAGACCCGTCCTCTGCCTGTCTGACGGAACAAGTCCGTATTCTGCCTTCATCATAGCAGTTTTTGAATAACTTGTCAACCATATGCAAAAATCTTAACAAAAGATTTTCAGTTCTATTGACTTTTGGACGGTTTGATGTATACTTAAACCATGAATGCTGAAACGAAACGCCGCATCGCGGCTTCTGCCGCGGGCTTTGCCCTGCCCCGGTATGACGACTTGCCTGGCATGGGGCTGTATCTCGACCAGACCGTCCAGTACGTCAACAGCCATTTCCGCACCTTTCCGGGGATGGAGCTGACGGGGTCGATGGTCAGCAACTATGTCAAAAAAGGGCTTATCACCCACCCGGTGCGCAAAAAATACACCCGGGACCAGATCGGCTACCTGATGTACATTGTGGTGGTCAAAAACGTTTTGTCCATGGAGAACATCCAGTTCCTTTTCTCCATCCAGAAGGAGCGGTTCGACGCCGGGGCGGCGTACAACTTTTTCTGCGACGAGCTGGAAGCCGCCATCGGCTCGGTGTTCGGGCTGCGGCCGTCCACCCGCCGGCCGGACAGCGGCCTGAGCGACGAGCAGTTCCTGCTGCGGTGCAGCGTCATCCCCGCCGCCAACAAGATCTATCTGGACTGCTGCTTCGATGCGCTGCGCCAGGAGCAGGCCCTCTGGCCCGACATCCTGGACGATCTGCAATAGCGTGATGAAAAAACGCGGACGCACTGGCGCCCGCGCTTTTTTCATGCACGCTTATGTACTTTTTACCGCGCCACGACCTCGCTGGCCAGGGCGTCCATCTGGGCGTCGTCGCAGGGGTGGGCTGCGCCGCGGATGCTGACGGTGTGCTCGCAGACGGTGATGTTCTTCATCCCGGCCAGCTCGGCGGTCATCAGCTTGTTGGCCATGGGGGCCCACATGCCGTTCTCCATCAGGCCGGCGATGCGGCCCTGGAAGTTCTTGGTCTTGAGGTGAGTCAGGAAGGTTTCCATCGGCGGGAACAGGAACCCGTCGTAGGTGGCGCAGGCCAGCACCATCTTGCCGCAGCGGAAAGCCTCGGCCACCGCATAGGAGACGTCGGTGCGGGTCAGGTCCATCTCAGTGACGGACGCGCCGGCAGCCCGCAGCTTTTCGGCCATCTTGTGGGCGGCCTCGCGGGTGTGACCGTGGATGGAAGCCGAAGCCACCAGGATCGCGGCGGGCTCCTCGGGCTTGTAGCTGGACCAGGTGTCGTACAGGCTCAGGTAGGGGGCCAGGTCGCCGTTCAGCACGGGGCCGTGCAGGGGGCAGATCTGAGCGATGTCCAGGCCGGCAGCCTTTTTGAGCAGGGCCTGGACCTGGGGGCCGTACTTGCCCACGATGTTCAGGAAGTACCGGCGGGCATCGTCGGCCCAGTTGGCGAAGCTGTCGCCCTCGGCCACCACGCCGAACCGGCCAAAGCCGTCGGCCGAGAACAGCACCTTCTCGCTGGACTCATAGCTGACCATCACCTCGGGCCAGTGCACCATGGGGGCAAAGACGAAGTGGAGGGTGTGGCTGCCCAGGCTGAGGGTGTCGCCGTCCTTGACGGTGACGCGGCGGCCGGCCTCGATGGCGCCGGGGAAGAAGTTTTCCAGATAAGCAAAGGTCTTGGCGTTGCCCACCACCTGCATGGCGGGGTACTTGGCGGCCAGGCGGGCCACGTTGGCCGAGTGGTCAGGCTCCACATGGGACACCACCAGGTAATCGGGGGCCTTGCCGGCCAGCTCGGCCTCCAAAGCCTCCATCCACGCGTCGGTGGCGCGGGCGTCCACCGTGTCCATGACGGCGGTCTTTTCGTCCCGGATCAGGTAGCTGTTGTAGCTGACGCCGCCGGGGACGGGGTACTGGCTCTCAAACAGATCGAGGGTGGTATCGTTGACACTGATGCCCAGGATGGAATCCGTGACGTTTGTTTTGTAGACGTTCATGGCTGACATTCCTTTCTCTTGCACGCTTGTCGGTTTTATATCTAAAGGGTACTGGTTTTCATTTGGGCCCGGTCTCCGGGCCGCGTTATATCATACCATATTCATAGGGAAAAAGCAATGGCCTTTTCGCTCATGGATCTGCCGGACCGGCGCCGGGCAGAACGGCCCGGGGCGGCTGGCCGGGAGCGGCGTCCAGTTCCAGCAGGGCGGCGGCGCTCACCTCGTCCAGCGACTGGACCGCGCGCAGTTTGCGGTTGATGGCGCGGGTGCGGGTGCCGATCAGGTCGTCCAGCTCCCGGTCGGACTGGCGCAGCCGCTCCTGCAGCTTGGCAAGGCCCTTGTCGAACTTTTCAAACTCGGTCTTGACCGCGCCCAGCACCTGCCAGACCTCGTTGGAGCGCTTCTGGATGGCCAGCGTCTTGAAGCCCATCTGCAGGCTGTTCAGCAGGGCGGCCATGGTGCTGGGGCCGGCCACGTTGACCTGATAGTCCCGCTGCAGCGTTTCGACCATGCCCTGGTTGACCACCTCGGCGTACAGCCCCTCAAAGGGCAGGAACAGGATGCCGAAATTGGTGGTGTAGGGCGGCTCCACATATTTGGTGCGGATGTCCTTGGCCTCGGCCCGGACCACCTGTTCCAGGGCGCGGCGGGCCGCCTCCACGGCCTGCGCGTCCCCCGAAGCCTGCGCCTCCTGCAAATGGGCGTAGGTGTCGCCGGGGAACTTGGAGTCGATGGGCAGCCAGATGTTCTGGCCGTCGGCGCCGGGCAGCTTGACCGCGAACTCCACCCGCTGGGTGGAGCCGGGAATGGTGGCTACGTTGGTGTCGTACTGCTCGGGGGCCAAAATTTCCTCCAGGATGGCCCCCAGCTGGATCTCGCCCAGGATGCCGCGTGTCTTGACGCCCGACAGCACCTGCTTCAGCCCGCCCACGTCGGCCGCCAACGACTGCATCTCGCCCAGGCCCTTGTAGACCTGTTCCAGCTGGTCGCTGACGGTCTTGAAGCTCTCGCTCACCCGCTTTTGCAGGGTGTCCTGGAGCTGCTCGTCCACCGTGTGGCGGATCTCGTCCAGCTTTTTGGCGTTCTCGGCCCGGACGGCGTCCATCCCCTCGGTCAGGGTGCGGCGCATCTCCTCCAATCGCTGGGTGTTGGACAGTTCCATGGTGCGCAGGCGGCTCTCAAGCGTCTTTTCCATGGTCTGGAAACGGCCCTCGAGGTTTTTCTGCTGGGCGGCCTGGCTGCCGGTCAGCTGGGCGCCCATCCCGTCCACCGCGTCCTTGACGCCGCGGATGGCGGCGTAGTTCTGGTCGGCCAGGGCGGACTGGCTGGCCCGCAGTTTTTTGTCAAAGTCGTCGGCCTGGCGGGCCAGCCGTTCTTCCAGCCAGTCTTCCAGCTCCTGGATGTGGCCGGTATCGTCTGCGGGGCGGCGGCTGCGCAGCAGCAAAACCACCAGCAGGATATCCCCCGCCAGCAGCAACAGCAGGCAAAGGGCTGCGATCATAGCTTCCATGTCGTTCGTCTCTCCTTACAGTTCCTCATAGGCCAGGGTCTCTTTGGTGGTGACGGTCTGGCCGCCCCACAGGCCCACGCCGTCGGCCTCCACCTCGCCGGTCTGGTTGTCGTAGGGGTCGGCGCGGAAGCCCAGCATGGGCGGGTCGAAGGGCGCCTCGAACGCGCGGTTGGCCACCATCCGCCCCGGGTCGATGCTGCCGAAGTAGTGGCGGCGGAGCTCCTCCTCCCCTGCCCTGGCCATGGACGCCCCATAGGAGCAGTCGGCGTACATCCAGCCCTTGGGGGCGATGTAGAACATGGCCCAGTCGTGGCAGCCGCACTTGCCGGGGCCCACCGCCAGGCCGCTCTGCCACCGGGCGGGGATGCCGGCGATCCGGCACAGGGTGATGAAGGTCAGGGCCATGATGCCGCAGTCCCCCCGGCGGTCCATGGCGCAGCGGGTGGGGATGTCCTCCAGCACAAAATAGGACGGCTGGTAGTGGTAGTGGACGTTCAGGGTGACAAAGTCGTAAAAGCGCTGGGCCTTTTCGGCGGGGCTGGTCACGCCCTGGGTCAGCTGGGCGGCCAGCGCCCGCAGGTAGGGGGTAAAGACGATGTGGGGGGCTTCCTCGCCGGTGTCGAAACTGGGCTGGTCCGGGTCGGAGGCAAAGCCCAGCGGGTCGGCATAGCGGGCGGTCTGGGTGTAGCTGTACCGCGCGGTGAAGCGGCGGTTCTCGGCCAGGTCCGCCTCCCAGAAGGCGGTGCGCTGGGGCGCGTCCGGGGCCGCAACATGGGCAGGCGGCTCCGAGAGCGCGGCCAGGTCGATGTCCGACTGGCTCTCGCAGGCGGCAGGCAGGGGCAGCCAGGCCCGGACGTGGACGGTGTGCCGCCCCTCCGCCCTGGCCCTGGCCAGCGCCCGGGCAAAGGCGGCGTCCGACATCCCAACGCTGGCCTCCACCGTGATGCGGGCCGAGGCGGAGCCCTCCCGCAGCATCTTTTCGTGGGTGGCCTTCCGGCGGGCGAGGGACGCGCCGCTGTCCGGCTCGGGCACACGCCGCCGGGCGGCAAAGGCGGGGTCGGTAGCTAGCAGCGTCTCGTCAAAGCGGTCGAGATAGTGCTTTTCCCCTTCCACGAACCGCCAGTCCACCCGGCCGGCCCGTTCGAGGGCCCGCAGCTCCTCCAGCGTGAAGCCGGTCACCTGGGCCTGCATCTTTTCCACGGCCTGCTGCTCGGTATAGATATATTCGGCGGGCAGGCGGCGCAAAATCTCCCGCTGGGCCAGCAGGGCCTCCCGTTGGGCGTCCGGCATGGCGGGCGCAGGGTTTGCGCCGGTGTTTGGGCCGTTCTGGACGGCGGTCCAGTCCTCGGCCAGCAGGGCGTCGATCCGCGCAGCGGCCTCCTCATAGTATCCCGCCGCCTTGAGGCGGGCCACATCGTCGGGCAGGCCGGCGTTCAGGCTGCGGAACCATTCATTTTGATCGGTAGTCATGGATATCGTTCCCCTTTCATTTCACTGCTGTGCGGTAACTTCTTCCCAAAAATCCACGGCGTCGTACAGCCACCCGGCCGCGTCGGTGCCGGTGCCCACGCTGCTGCGGTGGCGCGCGTTTTGAAAGACCACCATCTTGTGGGGCACGCCGTTTGCTTCCAGCGCTTTGTCCAGCGCCGGCCCCTGACAGAAAATGTCCATCAGCATCAGGGTGGCGTCGTTGAGGCCGAACCAGTGGTAGACCGGCGGGAAGTCCCCGTCCACCTCGGCGTCGATCTCAATATTGTAATAGTAGTCCCCGGGGGCCAGACTGTCCCCCGGCTCTGCGCCGTCATAGAGGTAAAAGTAGACCGGCTTGCCGTACATATAGTTGATGACCGGGTAGCCCAGCAGCAGCGCGCCGGGCTTGGGCAGGCCGTAGTTTTTATACCCCATCCGGCTGGTGCCAAAGACGCCGCACATCTGCCCCTCGGCTGAAAAGCCCACCAGGGCATAATCCTCGGGCTGGACGCCGAACATCTCCGCGTGCTCGGTGATGAACTGCACCGCCCGCACCAGGTCATTGTAAGCGGCGTTGTCCGAGTTGTCCCGGCCCACGCTGTACCGCAGCACAAAGGAGGCGTACCCCATCTCGTGCATCTGATAGGAGACGGAGCAGCCCTCCCGCATTTTGGCGCTCTTTTCGTACATATTGCCCGGCACCACCAGGGCGTATTTGGCGTTTTCCGTCTTTGCGGGGAAATAGTACAGCTCTACTTCGTCCTTGCGGGGGTCGGCGGCGATCTCCTCGGGGGTGTAGATCTTGTACGTCACCTGCACGCCGTGGTTATAGTTGTCGATGACCAGGTTGAGGCCCTGGGCCGCGTCGGGGGCTGTCCCGCCGAGGTATTCCTCCAGCGTCCAGCTGTCGTACATCCAGGGCTGTTCCGGGATGAAGATGTTCCGGTCATAGGTGTTGAAGCCGGAAGCGATCAGGCTTTCGTTGGCGCGTATCTCCCCCATGGTGGTGCTGGCGGTGATGTTCGGCAGGCCCAAAGCTCCCGCCGGGGCGGCGGGCAGGGCGGCCAGCAGCCCGGCAGCCAGCGCGGCGGCTATCATCTTTTTTGCGTTCATCGTGTCGGTTTTTCAATTTCCTTTCTTCAGTTTCGGTCCGCTGGTGACTTCTTCCCAAAAATCCACGGCGTCGTACAGCCACCCGGCCGCGTCGGTGCCGGTGCCGGTGCCGCTGCCGTGGGGCGCACGGCCGTATACGACCATCTTGTGTTCGACCCCGCATTGCTCCAGCGCGCGGTCCAGCGCCGGCCCCTGCAGCGGCGGGAAGATCATGCCCAGGGTCAGGTCGTTCCGGCCGAACCAGTGGAACGTGGGCGGGAAGTCCGGCGTCACTTCCGCGTTCAGCTCGATGTTGTAGTAGTAGTCGCCCGGGGCCAGGTCGTCCCCCGGCTCCGCGCCGTCGTAGACGTACAAAAAGCCCGGCTTGCCGTACATATAGTTGACGATGGGATAGGCCAGCAGCAGCGCGCCGGGCTTGGGCAGGCCGTAGTTTTTGTACCCCATCCGGTCGGTGCCGAACATCCCGCACAGATGCGCCCCGGCCGAAAAGCCCACCAGGGCGTAATCCTCGGGCCGGACGCCGAACTGGCCCGCATGGGCGGTGATGTACGCCACCGCCCGCACCAGATCGTTGTAATTGGCGTTTTTGGAGATCTCGTGCCCGATCCGGTAGTTGAGAACGAATGAGGTGTACCCCATCTCGTGCAGCTGGCTGACCGCGCCGCAGGCTTCCTTGGTGCGGGCGGTGCGCTCGAACATATTGCCGGACAGCACCAGCGCATACTTCCCGTTGGGCTTATCCCCCGGGAAATAGTAAAGCTCCACCCCTTTCCGGGTGGGGTCGGCGGCGATCTCCTCGTCAGTGTAGAGGGGGTAGGTCACCTGCACGCCGCGGTTATAGTTGTCGATGATGAGGTTCATCCCCGCTACCGCGTCGTCCACGGTCTGCCCAATGTACCGGCGCAGGGTCCAGTCTCCGTACTGCCACGGCTGTTCCGGGAAAAGCGAGCCCCGGTCCCATGTGTCGAAGCCCGAGCCCGCGATCCCCTCGTTGGCACGCATCTGCGCCACGGTCGTGTCCGGCGTAAGATAGGGCGCGGGCAGCGCCCCCGCCGGGAGGGCTGCGGCGGCTAGCATCGCGGCGGCCAGGGCGGCGGCTATCATCTTTTTTGCGTTCATCGTGTCGGTTCCTTCTATTGTCCTTTCGGCTTTTCTCAGCCCGTGACGTCCTCCCAGAAGGCGGCGGCCCGGGCGATCCAGCCGGCAGCGTCGGTGCCGGCGCCGTTGGCGCTGCCGTGGGGCGCTTCGTCATAGACGATCAGCGCATGGGGCACACCGCAGCGCGCCAGCGCCTCGTCCAGGGCCGGGCTCTGCCACTGGGTGAAGAATCCCCGCAGAGAGCTGTCGTTTTTGCCGTACCACTGGAAGGTGGCAGGGAAATCCGCCGTCACCTCCGCAGGCACCTCCACGTTATAGTAGTAGTCGCCCGGAGCCAGATGGTCCCCCGGCTGCGCCCGGTCGTAGAGGTAGAACAGGACGGGCTTGCCGTAGGCGTAGTTCAAAATGGGGTAGGCCAGCAGCAGCGCGCCGGGCTTGGGCAGGCCGTAATTTTGGTAGCCCATCCGGTCGGTGCCAAAGAGGGCGCACAGCTGCCCGCCCGAAGAAAAGCCCATCAAAGCGTAGTTTTCCGGGTCCACCTGCAGTTCGCCCGCGTGGGCGGTGATGTACTGCACCGCCCGCACCAGGTCCTGATAGTTGGCGTTGTCCTTCAGGTCATGGCCCACCCGGTAGTTCAGGATGAAAGCGGCGTAGCCCATCCGGTGCAGCTCGGCCACCGCGCTGCACCCCTCCTTGACGCGGGCGGTGCGCTCCAGCATATTGCCGGACAGGACGATGGCGTACTTGGCCCCCGGCTTTTCGGCCGGGAAATAGTAAAGCGCCACCCCTTCCCGGGTGGGGTCGGCGGCGACTTCTTCCGCGGTGTAGAGGGGGTAGGTCACCTGCACGCCCTGGTTATAGTTTTCGATGATGAGGTTCAGCGCCTCGACGGCCTCGTCCACCGGTGCGCCGATGTAGCGGCGCAGGCTCCAGCGGGCGTATTCCCAGGGCTGTTCGGGCCAGAGGGAGCCGCGGTCCCAGCTGTCAAAGCCGGCCCCCACGATCCCCTCGTTGCCGTGCAGCTCGGCGACGGTGGAGTCCGGGGTGAGATAGGGCGCGGCCGCCCGGGCCGGCACAGCCAGCACAGCCGCCAGCACGGCCAGGCAGAGCGCGCGTTTGATCTTGCACGTCATGGGTCTTTCCTTTCCCTGCGGTCACGCAGAACTGGTTCGTTTTCCAGTTTTTTCTATTGTACCCTGTCCGGCCCTTCTTGTCAAAAGCTTTTGCGGTTCGACGCCGCCATTGTACTTTCGGCAAAAATCTGCTATACTGAAGTCCACCGGCGGAACCCAAAACCGAATGTTTTCTGCAACCTGAAAAGGAGGTCTGCTCTATGTGGACACGCGCCCTTTTGAAAGACAACGCCAAAGCCGTCCTGCGGCGCAGCTACTGGCGGGTCTTTCTGGCCTGCCTGATCGTCTCCCTGCTGTGCGGCGGCGACTTCAACCTGAACTATCGTTTTGGCGCCGACAGCGCCCCGTCCGGCCTGCCTGAGAGCGCCGCCCGGTTTGCCGGCAACACCGGTTTCCCCTTCTCCGTACTGCTGCAGCTGCTGATGCCCGTCATCATCGGCGTCGGCGTCATGGCCCTGCTGCTTGTCCTGGCGGCTGTCCTGTGCTGGGGCATCCTGGTCACGCCGGTGCTCCAGGTGGGCCAGGCCCGCTACCTGACCGAGAACCGCTCCGACACCGCCCAGCTGGGAACGATCTTTTCAGGCTTTACCCGCGGCTACTGGAACACGGTGGGGGTCATGTTTTTCATGAACCTGAAAGTCTTTTTGTGGACTTTGCTCCTCATCGTCCCCGGCATCGTCAAGAGCTACCAGTACCGCTTCATCCCCTTTCTGCTGGCCGAGAACCCCGACATGACCGCCGACCGCGCCTTTGAGATCAGCACCATGATGACCGACGGTGAAAAGTGGAACATCTTTGTGCTGGACCTGTCCTTCGTGGGGTGGAACCTGCTGGGCCTGCTGCTGTTCGGCATCGGCACACTGTTCGTGGACCCCTATGTCAAAGCCACCGAGGCCGAGCTTTACGCGGCGTTGCGGGCCAAGGTGCTCGCGTCCGGCTACGTCACCGAGGAAGAGCTGACCGGACAATCCTAAAAGGAAAGAATTGACGATTTGATGGAAGAAGAATGTATGCAGATCCGGCCCATGGAGCCGGCCGACTGGCCCTCTGTGGCCGAGATCTACCAAGAAGGCATCGCCACCGAGCACGCCACCTTTCAGACGGCCTGCCCGCCCTACTCCGCCTGGGACGCCTCCCACATCAAGGAGTGCCGGCTGGTGATCCTTGCCCCGGACGGCGAGATCGCCGGGTGGGCGGTGCTGTCCCGGGTGAATATGCGCTGGTGCTACCGCGGCGTGGCCGAGGTGAGCATCTATGTAGGCGAGCGCTACCGCGGCCGCGGCTACGGCTACCACCTGCTGAGCGCCCTGTGCGCCGCCGCCGAACAGGCCGGCTACTGGACGCTGCAGTCCACCGTCCTGCAGGACAACGAAGCCAGCCACCGGCTGCACACCAAGTGCGGGTTCCGGGAGGTGGGCCGCCGGGAGCGCATCGCGCGCGACTGCCACGGCCGCTGGCTGGACACCTGGCTGATGGAGCGCCGCTGCGCCGCCGACGAGCCCCCCGGCTACAAGAAGCTGTAAAAAACGTCCCCGTTTTTCTTGAAAGGAAAAGCGGGGACTTGTTATTTGCTGGCAGTTATGGTATCCTTTTGGTGGGTGTTGTCGATAAACGGCAAGCGGTGTGTTCCCCGTTCAAATCGGGGGCGCTTCTTTGCCTCCCGATCGTACAGAAAGGGGGGCTGACAATGGTCACATATTCCGATCTTATTCAGACCGGCATTTTGGTCGTTGGCATTATCGGTCTGTTCATTCAGATCCTTAAGAAATAAAAAGAAGTAACCGCCCAGCTTCCCAACTTGTGCGGTTACTTCTTTAACCAATCAACGGGGAACTACCGTTTGTCCGGCAGCGCCCTTCTTTATATCTAGTATAGCGCAAGCTGCGCTTTTTGTCAATGTTCCGGCACCAAAATCCGCCCGCTGCAAAAGCAGGGGCGGATTTTTTTATGCGCAGATGGCCTTCTGGCGGTGGCGGTACAGCGCCTCGAGGACGGCGCAGTATTTGTCGGCGATGCAGACGATCACCGCCTCCCGGCTGGAAGGCGCGTGGAACAGCGTCAGCGGCCACATATGGCTGCGGATGATGTTGCGCACTTTGGGGCTGAGGGCAAAGCACCGCTCGGCGTTCTCCCGGGCCAGCAGCGGGTGGATGAACCCGTGCATTTTGAACAGGGTGCGCAGGCTGTGGCAGTGCTGGAAGCGGCCTGCGCAGTGCCAGTCGTACAAATAAAAATCGTGCAGCAGGGCGCCCACGGCCAGAGCGGTCTCGTCCGCCCCCACGTGGAAGCGCCGGTTGATCCAGAAGCTCACCCGCGCCACATTCTGGCAGTGCTGGTAGGTGGTCACGCAGCCGTGCTGGATATAGTTGTCCATTTCCTGCACACGGGGGTCCTCCTCGTACTGCTGCAGAATGCAGCGGAGCTTTTCGCGTTCTGTTTCAGACAGGCCCATTGGCTTTCCTCCTGGATGATGCGCCCGGCCGGCAGCGCCGCGCCGGGGATTTTGGTCGGTGGAGCGTTCGCTCTCTACGCCATAGTATACAGAAAGAGTTTGTCCGTGTCAACCGTTTTACACAATTTTTTCTTCGCATTTACGCAATTCCCAGGTCCCAGCCGAACACCTCTCCCAGCCACTCGGCCGCCAGGGCAAACCAGTGGGCGGCATGGGGCTGCGGGGTGTTCACCTCGGCGGTGCAGACGCTCAGCCCATGCACCCCGTGGGGGAACAGGTGCGCCTCGCACGGCACGCCCGCGCGGCGCAGCGCCGAGAGGAGCAGCAGGCTGTTTTCCACCGGGACGGTGTTGTCGTCCATGGTGTGCCAGAGGAACACCGGCGGCGTGTCGGGGCCCACCTTGTCCTCCAGGCCGAACGCCAGGTGGCTGGCCAGGCCGGCCGAACCGCTCAGGGCCTCAAAGCTGCCCCGGTGGGCAAAGGGCCCGGCCGTCACCACCGGATAGGACAGGATCAGGGCGTTGGGCCTCTGCCGCTCCTGCCAGGAAGCCTGGCCGGGCAGCGCCAGCACCGCCGACGAAAGGGCCAGGTGCGCCCCCGCCGAAAAGCCGCAGGCGGCGATCTTGTTCGGCAGGATGTGCCACTCGTCCGCGTGGGCCCGCAGGGCGGCCAGCGCCCCGTCGATCTGTTTTAGGGGGAGATAATTTTGGGCCTGTTCCCCTACGCTGTAGCGCAGCACCGCCGCGTGGTACCCCGCCGCCAGAAAGCGGACCGCCACCGGGTCCCCTTCCCGGGGGCTGACGTGGCTGTAGCCGCCCCCCGGCACCACCAATACCAGCGGCCGGGCCTGGGCCATGGGCATGACTTCTTCCGCGTCCCGCAGGTAGACGGTCAGGGACGCGCCGTGGATCGCAAGGGTCTCGATCTTCATATGTATCGTTCCTCCCAGAAAGTTTGCTCTGCCCTTATTGTACCGCAGAACGGGCGCGCGGGAAAGCGGATTTCTAAACTTTTTATGAAGGCCGGCCCCCAGCTCTTGATTTTTTGTCCGAAACGGTGTATATTAGCACTCGGAATATTTGAGTGCTAAGCACAGCAACGTGCTCTGCGATAAGAAAAGAGGTTTTTGCTATGGCAATGCAGCCGTTCCAGGCCGAAAGCAAAAAGCTGATGGACCTGATGATCAACTCGATCTACACCAACAAGGAGATCTTCCTGCGGGAGCTGATCTCCAACGCATCCGACGCCATCGACAAGCTCTATTTCAAGAGCCTGACCGACACCTCGGTGGGGATGAACCGGGAGGATTTCCGCATCCTGCTCACCCTTGACAAGGAAAACCGTATGCTCACCGTCTCGGACAACGGCATCGGCATGACCCGCGAGGAGCTGGAGCAGAACCTGGGCACCATCGCCCACTCGGGCAGCCAGGACTTCAAGGCCGAAAACACCGATGAGAACATCGACATCATCGGCCAGTTCGGCGTGGGCTTCTACTCCGCCTTCATGGTGGCCGACCATGTCACCGTCATCTCCAAAGCTTACGGCAGCAGCGAGGCCTGGCAGTGGGAGTCCAGCGGCGTGGAGGGCTATGAGATCACCCCCGCCGGGAAGGAGACTGCCGGCACCGACATCATCCTGCACATCAAGCCCAACACCGACACCGAGAACTACGACAACTACGTCTCGGAGTACGGCGTGGCCGCCATCGTCAAGAAGTACAGCGACTACATCCGCTACCCCATCCAGATGGAGCGCACCAAGAGCCGTCAGAAACCCGAACCCGACCCCAAGCCCGAGGACTACAAGCCCGAGTGGGAGGAATACACCGAGCTGGAAACTTTGAACAGCATGGTGCCCATCTGGAAGAAGCAGAAGAGCGAAGTCACCGACGAGGAGTACAACGAGTTCTACAAGAACCACTTCGGCGATTACGCCGACCCCGCCCGGGTCATCGTCAGCCGCACCGAGGGCACCGCCAACTACAACGCCCTGCTCTTTGTCCCCTCGCACCGCCCCTACGATTTTTACACCAAGGAGTATGAGAAGGGCCTGGCCCTCTATGCTTCGGGCGTCCTCATCATGGAAAAGTGCGCCGACCTGCTGCCCGACTACTTCAGCTTTGTCAAGGGCATCGTGGACAGCCAGGACCTGAGCCTGAACATCAGCCGCGAGACCCTGCAGAAGGACAGCCAGCTCAAGCTGATCCACAACGCCCTGGAAAAGAAGATCAAGAACGAGCTGAACGCCATGCTGGTCAACGACCGGGAGAAGTACGAGAACTTCTGGAAGGAGTTCGGCCGCCAGATCAAGTTCGGCGTCTATTCCGACTACGGGATGCACACCGAGCTGCTGCGGGGCCTGCTGCTGTTCTACTCCGCCAAGGAGAAGAAGATGGTCACGCTGGAGGAGTACGTCGAGAAGATGCCCGCCGAGCAGAAGTACATCTACTTCGCCGCCGGCGACTCGGCCGACCGTCTGGCCAAGCTGCCCACCGCCTCGCTGGTGCTGGACAAGGGCTATGACCTGCTGCTGCTGACCGAGGACGTGGACGAATTCTGCTTCCAGATCATGCACAGCTTCCCCCGCAAGGATGCCGAGGGCAAGGACGGCACCGTCGAGTTCAAGAACATCAACGGCAGCGACCTGGGCCTGGAGTCCGACGAGGAGAAGAAGGCCGCCGAGGAGGCCACCGCCGAGAATAAAGCCCTGTTCGACGCCATGAAGGCCGCTCTGGACGGCAAGATCAAGGAAGTGAAGGTCTCCACCCGCCTGAAGGACCATCCCGTCTGCCTGTCGGCGGAAGGCCCCCTGTCCATCGAGATGGAAAAGGTTCTGTCCCGCCAGCCCGGCAGCGAGGACGTCAAGAGCGACAAGGTGCTGGAGATCAACGCCAGCCACCCCGTCTTTGCGGTCCTGAAGGCTGCGCAGGAGGCCGGCGACACCGACAAGGTGAACCAGTACAGCCAGATCCTTTACGCCCAGGCCCAGCTGATCGAGGGTCTGCCGGTGGACGACCCCGTCGCCTATGCCGACGCCGTCTGCGCGCTGATGAAGTGATTTATGCCGTCTATCTGAGACAGGTTTGAAAATCTCCGGTCATTAAAATCTCTTAGAAGAAAGCCTTAACAAACGAGCCGTGTTCCATTATAATAAAGGGAGCACGGCTCGTTTTTGCCGTCTTATTTTGGGAGGTCCTGACCTATGCCGCAGCACAAACATTATTTTGCCCGCATCCCCCTCATCGCCCTGCTGGTTTTGCTGGGCCTTGCGCCCTGGCTGGCGGTGATTTTGTTCATCCTGCGGGCCATTGATAAGGACGCCGAGAAAAAAGAATGGCGCGCCTTTCAAGACCGCAGGCGCTACGCCGCCGATTTCCGCCCCGAGGACACCCGCCGCGCCGCCCAGCCCGGGCCGGGCGCCCCCTACGACTACAGCGCCCGCTACCAGGCCCACGACCTGCCCACCGCGGAGCAGCAGAAAGCCAAAAAGCGCCGGCAGAGCCTCATCAACTGGTGCACCGTGCTGGGAGGGCTGTTTTTGTTTGCGGGCGTCACCGAGCTGCCCGACAGCATCTATTACGGCCTGTGGAACGACCTGTTTTCCAACCTGTTCATGGTCGTGGGCGGCGGGGGCGCCCTGGTCCTGGGGCTGTTCCTCCGGCGGGTCAGCCGGCTGGAACGCCAGCTGGACAAAGTGGTGGGCGACCGGGACAACATCCCCCTGAATGAGCTGTTCGCCGCGGCAGGCATCCCCGAAAAGGAAGGCCGCAAGGTGCTGGAAAGCGCCATCGACCACGGCTATTTCGGGGCCGACGCCTACATCGACAACCGCACCGACTTCCTGGTGGTGCGGGGCGACGCGCCCATCCCCGCCTCTCCCGCCCAGGAGAGCGCGCCGCAGCCGGACCCCGATCCCGCCGGGGAGAGCCAGTACCAGCGGCTTCTGCGCCAGCTGCACGAGGCGGGCGCGGCCCTCGCCGACCCTGTGCTGCGGGACAAGGCCGCCCGCCTGGAAACGGTCAGCGCCCGCATCTTTGCCCTTGCCGAGGCCGACCCCGGCAAGGAGGACCAGCTACGCAAGTTCGTCAACTACTACCTGCCCACCGCCCTCAAACTGCTGCACACCTACGCCCAGCTGGACGGCCAGGGGGTGGACGGCGAAAACATCACCAAAACCAAACAGAGCATCGAGCGCTCGCTGGACCTGCTGGTCACCGCCTTTGAAAACCAGCTGGACAAGCTGTTCCAGTCCGACGCGCTGGACGTCTCAGCCGACATCGCCGCCCTGGAAGGGATGCTGAACCTGGACGGCCTTTCGGGCGAGAGCGACTTCACATCCCAGTAAGGAGATACCATGCCCACTATCATTGAGATCACCGACCTTTCCGACCCCGCCCTGGACGTCTTTGCCCGGCTGACCGAGAACCAGCTGCGCAGCCGGCTGGAACCGGAAAAGGGCGTTTTTATCGCCGAGAGCCCCAAAGTCATCGGGCGGGCGCTGGACGCGGGAGCCGTCCCCTTCGCCCTACTGATGGAGCGGCGCAAGATCGACGGCCCCGCCCGCGGCATTCTGGCCCGGTGCGGCGGCGCGCCTGTCTACACCGCCGACCGGGAAGTGCTGGCCCAGCTGACCGGCTACACCCTGACCCGCGGCGTGCTGGCGGCCTTTCACCGGCCCGCCCTGCCCCCGGTGGAAGCCCTGTGCCAAAACGCCCGCCGGGTGGCCGTGCTGGAAAACATCGTGGATTCCACCAACATCGGGGCCATTTTCCGCTCGGCGGCGGCGCTGCACATCGACGCGGTGCTCGTCACCCCCTCCTGCTGCGACCCGCTGTGCCGCCGTGCGGTGCGGGTCAGCATGGGGACGGTGTTCCAGGTGCCCTGGACCCAGATCGGCGCCGTTCCCTCTGACTGGCCGGCCGCCGGCCTTGCGCGGCTGTCTGCCCTGGGCTTCAAGACCGCGGCCCTGGCCCTGACCGACCGCTCGGTCTCCATCGACGACCCCGCCCTGATGGCCGAGCCCCGGCTGGCCCTCATCCTGGGCACCGAGGGGGACGGCCTGGCCGCCGAGACCATCGCCCGCTGCGACTACACCGCCAAGATCCCCATGTCCCACGGAGTGGACAGCCTGAACGTAGCCGCCGCCAGCGCGGTGGCCTTCTGGCAGCTGCGAGCGCGGGACTGATTTTTCTTTCCTCCCTGCAATGAAAAGTCGTCCCTGTCCGTTTTTTGCAAAAAGGGGTTTTTGTATGGAGATCGTCATTTTGATTGCTGCCGCCGTCGCCGTCTGCGCCGCCATGCTGCTGCGCGGCAAAGCCTGGCAGGACTTTGCCGGCCGCCACAAACGGGACCAAAAATAAAGCGGCAAACAAAAAACGCGGCCCAAAGGCCGCGCCAGATTTGTATGTAAACTGTAGTACGTTGTGAGAGCCGGTTCCCGCCGGCTCTTTTTTTGCTGCGTTCAGATCAGCCCCAGCTCTTTGAAGGCTGTAGCGATGCCGTCGTCGCTGACGGCGGGGCAGACATGGGTGCAGCGGGCCTTGAGGGCGGGCGAGCCGTTGGCCATGCAGTAGCTGACGGCGGCCACGTCCGTCATCTCGAGGTCGTTCTCGCTGTCCCCAAAGGCCACCGCCGCGGCCGTGGTCAGGCCCAGATGCTGGCAGATGCGGCGGATGCCCTCCCCCTTGTTGAATTTGCGGTTGATGAGCTCGCCGTTGATGCAGGCGGGGCCTTCCGGCTTGAACGTTTCCGTCTCGCAGAAATTGAACTGCCCGCTATAGGCCGCCTTGGCCGGCAGGAGGGACGCCGCGTCCTGCGCGATGTAGCAAATTTTATAGATGGGCTCGCCTTTGTATTCCTCCAGAGGGCGGATCAGCATCCCGTCGGCAAAAGCCCTCCGCCAGCGCTCCAGCTCGCTGTTCAGCGCGCCGCCCTGCCGGGCCTGGTAGCCGGACAGCCGCTGGATCATCTGTGTGCCGCCGTAGGTGGCGTTTTTGGCTTCCAGGGTGCACTCCACCCCGTTGGCCTCCAAAAGCGCCCGCACGCCGTCGCTCTGGGCCTTGTCCATCGGGCAGTCGAACAGGACGTCCTGCCCGCAGACCACGTACCCGCCCGCGCTGCACACATAGCCGTCGAAGCCGTAGTGCAGGACGGGGGCGGTCATCTTGTAGTTGCGGCCGGTGCACAGAAAGACCTTGTGCCCATTGGCGCGGGCTGCGCGCACCGCCTCCACCGCGCTGGCCGGCGCTTCCATCCGGCCCGGCTCGATGAAAGTGCCGTCAATATCCAGAAAAATCAGTCGGGTGTCCATACGTTCTCCTCCTCGTATTACAAAAAGGGCACTAGGTCCATGGCGGCGGCGCGGCACAGCAGGCCGATCAGCAGGGCGGCCGCCGCCGCGATCAGGGCCGCGCGGCTGCCCGCCGGCTCTCCCCTGCCGGCACGGCGTCCTTTGGGCTTTGTGTGCGACGCCGGTTTGCGGGGCGCGCTCCCTCTGGCCGCAGTCCCGCTCCGGCCGGCGGGGGCGCTGCGGGGGTCTTTTGATGCCGGCTCCGCTCTCTGCCCGGCGCGCGCCGTCCGCTCCGCTTTCTGCCGGGCTGCGGCAGCCTTCTGGCGGGCCGCGCCGGTGGGGTGGATATGTACTTCGGGTGCGGCGCTGCCGGCCGCTTCGTCCCTTCCTGCCGTTTCCCCGGCGGCGGACGGCGTATCGGGGGGCGGAGACGGTTCTTTGCCGCCCACGCCGCACCGGCGCAGATAGTCCCGGGAGAGCTGGTAGTACTTGGCCAGCTCCTTTTCGCTGAAAGCCGTGCCGGCGTAGGCATCCTCCACGCACTCCACCGCCTCGTCAAAGAGGATGGCCGCCCGGCCCCCCGACGAACGGTCGGAGGCGTGGGCCGCCTCGTTGCGGGCGGTGCGCACGGCGTTGCAGGCCCGCCGGGCCGCGCCGGGGTGGGCGGTGTTGCCCAGCAGGTCCAGCGGCTGGGAGGCGTCGTTTTCGGGGTCCAGCAGGACCCGCATACACAAAGTGGTGTCCAGCTGCTGCCAGCTGGTCTTGCGGCTCACATCGGGCATATGGCCGTAGTAGGCGGGGCTTTCCTCCTGGCGGCGGAGGATGTGCTCCAAAAGGGAATCGAAGCCGTGAGCCCCGGGCTTTGACTCCCAGTGCCAGCGCAGGATGCGCCGGCTGATCTCGTCGCAGGATGCTTTGATCTCAAAGGCGGCCTGCAGGTATTCCTCGGGCATGGCTCCAACCTCCCTTCACCCAAAACAGGGGGAGCGGCGAAAACGCGCTCCCCCTTGAGGACTTACAAAAAGAACTGATAGTACACAAAGCCGTACAGGGCGATGCCGGCACAGATCAGGGCCGTCAGGGGCGGCACCCAGCGGATGATGTTCTCCGCCACCGGGTCGCGGTCGTCCTCCGCGTCCTCATCCTCTTCCTCGTCGGGGATGGGGCGGGCCCTGCGGACCGGCTGGTCGGCCCAGCGGGTGCGGCCGTCGGAGCGGACGGCGCGGGTCGCCCCGGCCTCCTCGTCCGCCTCGTCCTCCTGCGCGGGCTCCTGCCGGCGGGCGGCGGGCTGGGCGGCCGGCGGCTGGGTGAACAGCCGCGTCTCCTGGCTGGCATGGCCGGCGTTCTCGCGCCGGGCCGGCTGGACCGGCTCAAAAGCGCGGGTGCCGCCCGCTTCCACTGTGCCGCCGGCCACCCGGGTGGGTTCCGCCGCCGCTTCCGGTTCGGCCGGTTCAGGCTGCGGGGGCAGGTCGTCCGGTTCGGCGGCCTGCTCGGGCTGCATCAGGGTGTTCAAAGCGTTCTGCAAAAGGATGCGGTCGGAGCCGCATTCGCTGCAGTAGACAGTGTCCTCCTCCTTGGGGTGGAAGGCGCCGCACGCGCAGTACCAGCCGCAGTCCAGCACCTGGGGCGCGTACAGCATACCCTTGCGGCCCATCCGCTCTTCCAGGGCAGCGGCCAGGTCGTCGGGCAGGCGGCGGGGAGCCGGCAGGCGCACCCGCTTGATGTTGTCCAGCCGGACCACCCGCTTGCCGTTATAGACATTGCGAAGGACCACGTCCACGCTGGTGATGGGCTTCTGGGTGATAAAGACGGCGTCGTCCATGCCGAACAGCTCGCCGGGCTTGACGTCCAGGTCCCGGTAGGCAAACTCGTCCTCGCAGAGGATCTCGCCGCCGGTGGTCTTGCATTTGAAATGGATCTCCAGGGCGGTCAGGTTCACGCGGGAAATATTCTTAAAGGTCAGGCAGACGGCGCGGTCGCCGCTGACGCTGCCCTTGAGCAGCTCGACCCGGACGAACTGGACCGGGCTGCCCGGGGTGTAATAGTTGGCTCTGGTTTGGGCTATGGGGTCAAAGCTCTCCTCCACAACACTCACTCCTTCCCTGTGGGCAATGGGATGTTACTGCTGGCCGGGCTTCTGCCCGTCGGACCCTTCCGGGGCTGCGGGAGCCGCGGGATCGTCCGGCGCGGGGACGTCCACCGGGCCGGCGGGCACTTCGTCGCTGGCCGCGGGGGCTACCGGCTGGGCCGGCGTCTCCGGCGCTGCAGCGGGCGCTTCGGGCGCAGCCGGGGCGGCCGGCTGGGCGGGGGCGTCGCTGTCCTTGCGGGGAGGCAGGTGCTCGCCCCGCATGATGGCGTTGAACTCGGCCTCGTTCAGTTTCTCGCGCTCGATCAGGGCCTGGGCCAGGGCGTGCAGCTGGTCGATGTGCTCGGTCAGGGTGCGGCGGCAGGTCTCATAGGCCTCGTCGATGATGTCGCGGATCTCGCTGTCGATCTCGGCGGCGGTGGTCTCGCTGTAGCCCTTGCCCTGGCCGAAATCGCGACCCAGGAAGGTCTCCTCCTGGGAGGTGCCGTAGACCACGGGGCCCAGCCGCTCGGAGAAGCCGTAACGGGTGATCATCTGGCGGGCGATGCTGGTGGCCTGCTGCAGGTCGTTGGATGCGCCGGTCGAGATATCGTCCAGGATCAGCTGTTCGGCCACGCGGCCGCCCAGGCTGGAGACGATGTCCTCGAACATCTCGCCCTTGGTGACGTAAGAGCGGTCCTTCTCGGGCAGGTACATGGTGTAGCCGCCGGCCTGGCCGCGCGGGATAATGGTGATCTCATGGACGCGGGGATGGTGCTTGCAGTAGAAGCCCGCCACCGCGTGGCCCGCCTCGTGATAGGCGGTCAGTTTCTTTTCCTCGGGGGTCACGACCCGGCTCTTCTTCTCGGGGCCGGCCATGACCTTCATCGAAGCCTCCTCGATGTCCTCCATCGTGATGGCCTTGCGGTTGCGGCGGGCAGCCAGCAGGGCCGCCTCGTTGACCAGGTTCTCCAGGTCGGCGCCGGCAAAACCGGCGGTGCGCTGGGCGATCACCTTGAGGGACACATCGGGGGCCAGGGGCTTTTTGCGGGTGTGGACTTTCAGGATCTCCTCGCGGCCCTTGACATCGGGCAGGCCCACATACACCTGGCGGTCGAAACGGCCGGGACGCAGCAGGGCTTTGTCCAGGATGTCGGCGCGGTTGGTGGCCGCCATGACGATGATGCCGTCGTTGGCCTCGAAGCCGTCCATCTCGACCAGCAGCTGGTTCAAAGTCTGCTCGCGCTCGTCGTGGCCGCCGCCCAGGCCGGCGCCGCGCTGGCGGCCCACGGCGTCGATCTCATCAATGAAGATGATGCAGGGCATGGTCTTTTTGGCCTTGTCAAACAGGTCGCGGACACGGGACGCGCCGACGCCCACATACATCTCGACGAAGTCAGAGCCGGAGATGGAGTAGAAGGGCACCCCTGCCTCGCCGGCGCAGGCGCGGGCCAGCAGGGTCTTGCCGGTGCCCGGAGGGCCTACCAGCAGCACGCCGTGGGGGATGCGCGCGCCCAGCGAGTTGAACTTCTCGGGGCTCTTGAGAAACTCGACGACCTCTTTCAGCTCTTCCTTTTCCTCGTCCTCGCCGGCCACGTCGGCAAAGGTGGCGGTCTTTTGGTTGGACGACTCGTCCTTGACCTTGGCGCGGCCCACGTTCATCACATTGCCGCCGCCTGCGCCGCCCCGCAGCATCGAGAACAAGATGAACCCGGTGCAGCCCAGCATGGCCAGGTAGAAGAAGATCTCCATCCAGGGCACCGTCTCCCGCAGGGCGGTGTAATCGTACTCCATGGGGTTGTCGGGGTTGGCGGCGTCGTAGGCGTCGATATACTTCTGCACCTCGTTGATGAACAGGGCGGCATAGGGCAGCTGGTAGCGGACGGTCACGGTGCCGTCGCTGTTGGCCTGCACCTCGTCGCTCGAGGTGCTGCCGGAGCCCAGCAGGCCCGACATCAGCCCGCCGCCCGAGGAGGCGGACTGCTCGGCGCTGTCGGGCAGGGGCAGGTCGCCTTCCTTGATGTTCATGGTGATGACGCCGGTGTTCCGGTCCAGGGTGAAGGCGGTCACCTGCAAATGTTCAAAGTAATGCACCACCGTTGAATAGCTCATGGTCGTGCCGCTGGGGGTGTTGGAAGTGGTGAACACCGACCAGATCATCAGCACAGCGGCCAGCGCAAGGGCCAGGATCAGCGGGTTCAGGTGCGGTCTTTTCTGCTGCAAAAACGATCAACTCCAGTTCTTTACGGTTTGCGGTTGGGTTTACTGCCGGCGGCAGACGGTCATTCGCCGCCGTAGACCTCCGGCTTCAGGACGCCCACGAAGGGCAGGTTGCGGTATTTTTCATCGTAGTCCAGGCCGTAGCCCACCACGAAGGCGTCCGGCACTTCAAAGCCGGTGTAGTCGGCCCGGATGTCGGTCTTGCGGCGGGCGGGCTTATCCAGGATGGCGCAGATGCGCACCGAATTGGGGTGGCGCATCTTGAGCATGGGCACCAGGTTGGACAAAGTGACGCCGGTGTCCAGCACATCCTCCACGATCAGCACTTCCCGGCCGGACAAATCGGCGTCCAGGTCCTTGACGATCTTGACAAGGCCGGTGCTCTGGGTGTTGGTGCCGCCGTAGCTGGACACCACCATAAAGTCGATGCTGCAGGGGATGGTCACCGCCCGCATCAGGTCGGCCATAAAGACCACCGCACCCTTTAAGATCGAGACCAGCAGCAGGTCCTTGCCTGCGTAGTCCCGGCTGATCCGGGCCCCCAGCTCGGCCACCTTGGCCCGCAGCTGTTCTTCGGTGACCAGAACGGTCTGAATGTCGTCGCGCATATCCATGACTCAACGTCCTCTCTCTTCTCCCTTTCGGGCTTGTATCTCCAGGTGCAGGACAAGGCCGCCGGCCCCGTCGGGGGCCAGGCCTTCCGCAAAGCCTGCGCCGCAGACCCACACCACCTCGCTGCCGTCCGCCAGCAGCGGCAGGCTGTCCCTACGGTCGAGTGGGACGGCCTGCTCGTTCATCCATTTGCGCAGGGACTTGGTGATCCCGCGGCCGGCTGGCCGGTAGGTATCCCCCGGCTGGCGGGTGCGCAGGGTGAGGGCAGGATGCAACATGGTTATTCTAGCATAATCCGCTACATTTTTTAAGTCTTTTTTGTGAACGACCTGTGTTTTTTCTTGAAAAGTCTCTTTTTCAAGCCGGGCGAGGAGGATTTTGCCCCCGCCCAGAGGGTATTCGGTCCGTTTTTCGGGGCAGAAAGGCTGTGCCGGCAGCGCTGCGGCCCCATCGGGCGGCGGCGTTTCCAGCCAGAGGCAGCCCTGTCCGGCCCGCAGCCGGACGCCCGGCCGCAGCTGGACCGCCCCTGTCCCCCGCTCCACCGTCTGGCAGATCAGGCGGATATACAGCGCCTCGGGGTCCCGGTGGGGGGCCACCAGGGCGTGGGCCGCCGCCTCCAAAATGAGAGGGTCGGCCCGCTGCAAAGGCTCCAGCGCCCAGACGCCCGGCCCGGGGCGGGGCGCCCCGGCGGCGGCTTCCGCCAGCAGGGCCGCGGCGGCGCGGTCAAAATAGGCACTGGCGCGGGCGGCTTTCTCGCAGAAGCGGGCCAGGTTGCGCTCGGCCCCGGCGTTGGCCTGCCGGAGGGCCGGCAGAGCGTCGTGGCGCAGCCGGTTGCGGGCGTAGGCGTCCGAGAGGTTGGTCTGGTCGGTGACCCAGCGCTGGCCGGCGGCCCGGCAGTAGTCCTCCACTTCTTCGCGGGTCAGGCAGAGCAGAGGCCGGACGTAAAAGTCCCGCGCCGGGCGGATGCCCCCCGCCCCGTGCAGCCCTGTCCCCCGCGCCAGACGGAACAGCAGCGTCTCGGCCTGGTCAGTGACAGTATGGGCCGTGGCGATGCGGTCTATCCCCGCGCTGTGGGCACGGGCAAAGCAGGCGTAGCGCAAAGCGCGGGCCCCGGCCTCCCCGCCCGAGGCGCCGGGCAGGCCGTCCTCCCCGGCGCGGTAGACATCCAGCGGCACCCCCAGCCGGGCGCACTCGGCCCGGACGAAGGCCTCGTCGGCGTCGGCATCGGCCCCGCGCAGCCTGTGGTTGACATGGCAGGCGGACACTTCCACCCCCAGCCGTCCGGCCAGGGCCAGCAGGATGCGCAGCAGCGCCATGCTGTCCGCCCCGCCCGAGACAGCCGCGGCCACCCGCTGTCCATGTGCAAAAAGCCCGGCCTGCTCGCACCAGGCAAGCACGCGGGCTTCCGTATCGTGCAAAATCGCAGAATCCATCGCAGTTGTCCCGATCACAAGCATCCTAGTGCCGGAAATCCACGTCCATAAAGCGGGTGTGGGCGCCGTCCCAGCCCAGCGGGACGGTGCTGGTCTCGCCGTGGCGGTTCTTGGCCACGATGCACTCGGCGGTGTCGGCGTCCACATCGGCCCCGTCGGGCTGCTGGCTGGCGTAGTAGGAGTCCCGGTAGAGGAACAGCACGCAGTCGGCGTCCTGCTCGATGGAACCCGAGTCGCGCAGGTCGGACAGCTGGGGCCGGTGGCTGGAATTGTTGCCCTGCTTTTCCACCGCGCGGGACAGCTGGCTCAGCGCGATGATGGGCACATCCATCTCTTTGGCCATGATCTTGAGGTTGCGGGTGATGGAGCTGATCTCCTGCACCCGGTTCTCGCTGCGCTGGCCCGAGGTCATCAGCTGCAGGTAGTCGATGACGATCAGCCCGATGTTGGGCCGGCTGGGGTCCTGGTTGATGCGGCGGATCTTGGCCTTCATCTCGGTGATGGTGATGGCGGACGTGTCGTCCATGTAGATGGGCGCGTCGTGCAGCTTTTCGGTGGCCAGGGCCAGGTATTCCCAGTCGGAGGCGGTCAGCGCGCCGGTGCGGAACGCCTGGCTGTCGATGCCGGCTTCGGCCGAGAGGATGCGGTTGGTCAGCTGCTCTTTCGTCATTTCCAGGCTGAAGATGGCCACCGGGATGTGCTGTTTCATGGCCACGCGGGTGGCGATGTTCAGCGCAAAGCTGGATTTGCCCATGCCGGGGCGGGCCGCCAGGATGATGAGGTCCCCGCGGCCCAGGCCGGTGAGGACGGTGTCCAGCAGCCGGAACCCGGTGGGGATGCCCTTGTACTTGTCGGCGTCGGGGCCGCTGATCTTCTGCAGGTTGGTCAGGGTCTCCACCATGCTGGAGGAAAGGGGGGTCAGGGCGCTGGAGTCCCGGCCCGAGCGGATCTCGTACAGGCGCTGCTCGGCGTTCTCCAGCAGCAGCGAGGCGTCCGGCTCGTCGCCGGCGTCCTCCAGAATGCCGGTGGCGACCCCCATCAGCTGGCGGATCAGGTACTTTTCCTGGACGATCTCGGCATAGGCCTTGACGTTGGAGATGCTGGGCACCGTCTCGGCCAGGCCGGTCAGGTAGACCTTGGCCTCGTCGGGGCTGGGGAAGATATTGTCCGACACCACCGCGTCCAGCAGGGTGACAAAGTCGATGGTCTGGTCGCCGGTGAACAGCCGCACCATCTCGGCATAGATGCGGCCGTTCTGGGAAGCATAGAACATCTCCGGGCGGACGATCTCCACCAGATCGGTCAGGACGTCGGGCTTGAGCAGCACCGCGCCCAGGACGCTCTGTTCCGCCTGCATACTGTAGGGCGGCTGGATGCCCATGCTTTCCAGATTCAGATCATGGCCGCGCGTGCGGCGGCGTTCGTCAGGCATACGTGACCCCCCTTTTTCACAACTCACGAAAAAGCGCCCCCTTTTTCGCAGGGAGCGCAGCGGCGGCAGAACAGCTTACGCCTGCTCGACCTCCACATTGACTTTGAAATTGGCGACGACGCCGGGATACAGGCGGACCTTGCCGGTAAAGACGCCGGCGTCCCGGATGTCCTTGACATCCAGCTCGATCTTTTTCTTGTCCACCGTCTCGCCGGCCGCCTCCGAGAGGGCTGCGGCGATCTCCTTGCTGGTCACTTTGCCGAACAGGCGGCCCGAAGCGCCGCCCTTGGCCTTGACCGTGACGATCCGGCTGTTGATCTTGGCGGCCAGGGCCTGGGCTGCGGCCACGTTCTCCGCCTCGTGGAAATCGGCGGCGGCCTCCTTGCTGCGGGCGATGTTCAGCGCGCTGGCATCGGCCACAGCCGCCAGCTTGCGGGGGAACAGATAGTTGCGGGCGTACCCGTCCGAGACCTCATGGATCTCGTCCTTCTTGCCGATCCCCTTGATATCCTGTTTCAAAATAACCTTCATGGCTGAAACCTCATTTCCGGCCGGGCGGCAAAGGCCGCCCACGGCCATTTCTTATCCTTTAGTATACCGCATCCCGGCCGTTTCGGCAAGTGCGGCAAGCCCTTTGCCCGCGTCCTTTTTATTGCAGGCCCTTTGCTTTCTCCTGGGCTGCGTTGCCCAGTTCTTCATACACGCTGTCTCCAGCTTTCCAGTGCATCAGGTTGCGGAGCCTCACGCCCCGGTCGCCGTGTTCCGGGTCATCAAACAGCTCCTGCAGCTTCTGGCAGGGCAGATCCGGGCACTCGCCGCAGTGGGCAAAGCCCTTTTCGATGCAGCAGCACGCCTTATCGCATTCGCCCCAGAACATCGTTCCCGCATTGGCCTTGCAGCCTTTGCAGCCGATCTTGTCCTTCCACTCGCACACACCGCAGTAGGCGCCGCAATAGGCGATCATGTTCCGATCCATCTTCATGCAAGCTCCTCCCGGGCGGCGGCCAGGGCGCTCTCGATCACCTTGTCCATGTCGTAGTAGCGGTACTCGCCCAGACGCCCGCCGAACCGGACTCCCGGCTCCGCGTCCGCCAGCGCCTTGTAGCGGGCGTAGAGGACGCCGTTCTTTTCGTCGTTGACGGGGTAGTAGGGCTCATCCCCCACCTTCCACTCGGCGCTGTACTCCCGGCTGATGACCGTCTTGGGCTGGGCACCGAACTCAAAGTGCTTGTGCTCGATGATGCGGGTATAGGGGGTCTCGGCGTCGGTATAGTTGACCACCGCGTTGCCCTGGTAGTTGTCGGTGTCCAGCACCTCGGTCTCAAAGCGGACGCTGCGGTATTCCAGCGCCCCCAGCCGGTAGCCGAAGTAGGCATCGATGGCGCCGGTGTAGACCACCCGTTCGGCCAGTGCGTCGAGGGCTGGCTTCTCCGCCAGGTAATCCACCCCGAGGCGGACCTCGACCCCTTCCAGCATACGCTCCACCATGGCGGTGTAGCCGCCGTTGGGGATGCCCTGGTACAGGGCGTTGAAGTAGTTGTTGTCGTAGGTGAAGCGGACCGGCAGCCGCCGGATGATGAAGGCGGGCAGCTGGTCGCAGGGGCGGCCCCACTGTTTGGCGGTGTAGCCCTTGACCAGCTTTTCGTAGATGTCGGTGCCCACCAGGCTGATGGCCTGCTCCTCCAGGTTTTTGGGCTCGGTGATGCCGGCGGCGGCCCGCTGCTGCTCGATCTTGGCCCTGGCCTCGGCCGGCGTGACCACGCCCCACATCTTGTTGAAGGTATTCATGTTGAAGGGCATATTGTAGATCTCGCCGTGGTAATTGGCGATGGGGCTGTTGGTGTAGCGGTTGAACTCCGCGAACTGCCCCGCATAGTCCCACACCTCTTTGGAATTGGTGTGGAAGATATGCGCGCCATACCGGTGGACGTTGATCCCCTCCACCTGCTCGGTGTAGACGTTGCCGGCAATGTGGCCGCGCCGGTCGATGACCAGGCAGCGCTTGCCTGCCCGGCGCGCCTCATGGGCGAACACCGCGCCGAACAGCCCGGCGCCCACGATCAGATAATCGTACTGCTTCATGCGGCTTTCTCCTTCATGTGATAGAGCGCAATTCAAATCCGTCCAGGGCGGCCGACATGTGCGGACGGCCTGGACACATCCAAGGAAATTTACCGCAGAGAGTGTGCGAGGCCGCAAGGCCGAGTGCGCGGTTCTGCGGTAAATTTTGTCAAAAGGGGGAACCAGGGACTGCGAAGCTGAGGCGCGTCCAGCGGACGAAGCAGCCAAAGCGGAGCAGGGGCAGCGGTCTGCTTTTTACAAGCGGGCTTCTGCCCGCGCAGAAAAAACAGGGCACCGCAACCAAGAGGATTTCTGTCGCGCGGCTGCGCGCAGAAATTGGTCCCCCCTGGAAAGGCCGTCAGGCCTTCACGTTCCCCTTTTTCTGGGAGGCGCGGTAGGCGTCGATGGCCGCGTTCAGGCGGACGCGGGCCTGCTCCAGCGAGGTGTGCTTGAGGACGGTGGCCGCCATGGTCTGGTGGCCGCCGCCGCCCAGGCTCTCCATCACCACCTGGACGTTCACCTGGCCCATGCTGCGGGCCGAGATCTTGACCAGGCTGCCGGCCTGCACCGCCACAAAGCTGGCCTGCACCCCTTCGATGCTGAGCAGGTCGTTGGCCGCCTGGGGGACAGCTACCTGGGCTTCGGCGGGCAGCTCGCCGCTGAGGACGATGGCGCAGCCCTTGTACATCTGGGCTTTGGCCACGAGGCCGGCCTTGGCGTTGTACTCCGTCAGGCTGACGTCAAACAGGGACCAGGCCCGCTCGGTCTCGGCGCCATAGCGGCGCAGGGCCGCCGCGGCCTCGAAGGTGCGCACGCCGGTGTGCAGGCTGAAGTTGCGGGTGTCCAGCATGATGCCGGCCAGCAGGCCCTCGGCCTCGATGCGGGTGGGCTTGTCATCCCGGTTGCCCACATACTGCAGCAGCTCGGTGACGAGCTCGCTGGCCGAGGAGGCGTAGGGCTCGTGGCAGACCAGCACCGCGTTCTCGATATAGCCCACCCCCTTGCGGTGGTGGTCGATGACGGCGATCTTGCCGCATTTTTCCAGGATCTCTTTGCATTCCACCTGGCCGACCTGGTATGTATCGACCACGATGCACAAAGTCTCCTTGGTGATGATGGACAGGGCGCTGCGGGGGTCGATGAAATCGTCCTCCTGGCCGGCGTCCTCAAAGGCGTTGATCAGGCTGGCGGCCAGGGTGGCCTCCCGCTTGACCGCGATGACCGCGGGCACATCGCAGATCTTGCAGATGCGCAGCACGCCCTCGGCCGAGCCGATGGCGTCCAGGTCGCTCATCCGGTGGCCCATGATGACCACATGGTCGGCCGCCTTGATGAGCTCCACCAGCGCTTCGGCCACGATGCGGCTGCGGACTTTGCTCCGCTTTTCCACCCCGTGGCTGACGCCGCCATAGAAGGTGAAGCCGTCGGGGGTCATCTCGGCGGCCTGGTCGCCGCCGCGGCCCTGGGCCATGTCCAGCGCCTGAACGGCCATTTCCTGGGCCGCATGGAGGGTGGGTGCCCGCCGCCCGATGCCGATGGAGATGGACAGGTTGATGCTGGGCTCAAGGGCGCGGATCTTGTCCAGCACCTCGTAGCCCTGCTGGGCGAACTGCTCCAGCTGGCGCTCCTCGACCACGGCGATGTAGCGGCCGTTGGCCACCCGGCGCAGAAAGCCGGTGCCCCGGGCGATCATACCCTCGATGGTGCGGTTGATCCGCTCCAGCAGCCGGGCGCTCTCGCTGTCCAGCATATCGCTGAACACGTCGTCGTAGCCGTCCACCGAAAAAATCATGTAGCCGGGGCGGCTGGCCTTGTACTCGTTTTCGATCTTGCGCAGGGCGGTCTCGTCGTTCAGGATCAGGATGCTGGCCCGGCTGTCTGCCCCTTCCCCGCCGCTGACGGTGGAGGCATGGATGCGCCACACCCCGCTGGCGCAGGCCAGCACCTGCCCTTCGGGGGTGCCGCACTGGGCCAGCTCCAGGCCGGGCAGCATCTTGTTCACCCGGCCGGCCAGCTGGTCGCCGCCGTTCAGCACCCTGTCGCGGAAGGGGATATTGTACCACACGACGGTGTCGCCGCTGAGCAGGGCCGCCGGCTGGGACAAAGAGGCCAGGCTGTACTGGGTTTTGGAATTTTCAAAGCTGGTGCCCGTTACCCAGCGGGCCGCCCAGCGGCGGACCCGATACCGCGTGACGATGACCAGCACGATGCAGAACACCGTCACCAGCAGCACCGCCGGCCACGCCGCCGGCTGCAGGATCAGGACCAGCAGCGCCAGCAGGCCCGCCAGCACCGCAAAGCCCACTGTAAACATTTCAAGCGTCCATCTGGGTTGCTTCATGGCGGATGCCTCTCTTCCCCTCTCTCACACAAAAGGTCAAACTTTGCCCGACCCGTTCACTTCCATCAGGACGGGCAGGATCATCGGGCTGCGCTTGGTGCGCCGGTAGATATAGCTGCTCAGCGCCTCCCGCATACGGGTCTTGACGCTGTTCCAGTCCCGGACGCGCTCCTCGACGCAGCGGTTCAGGGTCATTTCCACCGTGCTCTGTGCGCCGTCCATCAGGCTCTCGTTCTCACGGACGTAGACGAAGCCCCGGCTGACCAGGTCGGGCCCGGCCAGCACCTTGCCGGTGCGGCTGTCCACCGTGGCCACGATGATGACCAGGCCGTCCTCCGACAGGTGCTTGCGGTCCCGCAGCACCACGTTGCCCACGTCGCCCACGCCCAGGCCGTCCACCATCACGGCGCCGGCCGTCACCGGGTCGCCCAGCTTGATCTCGTCCTGGGTCAGGATGACGTTGGAGCCGTTCTCCGCAATGAGGATGTTGCTGTGGGGGATGCCCAGGCTGGCCGCGGTGAGGGCGTGCTTTTTCAGCTGCTTGTACTCGCCGTGGACCGGCAGGAAATACTTAGGTCTGGTCAGGGTGAGCATCAGCTTCTGCTCTTCCTGGCAGGCATGGCCCGAGACGTGCACGTCGTACATGCTCTCGTAGATCACCTCGGCCCCCAGCAGCAGCAGGCCGTTGACGATCTTGGTCACGCTCTTTTCGTTGCCGGGAATGGGGTTGGCCGAGATGATGATGAAGTCCCCCGGCCCCACCCGCACCTGCCGGTGGCTGCAGGAGGCCATCCGGGACAGCGCGCTCAGGGGCTCGCCCTGGCTGCCGGTGGTGATGAGCACCACTTCCTCGGGGGCGTAGCGGTTCAGCTCGTCCACGCTGATGAGGGTGCCCTCCGGGATGTGCATATAGCCCAGCTCCTGGGCCATGGCGGTATTGTTGACCATGCTGCGGCCGCTGAAGGCCACCTTCCGCCCTTCCTGCACCGCCAGCTCGATGATCTGCTGGATGCGGTAAATGTTGGAAGCAAAGGTGGCGATGATGATCCGCTTGTTCCGCGCCTGGGTGAACAGGTTGTGGACGCCGGCGGCCACCTTCTGCTCGGTGGCGGTGAAGCCGGGCCGCTCGGCGTTGGTGGAGTCGCTCAGCAGGGCCAGCACCCCCCGGCGGCCGTACTCGGCCAGGGTGGTCAGGTCGGTGGGCCCGCAGGCCAGAGGGGTGTAGTCGATCTTAAAGTCGCCGGTCTGGATGATGACGCCGGCGGGGCTGTCAATGGCAAAGCCCACGGCGTCCGGGATGGAGTGGTTCACATGGATGGGCTCCACCGTAAAGCACTCCAGGCGGATCTTCTGTTTGGGGACGATCTCCACAAAGCGGGTGCGGCCCGCCAGGTTGAACTCCTCCAGCTTGTTGCGGATCAGGCCCAGGGTCAGCTTGGTGCCGTAGACCGGCAGGTCCAGCTTCTGCAGCAGGTACGGGATGCTGCCGATGTGATCCTCGTGGCCGTGGGTGATGAGCAGGCCCTTGATCTTGTCCTTGTTCTGCAGCACAAAGGTAAAGTCGGGGATGACCATGTCGATGCCGTACATCTCGCTGTCCGGGAACACCAGGCCGCAGTCCACGATGATCATGTCGCCGCAGCACTCATAGACGGTCATGTTTTTGCCCACTTCGCCCAGGCCGCCCAGCGGATAGATGTGGATGGGGACGGCTGCCCCGCCCTTTGCGGGCTGGGGACGGCGGGGCCGCCGGGTATACATGGGGCGGCGGCGCTGCTGGGCGCGGTTGTCGGCGCCGGGGTTGTCCCGCCGTGCGCCGGCAGGATTGCCAGTATTCTCTTTTGCTGTTGCCATTTGTACCTCCAAGACAAACGCGGCCGGGCGTTTTGCCCATGCCGGTGGAGAGACCGCGGTGCAAAGACCCGGCCTCCGGTATGTAACTATCTCCAAAGCCGGACTCCGGCTTGATCGTCTGGTTTGACCCTATTTTCCCGCCTGCACAGCCCCTTCGGCCTGGACGGTCCATCTGCTCAATGCGACCGCGGCCGGCTGCAAAGGCGGCGGACGCGCGCGCCGCGCACGCCCTTTCCACACTTTCCACTTGCAACAATTATAGTATCTGCACCCGGTTTTGTCAATTCGAGCTTAGGCGAGCGGGTCACGAAATATACATTTCCCCTTGACAGCGGGGGGCCTGTGCCTCTAATATAAGAGGGATACAGGGGGCCCGGCCCCCGGCGTTTTGGACAGGAGAACGAAATGAAAAAAGTCGAGATCTACACCGACGGGGCCTGCAGCGGCAACCCCGGCCCCGGCGGCTGGGGCGCGGTGCTGCGCTACCGCAGCACGGACGGTCAGGTATACGAAAAAGAACTGAGCGGCGGCGACGCTTCCACCACCAACAACCGGATGGAGCTGACCGCCTTCATCGAGGCGGTGGGCCTTTTGAAAGAGCCCTGCGAGATCCGCTACTGCTCGGACAGCCAGTACGTCATCAACGGGCTGGAAAAAGGCTGGGCCAAGGGCTGGCGGGCCCGCGGCTGGAAAAAGGCGGACAAGTCCCCCGCGCTGAACCCCGACCTGTGGGCCAAAGCGCTGGACCTGGCCGAACAGCACCGCATCACCTACGTCTGGGTCAAAGGCCATGCGGGCCACCCGGAAAACGAGCGCTGCGACCAGCTGGCCGTAGCCCAGAGCAAAGCACACGGCGGGAGGCAGAATTGATATGAGCGAGACTTTATTGCCCGGCAGCGGGTTCGACACCTACGAGGAGCAGGACAAGGTCCTGGTGGGGATGAGCGGGGGCGTGGATTCCAGCGTCACCGTCCGCATCCTGCAGCAGCAGGGCTTTGCGGTAACGGGGGCGGTCATCCGCTTCTCCCCTGCCCACGACAACGCGGTGGAAGCCGCCCAGAAAGCCGCCAAACAGATGGACATTGAGTGCATCGTGCTGGACGCGCAGGAGCTGTTCGAGCAGCAGGTGGTGGCCCCCTTCTGCGCCGACTACTGCGCCGGCCGCACCCCCAACCCCTGCGTCCGCTGCAACCCGGCGGTCAAGTTCACCGCCCTGCTGGCCGCGGCCGACCGGCTGGGCATCCAGTACATCGCCACCGGGCACTACGCCCGGGTGGAGGTGGACGGCGACGGGGTGTCCCGCATCCACCTGCCCCAGAGCGCCGCGCGGGACCAGAGCTATATGCTCAGCCGCCTGGACCAGGACGTGCTCAGCCGGCTGATCCTGCCTCTGGGCGAGTTTGAAAAGGACGACGTCCGCCAGATGGCCCGGGATTTCGGCCTCGACTGCGCCGACGCACCCGACAGCATGGAGATCTGTTTCATCCCCGATGGGGACTACCCCGCCTACATCGAGGCCCGGGGCCTTGCGGGCAAGGCCGGACGGTTCATCTCCCCCGACGGCGCCGACCTCGGCCCCCACAAGGGGGTGCTGCACTACACGGTAGGCCAGCGCAAGGGGCTGGGCATCGCCCTGGGCGAGCCGGTGTTTATCCGGCAGATCTGTGAAAACGGCGACATCCTGCTGGGCCGCTCGGGCGAGGAGTTCTTCACCACTGTGCGCGTGGCGGACATCGTCACCCCCGACGGCGCGCCCCTGCCCGCCGGGAGCTACCTGGTCAAGGTGCGCAGCGCCGCCCAGGCCCAGCCCGCCGCCTTCGATGGGGTGGACACCCTGGTCTTTGAAGCGCCGGTGCGGGCCCCTGCCCCCGGCCAGACCGCCGCTTTCTACCGCAGCGGCGCCGTGGCCGGCAGCGCCTTCATCGTCAGCGCTGAATAAACTAACCACCAAAAAGCGCCCCGGACACACAAGTCCGGGGCGCTCTGTATTTTTATACCTGCGGGGGGTTGACGATGTTCCGCCAATCCAGGTCGCCCCGCTCCAGGCCGTGGATCAGCACTTCGGCGGTGGCGATGTTGGTAGCCATCGGGATGTTATGTACGTCGCACAGACGCAGCAGGGTCATCTCGTTGGGCTCACTGGGCTTGGCATTGATCGGGTCGCGGAAGAAGATGAGCAGGTCGATCTCGTTGCAGGCGATGCGGGCCGCGATCTGCTGGTCGCCGCCCTGTTTGCCCGACAAAAACCGCTTGACCGGCAGGCCGGTGGACTCGGCGATCAGCTTGCCTGTGGTGCCGGTCGCTACCAGCTGGTTTTGGCTCAGGATGCGGCAGTACGCCGTGCAAAACTGCACCATCAGTTCCTTTTTGGAGTCATGTGCGATCAGCGCAATCGTCATCCCTATCCATCTCCTTTGTTCACTCAGACTTAAATCAATACCAACAGCGATAGACTATGCTACCATTCCAATTATAATGTTACCACATTTTTCTCGGAATGGCAAGCGCCTTTTATACAAAACTTTCAATTTTTCGAGAATCCGCCTTTTTCTCCTGCCCACGCAAAGGCGCGCCCGCCGGCAGGCGGCCCTCACTCCAGCAGCTGGCCCTCCTGGACGGGGGTCATGCCGTTGGACCGCTCGAAGAAATAGGCGTTGAAAATATCCGCCACCAGCTCGCCGGTGCGGGAGCCGCCGCCGCCGTACTCCACCACGATGCCCACCGCGATCTGGGGGTCCTCCACCGGCCCGTAAGCGATGATGGTGGAGTTGGTGTAATACTTGCCGTTCTCGTCCCGCTCGCTGCGCTGGGGGGTGCCGGTCTTGCAGGCGATGGTGTAGGGGTAGTTGGCCAGCCCCGCAATGGTCTGGGCGGCGCCCACCATCCCCTCCTCCACGATGTCGAAGGCGCCCACGTCGTCGGGGATCACCTCCACCACTTCGGGAACCGTTTCCTCCAGCACCTCGCCGGTGTTGGTATCCAGCAGGGCCTTGACAAAGTGGGTGCGGTAGCGCACGCCCTTGTTGGCGATGGTGGCCGCATAGGTGGCTAGCTGGACCGGCGTGACCACCGTATTGCCCTGGCCGATGGCGGCCTGGATCTCCAGCGAGGCGGTGTAGTTGGAGTCCTCTTTGGTGGTCAGGCGGCCGGTGGACTCGCTCACCTCCACCCCGGTGGGGGTGCCCAGGCCCAGCCGGTGGGCGTAGTCGTCGTAGACGTCGCTGGTGGTGCGGCGGCCCACATCGTAGAAGAAGATATTGCAGCTCCACTTGATGGCGGTGACTACGTCGATGTTGCCGCTGTGGCCGTGGCGGGTGCAGCGGGGGTGGTAATCGCTGAAATAGTTGTACACGCCGTTGCAGTAGACGGTGCTGTTGCGGTCGATGACGCCGCTGAGCAGGGCCGCCACCGCCACCGACGGCTTATAGGTGGAGCCGGGGGTGTACAGCCCCTGCAGCGCCCGGTTGTACAGGGGCAGGCCGGGGTCGGCGCTGTAGGCGCTGTACTGGGTGCTGTAGAGGTTCTGGTCATAGCTGGGGTAGTTGGAGCAGGCCAGGATGCCGCCGTTTTTGACGTCGATGACCACCACCGCGCCGGCGCTGGCGTCCACGTTGTAGGTGTCGGCGATCTGCTGGACGTTGCGGGCCAGGGCCTCGTCCACCGCCTTCTGGAACTCGCTGTTGACGGTGAGCATCACCGTCTTGCCGGGCTGGGGCTCGGTGGTGATGCTGGTGTCAATGATGACGCCGTCGCTGTCCCGGGTGATGGTCTCCACGCCGTCCTGGCCGCGGAGCTGCTCCTCATAGGCGGATTCCAGGCCCGAAATGCCGATGACGTCGTTCATGGCGTAGCCGCGGTCCCGCAAGGGGTAAGTGACCTGGCCGTTTTCGTCGGTGACGCGCCACATCTCGGCGGTGATCTTGCCCACCCGGCCCAGCACATGGGGCAGGATGGTGCCGTCGGTGTAGCTGCGGACGCTGGTCTCGGCGATCTCCACGCCGGGCAGCGCCAGACTGTGCTCCTTGACGGTGGCCACCGTCTGGTCCGAGACGTTCTCGGCCAGGGTGAAGTTGTTGACGTTGGAAAAGGCTTCCTGCTCCATCTGGTAGTGGATGCCGCCCAAAATGCGCTGCCAGGTGGAGTCGTACTCCTCCAGCTCGTATTTTTCGATCAGGCGGTCCATCACATCGTTGGCGGTGGCGTACTGCTGCAGGCCCAGGGTCTCCTTGACCTTGGCGATGGAGTTCTGGTCGCTCGTGCTGTCGGGGTCGCCGGTAAAGGCGTACAGCCCCGCCCCGTCGGCATAGCCGATCAGGAGGGTGTCGTTCCAGCTTTCGCCGTTGGCCTGCAAGATCTCCACCGCGCTGCGGATGGTCTCGTTCAGGTCGTTGTCGCCGATCAGCAGGCGGCTGAGCTCCACGTTGTAGCAGGTAGTGCTGGTGGCGATGCGGCGGCCGGCGCTGTCCACGATGTCCCCACGGGCCGCCGTCACGTTGAAGCGGTACTCGGTGGTGCTGGTGGCACGGGCGGCAAACTCGTCCCCATGCACCACCTGCAAAAAGATCAGCCGCAGGGTGTACAGGGCAAAGACCACCGACGCCGCCGCGATCAGCAGCGCCAGCCGGCGCACCACGGTTTTGTGTTCATCCAAGGCAGCTCCGCCCCCTTCTGTACAAGTTTCCGGGCGTGGTCAGATCACGCCGTTGTCGATTTTGAACGTCTCGCTGATCCAGCCCACCGCCCGGTAGAGGGGAGCGGCCAGCACCGCACTCATGACCACGGTCAGGGGGATGTACCCCAGGTAGCGGGCCAGCATATGGCTGTAGCCGGGCATGGCGTAGTAGAACAGAAAGTCGCCCGAGAGCACCAGCCAGACCGCCCCCGCGGTGAGGAGCGCAAAGTTGAGGGTGTTCAGTTTGAGATAGAGCTGGCTTGCCACCGACACCGCAAAGCACAGCCCCATGACGGTGAGGGCCAGCAGGCCCACCGTCCGGCCGGCGGTGTAGTCCCACATCAAGCCGCAGACGGCCCCGAACAGCGCGCCCGAGAATTCGTCCTCCCAGACGGACACCGCCAGGGCCAGCGGCAGCAGCAAGACGGGCTTGGCCTGCCCGATGAGCAGAAAGCCCGGCGTGGCCTGCAGGACGGCGCAGGCCAGCAGCAACAAAACATACAGGCCCCACTTATACAGCTGGGAACGCCTGCGTTTACGGCGCGATTCCATACAAGACCTGCCTTCAATACTCAGTGATGATGAACGCCTGTTTGACCCCCAGGACGTCCGCGTCGGGCTGGATCACCGCGATGACCGAAGTGCCGCTGGCCTCCGGCTCGATGCTGACGATCCGCCCCACCAGGATGTCGGGCGGGTAGACGCCGCCCAGCCCGGTGGTGATGATCTCATCCCCCACCGAGGCCATCGACTCGCGGGAGAGGTCGGTAAAGACGCACTGGCCCTCGGCGGCGTAGGCCGCGTCCCCGGTGATGATGCCGTTGTCCCAGGTGCGGGAGACCACACCTGCCGCGTTGAAGCTGGGGTGCAGGATGGTCAGCACCCGGCAGCTGGTCAGGCCGGCCTCGATGACGGTGCCCAGGAGCTGGCCCTCGTCGTCGATGACGGTGTCGCCCCGCTCCACCCCGTGGACGGTGCCCTGGTCCAGGGTAAAGCCCCCGAAGGCGTCCATGCCGTCCCGCCCGATGACAAAGGCGGAGACAAAGCTCATCTCGGGGTGGTCCTCCTGGATGCCGGCCAGGTTGCGGAAGGCCTCGTTCTCGGCTTTCAGCTGGTCGTAGTCCGCCAGCTGGCGGCGCAGCTCGGCGTTTTCTTCCCGCAGGGCCTCGTTTTCCGCCATGGTCTCGTCGATGCTGGTGTACTTGTCCCACACCGAGGACACCCCGCCGGCCACCCAGGCCGCCGCCTTCTGGAACGGGGCCACGGCCACGCTCAGCAGCTCCTGCGGGGCTGCGGTCAGGCGGCCGTTGGCCGCGGCGTACAGCAGCAGCCCGGCAAGAAAGACCGCTATCGCGATCAGAATCCTGAATTTCCAGGTCTCAAAAAAGTCCTTCACGGCCGTTCTCCTCCACTGGGTGAAAAGCACCGGGTCGAAAAAGCGCGGACAGCCGGTGCCATCCGCGCTTCTGTGATAAAGTATGCGGTGCGGGCCGGGATATGCACAGCCCCTCTCCCTTCCGCCTTTTTGGGAGCAGCTGCCCCGGACGGCGGGGCAGCTTTACATATGGTCCCCGTCGGTGTCCAGCACGTCGTGCAGCACATCCACATGGTCCAGCACGGCGCCGGCGCCGGTGGCCACGCAGTCCAGCGGGTTCTCGGCCACATGGACGTCGATGCCGGTCTCGCTCTGGATCAGCTTATCCAGCCCGCGCAACAGAGCGCCGCCGCCGGTCAGGGTGATGCCGCGGTCGATGATGTCGGCGCTCAGTTCGGGCGGGGTGCGCTCCAGCGTCTCCTTGATGGCGTCGGTGATCTTGACCAGGCACTCCAGCAGGGCCTCGCGCACGTCCTCCGAGTGGACCACGATGTTCTTGGGCAGGCCGTCCACCAGGTTGCGGCCCTTGATCTCCATGGTCATCTCTTCTTCCAGCTTGTAGGCCGAACCGATGTCGATCTTGATCTGCTCGGCGGTGCGCTCGCCGATCAGGAGGTTATACTTGCGCTTGATGAAAGCGATGATGGCCTGGTCGAACATATCGCCGGCCATGCGGACGCTGCGGGACGCCACGATGCCGCCCAGCGAGATGACGGCGATCTCGGCGGTGCCGCCGCCGATGTCCACGATCATGCTGCCGGTGGGCTCGCTGATGGGCAGGCCCGCGCCGATGGCGGCGGCCATGGGCTCCTCGATCACCGACACCTGGCGGGCGCCGGCCTTGAGGGTGGCCTCACGGACGGCCCGGCGCTCCACCTCGGTGACGCCCGAGGGAATGCAGATGACCACCCGGGGCCGGGCGAACAGGCTGTTGCCGCAGGCCTTTTTCAAAAAGTTCTCCAGCATATTGGCGGTGATGTCAAAATCGGCGATGACGCCGTCCTTCAGGGGACGGACCGCCACGATGCTGCCAGGGGTGCGGCCGATGACGGCCTTGGCCTCCGCGCCCACGCAACGGACTTCATCGTTGCGGGTGTCCACCGCCACCACCGACGGCTCCCGCATGATGATGCCCTTCCCCTTCATGTACACCAGGGTATTGGCGGTACCCAGGTCGATCCCGATATCCTTTGACAGAAAACTCATAGCGCAGCTTACTCCTTTACTCTCCAGTTGCCTCTAACCACACCGCGCAGGCCGGGGGTCCTGCCCTGCCTGCCGTTATCCATGCGTCAAAGAGGGGCGCTCCCCTCTGTGAAATCTCTTTTACAGGCCGCCCGCACCCTGCCGGGCGCAGGCCAGTCCTCCCATTATTATAGTCACAAAGCGCCCTTTTCACAAGTGCTTTAACGATTTTTTCCGTTTTTTCATCTTTTCTCAAGGTTGAAGCGGTCCAGCAGCCGGGCGGTGCGGCTGACCGGCAGCCCCATGATGGTGTAATAGTCCCCTTCCAGCCGGTCCAGCCAGAGGGCCGCGCGGCCCTGGATGGCGTAAGCCCCGGCCTTGTCGAAGGGCTCCCCGCTGGCGATGCAGCGTTCCAGTTCCGCCTCCGGGATGGGAAAAAAGGTCACCTTGCAGGTGTCCACAAAGCTCTCGGTGCGCGCGCCGTCCGACACGCACACCCCGGTGTGCACCTCGTGGGTCCGGCCCGACAGGGCGCGGAGCATCCGCCGGGCGTCGGCGGCGTCCCGGGGTTTGCCGAACACCTCGCCGTCCAGCTCCACCACCGTGTCGCTGCCCACCACCACACAGCCGGGATGGCTGGCGGCCACCGCCAGGCACTTGCCCCGGGCCAGCGCTCCGGCCAGGGCGGCGGGGGTGGGCGCCTGGACCGTGTGCTCGTCAAACTCGCTCACACATACGTCAAATTCTTTGGTGTAAAAGCCGAGCAGCTCTCGGCGGCGGGGGCTGCCCGATGCCAGGATCAGTTTCATCTGCCGCGCCCCCTCTCACTTGCCGGTGGAGCCGAAGCCCCCTTCGCCCCGGGCGGTATCGCTCAGGGCGCCCACAGGGACAAAGGCCGCCGTGCACACCGGCGCGATGCACAGCTGCGCCACCCGCTCGCCGGGCTGGATGGTGTAGGGCTCCGCGCCCAGGTTGACCATGGGCACCCGGAGCTCGCCCCGGTAATCGCTGTCGATGACGCCCACCCCGTTGGCCATGCACAGGCCGTGCTTGATGGACAGGCCGCTGCGGGCGTAGACCAGGGCCACCGTGCCCGCGTCGGGCAGCTCGATGGCAAGGCCGGTGGGGACCAGGGCCCGCTCCATGGGGGCCAGGGTCAGGGGAGCGTCCAGCACAGCGCACAGGTCGGCGGCGGCCGCCCCGGCGGTGGCGTAGGCGGGCACATGGGCCCGCGCGTCCAATAATTTATATTTTACAGTGACTTGCTGCATGATAGCACATTCCTTTACTGTTCGTTTCGTTGGATAGCGGCCGTGGGCTCAGTTGGTACCTTTATAATAGAGCCCCCGGGTGAAGTCCCCGTCGAAGGGTTCGCCCCGGGCGATCCGGCCCAGGACGGCCGCGGCCTCCTCCCGGCTTTCCAGCGTGAAGTAGGCCACACCGTAGTCCACCGGCAGGGCTCCGGGCTTGTCGGCCATGTAGAGGGGCACCGGGTTGTAAATGGTGCGCACCCCGCCCCCGCACCGCACCGGGAACTTTTTGGCCTTGCGGTCGGTGAGGACGCCCTCCCGGCTACAGTGGGCGCAGTCGTGGACGTTGTGCAGGGGACAGGCGCGGGTCAGCATCAGGGGCATATGGCCGTAGATCAGCGCGCCGGTGGGGACGGGTCGGCCCTCCCAGACGGGGGCGATGAACGCCATCTCGCCGGCCTGCACCTCGGGCAGGACCAGCATGGCCGACAGCCCCAGGTCCGCGTAGACCTGCGCCGCCAGGGGGTTGGTCAGGTTGAGGCCGATGCCGCCGGTGAGGGTCAGTCCCCGGCCCATGCGCAGATGGGCGATGTTGTTGGCCTCGAAGCCGGCAAAGCCCTGCCCGCGGGCGGCTTCCAGCCGGCGGAGGGTGTCCGCCTCCATCCCGCCGAACATGGCCCGGGGCAGCTCCAGAATGGTCTTGGCGCGGTACGCCTCCGGGACCTTTTCCGCCTCCGCCAGGGGCAGGATCAGCTTTTCCACCCCGTCCAGGGCTTCGGCGGGCGTCTGCGCCCACGTCTCAAACCGGGCCCAGAGGGCGGGCCGGGCCGGCGCAGCGCGGCGGGCCAGGGCCGGCATCTCGACCGGCTGGACCGGCCAGGGGTGCAGCACCTCCCGCTTTTGCAGCAGGGCGTCCAGCGCCTGCCGGCGCAGCTCGTTGACGGCGCTGCCCGGCAGATACCAGGGGCCGCCCTCCATCTGGATCTCGATCTCCCCGGCGGTGAAGGGGGTGCCCCCCGTCTTGGCCAGGCTGCGGCGCAGCGCCTCGGCGGGGTCGGTGCGGGCGGGCTGGGGCTCGGTCTCGCCATAGACGATGGCCCGGCTGCCCTCCCGGTCGGCGGCGGTCAGCTTTTCGCCGCCCTCCTCCACTTCCAGCTTGAAGTCCACCGGCACGCGGGACCGCTCCCGCCGGTACAGCTCCCGCAGGGCGGGCAGAGTGCGGCGGGTCTCGGCGGCGTCGGCCTCGCTGCGGGTGCCGAACATGGTGCCGTCGATCTTTCCGTCCAGATAACCCGAGGTGAAGCCCGACCGGCTGAAGGCGCTCTGCAGCACCCCGCGGTCGTAGGCACGGCCCTCCCGGCCGGCCAGGCAGGCGTCCACCGCCGCCGCCACATATTCGGGGGTGCGCAGCCGGCCTTCGATCTTGGCCGAGGCCACCCCGATGGCCTGGAGCTTGTCCAGCTGGTCGATGACCGAGTTGTCCTTGAGGGAGAGGTGGTGGGCCCGTCCGGGCCGGCCCTCGGGCAGGGGGTTAGCGTCAAACGGCAGGCGGCAGGGCCCCGCGCAGGAGCCGCGGTTGCCGCTGCGCCCGCCCAGAAAGGCCGACATATAGCACTGGCCGCTCATGCTCATGCACAAAGCCCCGTGCACAAAGCATTCCGTTTCGATGCCGCAGCCTTTGGTGATCCGCTCGATCTCGGCAAGGCTCAGCTCCCGCGCCAGGATCACCCGGCTGAAACCCAGCTCCGCCATTTCCAGCGCGCCCTCCAGCGTATGGACGCTCATCTGGGTGGAGGCGTGGCGGGGCAGCCCGGGCGCGATGCGGCGGCACAGGTCGGCCACCGCCATGTCCTGGCAGATGACTGCATCTGCCCCGCTGGCCGCCACCGCGCGCACGGCGGCGGCGAGGTTTTCCAGCTCGCCCGCATAGACGGTGGTGTTCATGGCCACGTGGACCCTGACCCCCCGCCCATGACAAAAGCGGACCGCCTGGCAGAGGCTGGCCGCGTCAAAATTGCCTGCGCCGCTGCGGGCGTTGAAGCCCGCAAAGCCCAGATATACCGCATCCGCGCCGCTGTACACCGCCGCGCGGAGCATTTCTTCACTGCCCACCGGGGCAAGGATCTCGATCTGTGCCATGGATTCTCCCTTGATAGAGGCCCCGCGTCAGCCGTTGCCGGCGTCGGGGGCCTGCTGCTCCTTGTCTTTTTCCTTTTCTTTCTCTTTTTCCTGATGGCGGCGCAGCCGGTCCAGCTGGTCCCGCAGGGCCGCGGCTTCCCGGCGCAGCGCCTCGTTCTCGGCCCGCAGCTTGTCCTCGGCGGTGCGGGCCCGGGCCGCGTCGGCAATGTAGTCCTGGATCTGGCTGCGCATATTCTCGGCGCTGCCGGTGCTTTTCTGGTACTCGTCCAGATAGTCCATGGCGCAGAACACCGCCGCCTTGGTCACGGGCAGGCTGGGGTTTGCTTCCATCAGCTTGCTGATGTCCCGGTCCAGCTTGTCGGCCAGAGAGGTGATGTATTTTTCCGAATCTGTCGTGGCGAAGGCATACTGCGCCCCCGCGATGTTCACCCGCACTTTGTTTACCATAGCAGCCTCACTTTCCGGCCCGCGCCCGCCCGCTTGTCTATACAAGCCGAGGACGCAGGAGTTTCTCCTGCCATTACTCCCCGAATTTCCCTCCCAGAGAGGGCGCCGCGGGGCCGCAGGCCCAAACTTGTTTGACCCTATTATAATATAATTGGGCCCCGAGAGAAAGAGCAAATTGAAAATTTCTGTATTTTCAGCACAAAGTTGAGCCCGAAAATATAGAGGATACGGAAAAAATCCGAGTTTTCCTTGCATTCGCCCTGGGAAGCGATTATAATAAAGGCGTTGTGTTATGAACGCGGGCGCGGCGCGCGGAATTACCGCCCCATTTCCGCTGTTCTTTACTAGGGTGTGCAGCCGGTCGAGGGCGCAAAACCGCCCCTTATCCACTGCGCCTGCTGCGGTCCCCATATTGACAGGAGATTACACGTATGACGACGAAAGAATTCTCTACCCTTCTGCAGAACAAGCTGACCAGCGAGTACGGCGTGGATCTGTCGGTTGCTTCCAACCAGCAGATCTACCGCGCCCTGGCCCTGATCTGCCGGCAGATGATGAGCGACAACTATAAAAAGTTCCAGTCCAAGGTCATCGGCACCGGCTCCAAGCAGGTCTACTACCTGTGCATGGAGTTTTTGATGGGCCGCAGCCTGAAGGTCAGCCTGCTGAACCTGGGCCTGGACCAGGTGTGCAAGGCCGCCCTGGCCGCCGCCGACATCAACGTGGACACCATTTATGAAGAAGAACCCGACGCCGGCCTGGGCAACGGCGGCCTGGGCCGTCTGGCTGCCTGCTACCTGGACGGCATGGCCACCACCTGCATCGGCGGCACCGGCTACTCCATCCTGTACGAGTACGGTATTTTCAAGCAGAAGATCGTGGACGGCTGGCAGCAGGAGCGGGCCGACAACTGGCTGCCCGGCGGCCAGGTCTGGCTCAAGAGCCACCCCGAGCAGGCCATCGAGGTCCGCTTCGACGGTGAGATCCGCGAGAACTGGGACCACGGCTTCCACTATGTGCAGCACCTGAACTACAACAGCGTCATGGCAGTGCCCTCCGATATGTACGTGCAGGGTTACGACGGCCCCGGCGTGGCAAAGCTGCGCCTGTGGCAGGCCAAGGCACCCGACTTTGATATGTCCAGCTTCTCGCTGGGCAACTACAGCACCGCCATGAGCAAGAGCGCTTCGGCCGAGCTGATCTCCAAGGTCCTGTACCCCAACGACAACCACGTGGAGGGCAAGATCCTCCGCCTGCGCCAGCAGTATTTCCTGTCCGCCGCTTCCGTCGGCGACATCGTCCAGAACCACCTGTCCACCTACGGTACCCTCGAGAACCTGGCCGACAAGGTGGCCATCCAGCTGAACGACACCCACCCCACCCTGGCCATCCCCGAGATGATGCGCATCCTGCTGGATGAGTGCGGCTTTGACTGGGACAAGAGCTTCGAGATCTGCCAGAAGGTGTTCTCCTACACCAACCACACCGTCATGGCCGAGGCCCTGGAGAAGTGGAACGTGGACATCTTCAAGATGACCCTGCCCCGCATTTACCAGATCGTGGCCGAGATGGACCGCCGCTGCCGCATCGAGCTGAACAAGGCGTTCCCCGGCGACAAGGGCAAGATCGACTATATGGCCCTGATCGGCGACAACCAGGTCCGCATGGCCAACATCTGCGCTTACACCGCCAACAGCATCAACGGCGTGTCCAAGCTGCACAGCGAGATCATCAAGCAGAGCGTCTTCCACGACTACTATCTGTATAAGCCCGCTGCCTTCAAGAACGTGACCAACGGCATCGCTTACCGCCGCTGGCTGCTGGGCGCCAACCCCGGCCTGTGCAAGCTGCTGGACGACACCATCGGCACCGAGTACAAGCACGATGCTTCGGCCCTGTCCAAGCTGAACGCCTACGCCGGCGACCGCACCGTCCTGAACGAGCTGAACCGCATCAAGCTGGCCAACAAGACCGAGTTCGCCAACTACCTGTCCAAGAGCACCGGCCAGGTCATCGACCCCAACTCCATCTTTGACTGCCAGGTCAAGCGGATGCACGAGTACAAGCGCCAGCACCTGAACGCCCTGAACATCGCCGCCCAGTACCTGTACCTGAAGGCCAACCCCAACGCCGACTTCATCCCCAAGACCTATATCTTCGGCGCCAAGGCTGCCCCCGGCTACTATATGGCCAAGCAGATGATCCGCATGATCTGCAAGCTGGGCGACCTCATCAACAACGACCCCGCCGTCAACCAGAAGCTGCGCGTGGTCTACCTGGAGGAATACTGCGTCTCCCTCAGCGAGCACCTGATGCCCGCCTCTGAGGTGTCGGAGCAGATCTCCCTGGCCGGCACCGAGGCTTCGGGCACCGGCAACATGAAGTTCATGCTCAACGGCGCCATCACCCTGGGCACCCTGGACGGCGCCAACGTCGAGATCGCCCAGGCCGCCGGCAAGGAGAACGAGATCATCTTCGGTATGCTGACCAATGAGGTGGAGAACCTCAAGCGCGTGGGCTACCATCCCAACTCCTTCATCACCGGCGACGATATCGCCAACGAGGTGCTGAACTTCCTGGAGCGCGGCTGGAACGGCGAGAACTTCCACGAAGTGACCTCCAACCTGTTCACCAGCGACCCCTATATGGTCATGGCTGACTTCAAGGATTACCGCCGCGCCCAGGCCGACCTGCAGCGGCTGTACGCCGACCGCGAGGGCTGGGCCAAGATGAGCCTGAAGAACATCGCCAACAGCGGCATCTTCAGCGCCGACCGCGCCGTGCTGGAATACGCCCACGACATCTGGTACGCTCCCACCGTGAAATGAAGGGTCCTTGACGCCTTGCGGGAAAAAGTGTTTCCATCCGCAGCCATGCGGTGGAAGCGCCGCTCCCTCCTGGCCCGCATCCCCTTCGCTGCGTCTGCGCTGCGCATCGTCCGGCGCGGGCGGAATTGAATCAATCTGACTTATCTACGACACGCAAAGCCCGGAGCAGAAGCGCTCCGGGCTTTTTTGAAAGGAACGACCGAACGTGGATTGCCTGTTCAACAGCTGCGACACCTATTATAAGCGCCCCTTCGGCGCGCTGCCCGCCGGGCAGACTTTGCATCTGGCCCTGACCATCCCCCAGGAGCTGGGCTATGTGGACCCCCATCTGGTCCTGCAAAAGGAAGGCCCCGGGGACGTGCCCGTCTTTTACCGGATGAACTTTGACGGCCAGACCCCCGGCATCAACCACTTTTCGGTGGACGTGCAGGTCCACGACGTGGGGCTGTACTTCTACTATTTCGACCTGTACACCGATTTCCGGCGCATCTACCGGGGCAAGATGGGCCAGGGCGTGCTCTCCTGGCAGGACGGCGAGCGCTGGCAGCTGACCGTCTGCGAGCCCGGTTTCGAGACCCCCGAATGCGTCAAGGGCGGGGTGTTCTACCAGATCTTCCCCGACCGCTTCTGCGAAGGGGTGGAGAACAAGCACATCCCCTTTGCCGACCGCTTTTACCAGGCCGACAAGCACGCCGAACCCGCCTGGGAGCCCAACGAGACCGGCGGCCTGCTAAACAACGATTATTTCGGCGGGGACCTGAAGGGCATCCAGCTCAAACTGCCCTACCTGCATCAGCTGGGTGTGACCTACCTCTACCTGAACCCCATCTTTGAGGCCCACTCCAACCACCGCTACAACACCGCCAACTATATGAACGTGGACCCCCTGCTGGGCACCAACCACGATTTTGAGGAGCTGTGCCGGGAGGCCGCCCGCTTCGGCATCCGCATCATTTTGGACGGGGTGTTCAGCCACACCGGTTCGGACAGCCTCTACTTCAACCGGGAGGGCCGGTACGGCAGCGGCGGCGCCTGGCGGGACGAGCACTCGCCTTACCGCAGCTGGTACGACTTTGCCCCCTGGTACAAGGGCGGGTACCGCAGCTGGTGGGGCTTCGAGACCCTGCCCGAGGTCAACGAGGAGGACCCCTCCTATGTGGCGTTCATCACCGGGAAGGGCGGCGTCATCGACACCTGGCTGAACCGCGGGGCTGCGGGCTTCCGGCTGGATGTGGCCGACGAGCTGCCCGACAGCTTCATCGAGAAGATCCGCGCCGCCGTCAAGGCCCACGGGGAGGACAAACTGCTGATCGGCGAGGTGTGGGAGGACGCCACCACCAAGTACGGCTTTGGCCAGCGGCGCACCTACCTGCTGGGCAAGGGGCTGGACAGCGTCATGAACTACCCCTTCAAGAATGCGGTGCTGGACTTTGTCCGGGGCAGGCCCGCCGAGGACGCCATGGACGAGATCCTGTCCATCTGCGACCACTACCCCGCCCCCGCCCTGCACACCGCGTTGAACTTTCTGTCCACCCACGACACCGAGCGGGCCATGACCGTCATTGCCGACGAGCCGGCGAACGGCCGGGGCCGCGCCTGGCAGAGCGGCCGCAGCGTCACCGGCGAAGCCTATGAGGAAGGGCTGATCCTGCTCAAGATGGCCTACGCCATCATCTTCACCCTGCCGGGGGTGCCCTGCGTCTACTACGGCGACGAGATCGCCATGCAGGGCTACCGCGACCCCTTCAACCGGGGCTTCTACCTCTGGGACAGCCACGAGGACCGGCTGCGCCCGGTCATCAGCCAGCTGGCCGAGCTGCGCCGCACCTGCGACGCCTTCCGGGAAGGGGAGCTGCGGGTGCTGCGGGCCGAGGGCGGCATCCTCCACTACCAGCGCATCGGCGAGGAAGAAGTGGCCGAGATCATCGCCAACCGCACCGACCATTTGATCGTAGAGCAGCTGGCCAGCGGCAAATTCACCGAGGTGAACCCCATGGGCTTCACCATCACGGTGGAGGAGCTGGGCCATAACCCCAACCACAGCTATTACGATTATATCTAAAAGAGGGCGAAGTTTTTCCCTCTGTTTTCAGCATCTTTTGAAAAATTGCACGCAATTTTTGCCCGGCACGCCAAAATGTGCCGGGATTTTTTGTATCTTCCACCAAACTTGCAGAGAGCACCAGCTCTTCCAGCCAAAAACGCTTGACCTGGCCTGCCGAAATGAATATGATAAAAGAAAGGCGCGGCAGCCCCAGCCGTGCCCCCAACCAAGGAAGGAGTGCCTATGCTTCAAGCCATTGGGTGGCTGGTCGCCACCATCGTCCTCGTGTTCATCGAGGCCACCACCTTCAACCTGGTGTCGGTGTGGTTTGCAGTGGGCGGGGCCGCGGCCCTGATCAGCTGTATCTTTACCGACAGCCTGCGGGTCCAGTCGGCCATCTTTGTGGCGGTGAGCATCCTCTGCCTGCTGGCTTTGCGGCCGCTGGCAGCCAGGCTGCGCCGGCCCCTCACCCCCACCAACGGGGATCTGAACATCGGCCGCACCGCCACCGTGCTGACCTCCGTCACCGACGACGCCCCCGGCCGCGTCCGGCTGGACGGCGTGGACTGGAACGCCCAGGCCGTGCCCGGCGCATCCTTTGCCCCGGGCGATAAGTGCCGGGTGGCCGCCATCCGCAGCACCACCCTGATCGTCGAGCCCGTCCCCATCGAAACGCCTGTGCAGGCCAACTGACAGCCAAGAAAGGAGTGTACCCGTTATGCCCGTGTCATCCGTCGTCCTGTTCTTCCTGATCCTGGCGCTGATCCTTGTGGTCGTCCTCATCGTGGTGACCAACATCGTCATTGTGCCCCAGTCCACCGTCTTTGTCATCGAGCGGCTGGGCGTCTACTCGTCCACCTGGGAAGCCGGCCTGCATGTCAAGATCCCCTTCATCGAGCGGGTGGCCAAAAAAGTCAGCCTGAAAGAGCAGGTGGGCGACTTCCCGCCCCAGCCCGTCATCACCCGGGACAACGTCACCATCCAGATCGACACGGTGGTCTTTTTCCAGGTGATGGACGCCAAACTGTATACTTACGGCGTCAACCAGCCCATCGCCGCTCTGGAGAGCCTGTGCGCCACCACCCTGCGCAACATCATCGGCGAGATGGAGCTGGACCACACCCTGTCCAGCCGCGACATCATCAACTCCAAGATCACCGCCATCCTGGACGAGGCCACCGACAAGTGGGGCATCAAGGTCAACCGGGTGGAGGTCAAGAACATCATGCCGCCCGCTGAGATCCAGGACGCCATGGAAAAGCAGATGAAGGCCGAGCGCGAAAAGCGCGCCGTCATCCTCAAGGCCGAGGGTGAAAAGCAGGCCGCCATCACCGCCGCCGAAGGCGAGAAGGAAGCCGCCATCCTGCGGGCCGACGCCATCAAGCAGCAGCGCATCCTCGAAGCCGAGGGCGAGGCCCAGGCCATCCTGGCAGTGCAGAAGGCCGAAGCAGACGCCATCCGCCTGCTGAACGAGGCCGACCCTGACGGCAAGGTGATTGCCCTGCGCAGCCTCGATACGCTGGCCAAAGTGGCCAACGGCAAAGCCACCAAGATCATCATCCCCTCCGAGCTGCAGAACCTGGGCGCGCTGGTGCCCTCCGTTGCAGAGCTGCTGACCGATCCCAAACCCACCGAGTAACATTCCCAACACAGCAACGCCCCCGCATCCTGATCCGGACGCGGGGGCGTTTTTTGCGTGCCGCAGAAACGACACGTTTTTATAACTTCAGTTCGTAGATGTAGTCGGGGATCACCTCGTTGGTGCCGCCTTTGGTGTAGCTGCCCTCGGCGATGATGAGGGCGCCCACCTTGCGGGCCAGCGCATTGGAGGCCGCGTTTTCCTGGGCGATGCAGATGGTCACGGCATTGGCCCGCCGGGAGCGGGCATAGCCGATCAGCCCTTCCACGATCTCGGTGCCGTAGCCCTGGCGCTGGAAGTCGGGGTGGACGGCGTAGGCGATGTCATAGCTGCGGCCGCTGTTCTCGGGCACAAAGCTGCAGGTGCCGATCCGCTGGCCGGACACCCGGTCCACCGCCACCAGATGGCAGCAGTCCAGCGAATCGCCCAGCCCCTCGATGGACTTGGTGTAGGCCTCCAGATCCGGGATGGCCTCCAGGGCAGGGTCGGACAGCCAGCGGCCGGTCTCCGGGTCGTTCCACAGGCTCATGGCAAAGGGCGCGTCCTCGGGCGTAAAGCCGCGCAGCGCCAGGCGCGGGGTCTCGATGGTCTCGATCTTCATAGCGACATCCCCTCCATTTTACACGATGGGTGCTTGTTCAGGCTTCCGTTTCTTGGCCGTCCCCGTCCTCGTCCAGGGCAATGAGGAAGGCCGCCTGTTTGACTTTGCCGCAGCCCTGGGCCTTGATGCCCGTCTTATAGGGCTCCCCGGCCAGGAACAGGGCGAACCGCCCCTCACAGAGCATCCCGGCGGCGCTGGTGGGAGCGCTGCCATAGGCGGGGGCGTCCGTCCCGGCCGGCTTTTTGACGGCGAAGTCCCCCAGGGAGACCTCGAACATCTCGCTGCCGGCCAGGTCGGTCAGCAGGGTCAGGCAGCCTTCGCGGCAGGCAAAGTCCACCTTTTCCCCGCTCTGGGGGGTCAGGGTGCGGACTTCCGCCACCACGGCGTCCCCGTCCACCCGGGTGCGGCCCTCGGGCAGGGTGGCGATGTCCCGGGCCATGATGTACTCGATGGCGGTATCCAGGCCGCGGCTGATGCCCAGGTAGTTGGGCAGGTTGTTCAGGGTATCAAAAATCATAGGTCCCTCACTTGTTCAGAGACAGGATGGCCTCCTTGATGCGCTGGGCGGCCACACGGGTCTTTTCGGCGTCGCCGAAGGCGGTCAGGCGGAAGTAGCCCTCGCCGCAGGGGCCGAAGCCCACGCCCGGGGTACCCACCACGCCGGCATTTTCCAGCAGCCAGTCGAAGAAGGTCCAGCTGTCCATATTGCCGGGGCAGCGCAGCCAGATGTAGGGGCTGTTGTGGCCGCCGCAGTACCAGACGCCGCACTCGTTCAGGGCGTTGGCGATGACCTTGGCGTTCTGGCGGTAGTAGTCCAGGTTGGCCTGGATCTCGGTCATCCCCTCGGGGGTAAAGACGGCCGCGGCGCCCCGCTGGACGACATAGGGCACGCCGTTGAACTTGGTGGTCTGGCGGCGGAGCCAGAGCTTGTTCAGGTTCATGCCCTCCCGCTCCAGCTGGTGGGGCACCACGGTGTAGCCGCAGCGGGTGCCGGTAAAGCCGGCGATCTTGGAGAAGGAGCAGATCTCAATGGCGCAGTCCCGCGCGCCCTCCACCTCGAAGATGCTGCGGGCCAGCCCCTCCTCCGAGACGAAGCACTCATAGGCAGCGTCGTAGAGGATGACGGCGTTGTTGGCCTTGGCGTAGTCCACCCACTGCTTGAGCTGATCGCGGTTATAGGCCGCGCCGGTGGGGTTGTTGGGGCTGCAGATGTAGATGATATCGGCCTTGACGGCGGGGTCGGGCATGGCCAGGAAGCCGTTGGCCTCGCTGGTGGGGGCATAGACGATCTTGCGGCCGTCGGTGACGTTGTCGTCCACGTAGGTGGGGTAGACGGGGTCGGGCACCAGGACGGTGTTCTCCTCGCTGAACAGGCCCAGGATGTTGGCCAGGTCGCTCTTGGCGCCGTCGCTGATGAAGATCTCATCCGCCTCCAGCTGGACGCCGTGCCCGGCGTAATAGCCCTGCACGGCCTCGCGGAGGAAGTCGTAGCCCTGCTCGGGGCCGTAGCCGTGGAAGCCCGCGGCGGTGCCCATCTCGGCCACAGCGTCCTGCATGGCCTTGACCACGCTGCCCGCCAGGGGCCGGGTCACGTCCCCGATGCCCAGCCGGATCACCTCCCGGTCCGGGTGGGCTTTCTGGAAGGCCGCCACCCGGTGGTTGATGTCCACAAAGAGGTAGCTGGCTTTGAGCTCATTGTAATGCTGGTTCATTTTCATGGTGGTATCCCTCTCTTTACAGTTTTGCGGTCCCTTCGCAGACGGTGACGGCGGGGCCGGTCATCAGCAGGCGGCGGCCGGGCAGCACCCGGATGGTCAGATCGCCGCCCCGCAGCTCCACCCGGATGTCCTGTCCGGCGGGCACCAGGCCCAGCTCGGTCAGGGCGGCCACCGAGGCGCAGGCCCCCGTGCCGCAGGCCCAGGTCTCCCCGCTGCCCCGCTCCCACACCCGCATCCGAATGCGGGTATCGTCCAGCTTCTGGACGAACTCGGTGTTGATCCGCTCGGGGAAATTTTCATGCCGCTCAAAGGCGGGGCCCACGGCGGCCAGATCCATCCCGTCCACATCCTCCACCACGGTGACGCAGTGGGGGTTGCCCACGCTGATGCAGGTGACGTTCCAGTCCCGCCCGGCGGCGGCCAGAGTGCAGCCCACCAGGGGCCCCGGCCCCATATGGACGGCGGGCAGGCCGGCGGCCATGGCGCTGTAGCAGCCCATTTCCACCTGCCACTGGCCTTCGCCCTGCCAGCGCAGGGTCTTGGGGCCGCTCAGAGTGTCGATCAGCAGTTCGTCCCGGGCGGCGCAGGCGGCGTCGTGGGTGCGCAGCCACTCGGCCACGCAGCGGATGCCGTTGCCGCACATTTTGCCTTCGCTGCCGTCGGCGTTGTAAATGCGCATGAAAGCCACGGCCCCCGGCGTCCGGGGCGCGCAGATGCAGACGATGCCGTCCGCCCCGATGGAAAAGTGCCGGGCCGACCATTTCCGGGCCAGCGCCTCGATCTGCTGCGGCAGGCCGGCGGTGCGGCAGTCCAGGTAGATATAGTCGTTGGCGCAGCCCTGCATTTTGGTAAAGGCTAAGTCCATGGTATCCCTCCCCTTGCAAAAACGGAGCGCGGCGCCGGGCCGGTCTCCTGTGCGTTCCCTACTATTATAATAGCCAAACCGCTTTCTGACAAGCGTCAGGGGCAATTTTCGCCAGAATCGCAAAACAGGGCTTGACAACAGCAGGCCCTTACGCTATAAACATAAGAGGAACTTTTGTGCAGCGGCTGTGCCGGGCACCGAAAAAAGAGGAACGAATAAAAGGAGAGAACCCCTTATGGAGAGCACTTTTGAGAAGATCCGCGGCTTTTTGGCCGAGCAGCTGGGCGTGGACGCCAGCCAGATCACCATGGACAGCGACCTGCTGAACGATTTTGACGCCGACAGCCTGGACATCGTGGACATGGTCATGACCCTGGAGGACGAGTTCGGCATCGAGGTGCCCGACGACGCCATCGAGAACCTGCACACCGTCGGCGACGTGGTCCGCTTTGTGGACAGCCAGCTGGCTTAAGGCGGCGCGGCTCCCGTCTGGGTTGGGCGGGGGCTTTTGATTTCGGGCCGGGGCGGAAGGGCGATCCCCTTTGGCGCACGGCCATGACAGAGAGGAACGGAAATAGAATGGCAAAAGAGACGAAAAAGCTGGTCCAGGCCATCACCAGCCAGGAAGAAAACTTCGCCCAGTGGTACACCGACATCTGCGTCAAGGCCGAACTGGTGGAGTATTCCAGCGTGAAGGGCTTCATCATCCTGCGGCCTTACGGCCAGGCCATCTGGGAGAACATCCAGAAGAACCTGGACGCCCGCTTCAAGGCCACCGGCCACGAGAACGTGGCCATGCCGGTGCTGATCCCCGAGAGCCTGCTGAAAAAGGAAGGCGACCTGGTCAACGGCTTTGCCCCCGAAGTGGCCTGGGTGACCATGGGCGGCAGCGATGAGCTGGAAGAGCGGCTGGCCGTCCGGCCCACCAGCGAGACCATGTTCTGCGACCACTGGTCCCGCGTGCTGCACAGCTACCGCGAACTGCCCATGAAGTACAACCAGTGGTGCAGCGTGGTCCGGTGGGAAAAGACCACCCGCCCCTTCCTGCGCAGCCGGGAGTTCTGGTGGCAGGAGGGCCACACCATCCATGAGACGAGCGAGGAGGCCGAGGCCGAGACCATGGCCCAGCTGAACTGCTACGCCAGCTTCTGCGAGGACGATCTGGCCATTCCCGTGGTCAAGGGCCGCAAGACCGACAAGGAAAAGTTTGCCGGCGCCGAGGCCACCTACACCATCGAGGCGATGATGAAGGACGGCAAGGCCCTGCAGAGCGGCACCAGCCACTACTTCGGCGACAAATTCAGCCGCGCTTACGGCGTCACCTTTACCGGCCGGGACAACCAGCTGCACTACCCCTTCCAGACCAGCTGGGGCGTCTCCACCCGCCTGGTGGGCGCCATCATCATGACCCACGGCGACGACGACGGCCTGATCCTGCCCCCGGCCATTGCGCCCTGGCAGGTGGTGGTGGTGCCCATCGCGCCCCACAAGCCCGGCGTGGCCGAAAAGGCCGCCGAGGTGGCCGCCTCCATCAGCCAGTACGCCCGCGTCAAGCTGGACGACAGCGACAACGCCCCCGGCTGGAAGTTCAGCCAGTGGGAGATGAAGGGCGTGCCCCTGCGCCTGGAGCTGGGTCCCAAGGACCTGGAAAAGAACCAGTGCGTCCTGGTCCGCCGCGACACCCGCGAAAAGACCTTCGTCAGCCTGGACGATCTGCCCACCGCTATCCCCGCCCTGCTTGCCGACCTGACCCGCGATCTGTACCAGCGCGCCCTCGAAAACCGCGAAAAGCGCACCTGGGCCGCCAAGACCATGGACGAGGTGAAGGCCCTGGCCGCTGCCAATACCGGCTACATCAAGACCATGTGGTGCGGCGGCCTCGACTGCGAGCTGAAGATGAAGGAAGAAGCGGGCCTGTCCAGCCGCTGTATGCCCTTTGAGCAGGAGCAGATCAGCGACGTCTGCCCCGTCTGCGGCAAACCTGCCAAGACCATGATCTACTGGGGCGTAGCCTATTGATGTAAACCGCCCCCGCACAGCTGAACCAAGATACAAAAATGCCCCCGTCCGTCTGGACGGGGGTTTTGCTGTCAGCAGCTCAAAACAAATCGCTGTGGGTGCCCGTTCGGGTCAGATACAGGAGCAGTTCGTCCTGCAGCACCTCATACACCAGCAGCCAATCCGGCGCGATATGGCACTCGCGGCAGCCGCTGTAATCGCCGGTCAGGGCGTGGTCCCTGTAAGAGGCGGGCAGTTCCTGCCCTTCCGCCAGCAGGGCGATGACCTGTTCCAGCAGGCGGATGTTGTAGCCGCGCTTTTTGATCCGTTTGTAGTCCCGCTTGAAGGCGGTCTGGTATTTAATCGTCAGCATCCAGGTCCTCCATCAGCTCCTTCACCGAGGTGAAGCCGCGGCTCAGCCCAACGCCGTTGCGGGCATCCCGAATGGCCTGCAAAGTCTCTGCATTCGGGACAGGCTCCCCGATGCGGAACGGGATCGCCTGTTCCCGCACCGACTGCCGCAGAAAGATATTCACAGCCGTGGTCAGGTTCATGCCCAGACTTTCAAACAGGTCCTGGGCCTGCTCTTTGAGCTCCGGGTCGATTTTGATATTGGTGCTTACCGGTGTCATGGCTCACGCCTCCTTTCATGCCTATTATACGCCTATCAGGCCCATTTTGTAAATAGTTTAGGCGCAAATAACCCCCGTCCGTCTGGACGGGGGTTTTGTTGTTCAAGCCAGGGGCAAAAATTCCGCCACGAGCAGATCGACGCAGGCGCCGTAGCTCTGCATCCCCAGCTCCTGGCCGTAGCTGCGCAGGAAGCTGTCGTAGACCGTCTCCCCCACCTCGCGGATGGGGCCCTCCCAGGACGCCCAATAGGCGTTGTTGTAGGCAAAGTCGGCGCGGGCGGCGGCGGGCAGTTCGGCCATGCAGGCCGCCGCGGCCTCGGGGTCCGCGCGGTAAAGGGCATTGGACAGGTGCTGGTAGCCGTACAGCCAGCCCGAGTAGACGTAGGCGGGGCGGCCGCTGGCGATGGACGCCATGATGCCCACAAAATTGGCCTCCTGCTCGGCGGCGACGCCCCGCTGGTGGGCGTACTCGTGGGCGATGGTCACAGGCAGGAACACCTCGGGGCAGTCCACATTCAGGGTGCTCTCCCCGGTGAGGGGGCAGAGATACCCGGTAAAGCCCCAGGCGCTCATGAGTTTGGAGTAGAAAGCGGGCTTGGCCCGGCAGTCGGGCCCTTCCAGAAAGGTCCAGCGGCCGGTCAGGCCGTCGTAGAGGCCCGCCGTGTCCGCCATGATCTCCTCACGGCTGACGGCAAAGCGGCCCGCCTCGTCCCGCGGGACGCTGTCCGCGCAGGCTGCCACCTGCCGGCCAAAGTAGCGGGTCACTGCTTCCAGCTGGGCCGCGCTGACCGGGGCAGTTTCCATCCCCGCCTTTTCGGCAAAGCTGGCGGCGTAATACTGGGTGCCCCACAGAGCGCATACCCCAGCGTACCCCCACAACAGCAGCACGGCCAGGTGCAGCCCAAACGCACCCAGCGCGGCGGGCTGGCCGTGAGCCGCCCGCCAAATGGCGCGGACCAGCAGCCCCACCGCCCCGAGGATGAGCAGAGTGGCCCCGGCCTCGCAGACGCTGAAAGGCAGCGGGTCGCACACCGCGCCCAGCGCCCGCTTGACCGGCATCGAAACGGACTCCACCCACCAGTCCATGGCGGCGCGGCTGGAACGGGCCGCCCAGAACAGGGTCAGCGCAGCCAACGCCCCGGCCAGCCCCAGCAGGGCCGCCCGGTGGGCCGCCAGAAACGCTTTCAGGCCGCTCAACGGTCAAAGGTGGTGCGCAGGGTGGTCTGCCAGTTCTCTCCCGGGGCCAGGATGGCGGCGGCGGCGCGCTTGCGCCAGGACGGGCCGTCCGCCTCGGCGGCGGGCAGGCTGTGCCATGGCTCGATGCAGACAAAGCGCATGGGCTCGGACGCGGCGCTCCAGATCAGGGTGTAGGGATAATCCGCAATGTCACAGGTGATGTTGCGGCCGGTGTCCTTTTCGTACAGGCCGAGGGTCTTGCTGCGCAGCCCCGCCATGCAGAAACTGTCGTTGTCGAACATATGTTCTTCCAGCTGGATGGCGGCGGCGTTCTTCCATTGATAATAGCACTTGCCGCTCAGCAGGCCGTTGGGCCGGGCGTCCAGGATGACGGGGCTCTCGGGCTGGTCGAAGCGGAATTCATAGTCGGCGATGGTGTGCTTGTCGTCAAAGGGGACGTTGAAAGCCGGGTGATACCCGATGCCAAAGGGCAGGGGCTCGGCCGCGCCGGCGGGGTTTTCCACCGTCAGGGTGTGGCAGACCGTCTTGCCTTCCAGCCGGAAGGTGCTGGTCAGGACAAAGTCATAGGGGAAGCGGGCCGCCTTGATCTCGTCGTCGGCCCGCAGCTCCATGCGGATGACGTCGGGGCCGGCTTCCAGCAGCGTGTGCTCGAGATCCCGGGCAAAGCCGTGCTGCCCGCCCTTGTAGCTCTTGCCCGCGTGGGTCAGGATGCCCCCCGCCAGCTTGCCCGTCCAGGGAAACAGGATGGGCGCGTGCCGCCCCCAGACCGATTTGTCCGCCTGCCAAAGCATTTCTTCTCCGGCGGCGTTGCGGACGCTGACCGCCTCCGCGCCGTGAGTGTCCACCGTAAGGGTCAAAAATTCGTTGTGAATGGTTGCCTGCATGAGACCTCTCTCCTTTCATGCGCCCTCCCCTTTGGGGCGGGGCCTGTGTTTCAAACGATTTATACGCTTTCGCCGGGGATGCAGTGGTACCCCACCAGCTGGGTCTGGCTGACCGGCTCGTCTTCCAACAGTTTCAGGACGGTATCGGCACAGACGCAGGCGGCCGTCTCCACATCGAAGCAGACGGTGGTCAGGGGCGGGGTCATCAGCTCGCTGGTCTCGTAACCGCCGAAACCGGTCACGGCGATGTCCTCCGGGATGCGCAGCCCCAGCTCCCGGGCGGCCTTGTAGACGCCATAGGCGATGCGGTCGGTGGCACACAGCAGCACCTCGGGCCGGTCGGGGCCCGTGAGGATCTCCCGTGCCCGGGTGTAGGCGGTCTGGAGGGTGAAGTCCGCCTCCCAGGTGCGCACGCCGGTGACGCCGCACCCGGCCAGCCCTTTCAGGATGCCCTCCTTGCGCCGCTTGCCCACCGCTTCGTCCTGCTCAGTGACCCAGAGGCAGCCCGCCTTCCGGTAGCCGCGGCCCGCCACATAGAGGCCCAGCGCCTCCCCCGCGGCAAAGTCGTCGTTGACCACCGAGACGCCGCCCTCGAACACCTGCCCGAAAAAGACCACAGGGGTATCCATCCGGGCCACCTGTTCCCGGTGGGCCTGCGTGATGTAGCTGGCCACCACGATGATGCCGTCCACCCGCATCCGCTCCAGGTTTTCCAGGCTGCGGACCTCAAAGTCCAGATCGCCCTCGGTGTTGACAAACAGCGGGGTGTAATCCTTGGTGCGCAGGTATTTGTCCATCGCCGTCAGGACGCGGGGCGTGGTGGTGGAATCAAAGCCCGGCAGGATCACGCCGATCAGGTTGGAACGCTTGGCGCTGAGCCGGGCAAATGGGTTCGCTTTGAAATGATAGTAGGCGACTGCCTCTTTGATGCGGTCATAGTTGCCCTCCCGGACGCCTTTGCCGTTCAGATAGCGGGAGACGGTGCTCTTGGACACCCCTGCCCTTTTTGCCACATCGTTGATGGTAGACCGGTGATCGGCCATAACGCTTACCCCCTGATGCTTTATTTTCTGTATGAAAATGTGTGAAATCACCATTTTCAAATTTTCTTTATTGTAGCACAGCCGCACAAACCCGTCAAATAGAGAATTGCGCGCAATATTTTGTACACTTTGATGAGAACCGGTTCCACAAAATTACGAGATATTTTTTGTTAGCTTTCAATAATTGACTTATTTACGTTTCGCATTTATACTAGAGTCAAACAGAACCGGTTCCGATAAACAGCCAAACACAAGCCTCCCGGCAGGGCGGCGGACTTTTCAGGAGGAACAAGCATGAGCGAGAAAAAAGCCGGCGGCGCTGACAAGCAGCAGCGCTACCTTGAGATCACCAAGCAGATCGTCGGCCTGGTCGGCGGCAGAGAGAACATCGTGGCCAGCACCCACTGCGCAACGCGGCTGCGCATCGTGCTGAAGGATTATGACAAGGTGGACCGCGAAAAGCTGGAGGACGTGGACCTCGTCAAGGGCCAGTTCATCGCGGGCAACCAGCTGCAGATCATCTTCGGCGCGGGCCTGGTGAACGAGATCTACGAGGTGTTCAGCCAGTATACCGGCACTGCCGGCAGTTCCATGGCCGAGGTCAAGGCCGAGGCCGCCAAGAAGATGAACCCCCTGCAAGCCATCATCAAGTCTTTGTCCGACGTGTTCGTGGACATCATGCCCGGCATCCTGGCGGCAGCCCTGCTCAGCGGCCTGACCGGCGTGCTCAGCCAGTGGGACGTGGTGGAAAGCA